>Ga0247842_10002962_pt1 | contig 23870 bp, 17 predicted proteins | sample LaCruzMarch2015__3_FD_192411 | JGI IMG/M metagenome (GOLD analysis project Ga0247842, IMG submission 192411) | Freshwater microbial communities from meromictic Lake La Cruz, Castile-La Mancha, Spain - LaCruzMarch2015_19m | ecosystem: Environmental > Aquatic > Freshwater > Lake | place: Spain...
GTTTTACCGGCTATCATAACATTAATTTTTTGCGTTGTACCGAGCATATATTCTAGTGCGACTAATGTAGAGTTAGCATCTGCTGGGAAAAATACATCCACAAAATCGCCTTGTCGTTGCAGCACATCGTCTATGAATCCTGGGTTTTGATGGCTAAAACCGTTGTGATCTTGTCGCCAACCAGAACTTGTCAAAATGTAATTTAGAGATGGAAATAGTCCGCGCCACTCAAATTCAACTGCGTGTTTGATAAATTTAGCATATTGATCCATCATGCTAGCAATTACTTGAACGAAAGCTTCATAACTAGCAAAAATGGTGTGGCGACCGGTTAATACGTAACCTTGCGCTAGACCTTGTAAATTGTGTTCACTTAACATTTCCATAACACGACCATCAGGTGCCATGTCTTTATCCCAAGGTTCACTTGGCCATACCCAAGCTCGAGCTGATTCTTTAAAAATACCATCTAATTTGTTCGAATATGTTTCGTCTGGTGACATCATTCGAAAGTTGTGATTATCGTCGTTAAGTTTAAAAACTTCACTTAGATACAGACCAGTTTGAATCATACTACTGGAACCGATTGTACCGGGGGCTGTGGCGTCTCCAGCAAATTTATCAACTGGTGGTAACTTGAGTGGTCTATAAACTGAATCACCACCGTGAGCATGTGAATTCATACCCATGCGCTGATTACCTGTTGGCACAATTTGTTTTACAAAATCACCAAAACCCTTTTCGCGGTCAAATAATTCGTTGAATTTGTACGATTTTAACCAATCCTCGAGCATTTTAAGTTGTTCAGGATCAGTTTTTGCTTCCATTAAGACTACTTGGTGTGATAGACAATTTCCTTCAATTTTGTTTCCATTTAATTCTTTAATGCCTGTCCATCCCTTTATGGTACGCATAATAATCATAGGTAAACGAGGGGCAACAGTTGTTTCTGGGGCTTCTTTGATACTCCATATTAGATGGTGAGCCCATTCCAGAGCCTCTTCCATTTGCTGGTCTAGATTATCACCGCTAACCAAACGTGGCTCATAACCATAACCCCAAAAGAGCGACATTAATTCGTTGTCGCTCATTCGTCCAAAGACGGTTGGGGCCGAGATTTTGTAGCCATTCAAATGCAGAATAGGTAGGACAGTACCGTTTGTTTTAGGATTCACTAATTTATTTAAATGCCATGCCCCGGCGAGCGGTCCAGTTTCGGCTTCACCATCACCAATCAAGCAAGCTACGATCATATTGGGATTATCGAGAGCTGCTCCATAAGAAGTTGATAATGAATAACCTAGTTCGCCGCCTTCCAAAATAACGCCTGGTGTACCTGGATTAGAGTGACTTGGAAAACCATATGGCCAACTGAAATTGCGACAAATATAGCCAATGCCATCATAAGTGTGGGCTGCCTTGGGGTAGAATTCACCCAGCGTTCCTTCTAGAAATAAATTAGCTTGCAAAGCTGGAAAGGCGTGACCGGGTCCCAAAACGAATAATATTTCTTGGCCGAACTTTTTAATAAGTTTATTCAAATGAGCATAAATTAAATTAACTCCGGGTCCTGATCCCCAGTGGCCTAAAAGTCGTGGTTTTATGTCATTATGCGTCAAAGGTCGTTCCAGTAAAAAATTATCCTGCAAAAATATTTGCGCAGCTGTGAGATAATTAGTAGCGCGCCTAAAACGTTCAAAATCTGTAATTTCGTTATTCATGCTTAAGCTTATTGTATAGTAGTGAGCAATATTTGAATAGTTAGATACTTATTTAATTTAGTCTTTGGACTCTACTTATGCCAATTGAACCGTCACCAACACCACAAGTAATTATATCCAGTTTACCGTTATAACCTCCACCACTAAAGACGACGTTGCTACAGTCTGCTGATTCATCTGCTTTTATAGTTACATCTGAGAATAGATTTGCAGTAGCTAATACTCCTAAATCTACAATGCTGTTATCGCGCGTATTATGTTTATAAAGTATAGATTCATAACAACGACCACTGCCGTCTTTATTAATCCGTCCCCGATGAGAAAGTAGCATGTTATTATCTGCATCTATATTTATAACATCATTAACACCACCCCATATACCGCTACCGATAGGTAAAAGATCATCTCTGATAAAAGGTGCTTCAGATATTACTCGGTCATTCAACTTTTCAATACTATCAATAGTTGTATAGGTAATATTGCCACTATATTCTTTCGGCTGAGGACGTCCATATATATGAAGAGCTAACGAACCTAATTTTTGGGCAATGCGAATATCTTTCATCCATTCCGGTCCTTTTGCAATGAGCTCCATATCATCGAGTCTTTCGCCAACATAAAATTCCGTATGTAAAGTTTCAACTTGGTTTGGTTTATCAGAAAATGGTTTTGGACATACAAAACTTAGTAACCACACTTCTTTTATTGCCCCGTTGCCCAGTCGTCTATAAATGCGAGTGAGAGATGCATCTTCGCCTCTGTATTGATCAGCTTCATAATAAGGTTTTAGAGGCTTGTTAAAATTATTTACGTCAACTATACGTGGTGTGATACAAGTTCTACCTATATGTGAAGAGCCAGAGCATGAGTGGTTTTGCTCTGTTCGTACATACATAATATCGTGGCATTTTCCAGATTTACTTTTTACTGTCCATATACCAGATGGGTTGTAAGCTATATGATCGTCAGGTATGTCTGTAGGTTTTGGTAGTAGAGTAGGGTTAATTAGTTTATATTTTTCAAAAGACATTTGAACTCTCGTTAAATTCATTGTATCACGAGACTATTTTTTGTTAAGCTAGATGTGATGAAAGTCTTAGATGGATTAGAATTGGTTGGTTATATAAAAGAACGCCAACTTAAACAAGTACGGGCACTTCGTCAATCGTGGCGTGTTATTCCGCGTTTAGTAATTATTTGTGCAGGTGATGGTTTAATAATTGACAGACAAATACAACTCAAATGTGAGTATGGCAAAGATATTTTGGTTGAAGTTAGTGTGCGTAATGTGCCAGATTCCGAGGCATTAAAGCAAATTGAATTATTCAATAATGACGAAAATGTTCATGGTATTATTTTGCAATCGTCACCCAATAATTCACCTCGGATTGACGATTTTTCAAATGTAATTATTCCCGAAAAAGATGTCGACGGGCTCGGCAATAAATCAATATTTGTGCCAGCAACCAAGATGGCTACAGATTGGTTATTGGTTGGCTATAACATAGAGGAAACCGATTCAGTAAAATTGAATGGAATAATTACCCAAGCCACAGGATTAAAAATGCTAGAAACAGCAGCATTATTTGATAACGTAATTACATCTGCTCGAAAAGTAGCCAATCAAAAAGGTCAACAAGATATCTAAGTAGTTATATTAAGGGCTTCTTTGACTCGCTGGACGACTTGGCGGGGTGTAAGATTGGCTTTAACGATGTAACTATGTATGCCAAGGGCTCGAATTTCTTTTGGTGATTCTTCTTCGCCCATATTGGTGAGAATAATAACTGGGATATCTTTACCCCAGCTATTTTTACGAATAATTTCTAGAACATCAACACCATTCATTTCAGGCATTTGTAAATCAAGTAAGATAATATCAGGTGAAAAAGCTTCAACTAGTTCAACACCACGTTTGCCGTTATTTGCTAGTTGCACATCGAATCCGTCCGCTTCAAATTTCATACGGTACATTTGACTAATGACCGGATCGTCTTCGATAATAACTATCTTGGTCATAATGTAATTATAACACAATAATTAATATGCCTATGCTTGCTTTATTACCCCTTATTATTAGATAATAGGCTAATGAGAGAAACTGCAGCACTTCAGGATAAATCACTGGAGACGTTAAAAGTTGAGCCCAATCGAGAACATTTTCTCGAGAATGGGTTTGTTGTGGGTCGCGTTCATAAAGAAGATAAAGACTTATGGTTAAAAATGGGAAAATTGAGAGCGGAAGTTTATGTCCATGAGCGTAATTTTCTGTCGCCTGATGTTTTGGATGAGAATGGCGCAGAATATGATGAATATGATGAAAACGCCGATCATTTTGTTGCAACAAGTGACGAAGGTGATGTGATTGGGACTATAAGAGTTGTTCATAGGGGTCAAGATAATAAACTACCTTGCGAGAAAATGTTTGGAACTAGTTTTCCTCTGGGTGATCCAGTCGAAGTATCTCGTGTCATGGTTAGCTCAAATGTGCCTAAAAAATTCAAATCTTTAGTAAGTATTTCATTATTGCGTGCAGCAATTAAAGTAGCGCCAGAAAAAGAAGAAAAAGCTTATGCCATCGTCGAAGAGCCTATGTATAAATACCTAAATAATATAATAGGTATAAAATGCCAAACTATTATGGGACCGCATTTCATTAAAGAATATAACTCCGAAAATAGTTTAATCGTATTACATCCTCATGATATGACTTCACAGATTCATAATCGCGACAAGCAGCTTCAAGGAAAACGTCTTCCAGGCATAGTACCAGAGAAATTAGCTCCATTCTTTGAAGAAAATGCATCAAGAGCTTGCTTGGGTCGTGTTGCTTTAAACTCTATTAATATTAATAAACCAAGTTCAGAACAATTTGATAGAAATTTAGGTTTTATTAGCCAGATAGAACATGAGCATTTACAGACTTCGACCGTGGCGATCGCTGGTGCTGGTGGTGATGGTGGCGAGTTAGCAGTAACATTGGCTCAATTAGGTGTTGGACGGTTTCGAATAGCTGATCCAGAGAGGTTTGAGGTTAATAACCTTAATCGTCAAACTGGTGCTAATTTCAATACTATTGGACGAAACAAAGCATCAGTCATTGCTGAAATGATAAAAGACATTAACCCCCACGCAGAAGTTGAAGTTTTTAAGGATGGCGTTACGTCAGACAATGTTAATGAGTTTATTGTTGGATCAGATCTTGTGATTGACGAGACAGAATATACACATCCAGAATTAGGTGTTATGATAGCACGAACGTCAAGAGAAAATAAATTGCCAGTTTTGATGACTCTCAATGTAGGCTTTGGTGCATATACAACATCCTTTTTACCGAATGGTAAAACTCTAGAGTCTTATCTAGGACTTGATCTAAATGCAAGTTTAGATGAAATTGCTAAACAAACTATCCCATTGTCGCGATGGGTCCCGCATATCCCATCTTATTCTGATATAAATGCATTTCAAAAAGTTGCCAATAATGAAGTTCCTACTCCTTCCGTATCGACTGGTGTTAAAATAGCTGCAGCTGAAGCGTCTACGCAGGCCTTAGCTCATTTACTAAAAGAAATTAGTCCTAATCGAGCTAATTGGATTTATTATGCACCTTATGGCAAATCAATCGATATGATTGATGGCATTAATAGGATACGTTTTCCGAAATTGCATTATTACATTAGTCTTGGTAGGGCTGCTTTGAGAACGCTATTAAACAAAAATACACCCGCAGGTTACTAGTTATATAGTATAATCACCACATGAATATGCTTGTGTTTATAGCATCATGTTTTGTGGAATTTATAGTTCTAGCTTTTGCATTGATAATTTTCCGTAGTGGACTCAAAGAAAAATTGAACAGATCTTGTTTTTTCTTTCTTATATGGATTGCAATAGCAATTCTATTTAATTATCTCAGCAATACCACGAGCTTGGGTCATGATGTGCTTTTAATTATAAACAGACTATTATTCCTAGTATCTTTGATGGAGATTTATTCTATAGCTGGTTTTGTCACGGCGGTCGCTCAACAACATTTCTCTCGTATTTTATTAAATCTTTCTATACTGATGACTATTTTAGTATCGATTTTATCTGTTACGCCATTAGTAGTGAATAACATTGTTATAGATAGCTCTGGTTCTGCGTACGTAGGTATAGAATTTGGTCCTATGATAGTTATCTATTTCTTTACAGTCTTTTCTGTCGCTATATATGCGATCGTAAGTCTTATACTGGGCGTTCGACGCACTCATAACAAAAGGGTTCGATCTTCATCAAAGACTTTGTTATTAACGTTAGGCGTTGCAATCATTATGATACTTACAACAAATGTTATCTTGCCAGTTGTATTTAATAATCTCAATTTTTCAACACTAGGACCTCTTTTGGCTACTCTTGCTGTTGGAGGGGTTGGCTATTCAGTGGCAAGACACGGATTATTTGATATAAGACTTGCAGTAGTTCGAAGTGTAACTTATTCACTGGTTCTTGTTACTTTGGCAGGATTATATTTAGTAGCTGCTTTGGCATTTTCTGCACTTTTCAATAGTAATCTTACAAATCCGGGCCAAATGGTTAGTGGAGTTGTTATTAGCCTGTTGCTTGCTTTCGTATTTCAGCCAATTAAACGATTCTTTGACAAGGTTACAAATAGAATTTTTTATAAAGACAATTACAACAGTGATGATTTTTTTGCGCGTCTTAATAAGACTTTGGGTTTCACAACCAATTTACGAGGGCTACTGGAACGAACTGCTTACGAGATTGGCCATACGCTCAAGAGCGAGCAAACGTTTTTCTTTGTTAACACGGCTAATGGGCACTACGTATCTGCTGGTACAGAGAATCATAAACAGTTACCCAAAGATGACGCAGATCAACTAGTAGGGATTAATAATAAGAGTCATGGTGTGATTGTCGCTTCTTTGCGCGAGGCTAATGATCCGATACGTCGTTTGATGCTTAGTCATCGAATTGAACTTATACTGCCACTAATTCAGGCGGATGAAACTATTGGATATTTATGTTTGGGCGAACATTTGACTTCGGGGTATACGAATCGAGACATGAGGGTTCTTAGCACTATATCTGACGAGCTGACAATTGCTATCCAAAACGCTTTGGCGGTACAAGAAATACGTGAATTAAACGCAACTTTGCAGCAACGTATTTCTAATGCGACCAAAGAACTTCGTACAAGCAATACTATGCTCCGTCGATTAGACAAAGCAAAGGATGAATTTGTTAGTATGGCTAGCCATCAGCTGCGTACGCCACTGACAAGTGTCAAAGGATACATCAGTATGGTAATCGAAGGTGATGCTGGTAAAATAACTGACTCACAAAAAGGTTTACTTGACGAAGCATTTAATAGCAGTGAACGTATGGTTCATTTAATCAATGATTTCTTGAATGTCTCCAGAATACAGACTGGCAAATTTATTATTGAAAAAACCCCAGTTGATTTATCAAAGGTTATCGAACAAGAAATTGATAGTTTACAACCAAACGCTATTGCGCGTAATTTGAAATTCACATATCATCCACCTAAAGATTTTCCAATGATTGATGTTGATGAAAGTAAAATTCGTCAAGTAATTATGAATTTTGCCGACAATGCACTTTATTATTCACACGAGAATACAACAATTAATATCAGTTTATCAATTGAAAATAATGAAGTCTTATACACAGTCAAAGATAATGGTATAGGTGTCCCGTCGGATGAACAGGCGCAATTATTTAGTAAGTTTTATCGTGCCAGTAATGCACGCAAGCAACGTCCTGATGGTACAGGTGTAGGATTATATCTAGCCAAAAAAGTAATCGATGCGCATGGTGGCGAGGTTGTATTTGCGTCAACCGAAGGTAAGGGGAGTACGTTTGGTTTCAGGTTGCCGATAAATAATTAGATTTTGCTCCCGTTACTAATTCTAACAATCTCTACAATTATTATAATAATAAAAATTAAGACGCCAATAGCAATTAGAATGGGCTTGATGATTTTTTTGTGCTCAAATAACCATTGTCCAAGTTTTGATCGATTGGTGGCTGAAATGCGAGTTATTATTGGCCGAACAACAGTTGCATCTGCACCAGTATAGATTTTGTTTCGTTTCTTTTTATTCTTTGCCATGATTATTTTTAATTATAACAAAAACTACCCCCGATTAATATCGGAGGTAGCTATGTCTTGTCTGAATCGCTTCAGAAAATGAAGAGCGGTCAGACTCGAATTATTGGTTCAAGATAGCACGACGACTTGCAATGTAATAACCAATGCTTGTAATCAATGTACCAAGACCAAAAATGGCAACGATGTTTTCGCTAGCACCTGTTTTTGGAAGTTCAGGAGGCGTAACAGGTGGTGTTTCACATCTCTTGTCTCCAACAGGAATACCAGGTTTACATTCTTTTGGTTTACACTCTTTGTTTACTGTAACATCTGCTGTATCTTCTTTTGTACCATTTTTTGTCTGTGCTTTAGCAGTGTTACGAAGTGTATTTAGGCCACAAACTAATGAACTATCACTGATTTGCACCTTTGCGCTGAACTTAATATATGCAGCTGCTCCTGGAGCGTAATTACCGATGTTGATACCACCTTTGGTAATATTATCTCCAACCTTGATACCATTAGGATTAGTTGTATTTGCAACATATGTTGTGCCAGCAATATAGTTAACACCGTTTGGAAGAATATCATTAATAACGACGTCATTTTGATCTGTCGTACCAGTATTCTTGTAAGTAACTAAGTAGTCAACGCTGTCGCCAACATTAACTGTTTCGGTTTCTTTCCAGCCGGTTACACCAGTTTTATGAACTTGTTTAGTTATAGTGAAATTGGGCTGATCAGCTTTTACTTTGAAAGTTACATAACCAGCGTATTCATTACAACCAGGTACTACACCGTTTAGTGAATCATATCCGAGAGATGCACCAGTTGTGACAATACTATCAGTCATAGTTTGGCCATTTGATGCACCAAAATTGTGGATAGTTGCAGAACCAGGAACATAACGTAAGACAATGTCACCTGACGTTTTATTACTAAAGCTTATATCATCCCATACTTGAGTTGGATTAGCGTTAGTTGCGCCTACATAGCCAACCGCTTTTGTTCCATTGCTGCCTTTATCGACAACAGCAGGAATTTCCATCTTAACATATGAACCAGTTGCGTTTAAGTTAAGATTAGCAGCGGCGTTGTTGTGATAATAAACATATACGACGTATTCATGACCAGCTGTAAGGCTGATTTGATCGGCATATGTTTCATTACCAGCGTTTGCATCACGTACTTGAACGAAATTTCGTTCATCACCATGTGATGGATTATTAGTGATTGAGTTAAATGTTACATGATCAGCAGGATGCTCAATCGTGTAAGTTGGGCGACTAGGTCCCCAAGCAAATAGTGCTGCAGGTATGACAATTGCTGCTGCAATCATCGCAAGCACTGCGGTTAATTTTTTCATTATTTCTCCTTTTTATAACATTAAAATATTAAATAAATTTAGTAGAATCGTTGCCATATTGTTAAATGCCAACAAATCAGATCATTACAACAGGTGCATGTCGAATCACTGTATAGCAATTCACGAGGAATCTACTCACTGGAACGCGGGAGCGTTCAGACAGGAATAGATTCCTCGGAGAATATGTATAGGTATAGAATTATTTAGAACGGACTACCGGGATCTCCGGTATTTGTTCCGTTGTTTGGCGGATTAACACCAGCTTCCGTTGTGGGAGTTGATGTTGTTTCCGTTGGTGTTGAACCAGGAGCGTTAACTCCTGTTTCGCTACCTGGGTCGTTAGTCGGTGTCTCAGTGACACTGCCACCAACTTCAATAGTTATTACTATTGGCGGTGTTGACTCTGGGGGAGTCGTTACCTCGGGAACCAAAGGTTTATCGTCAGGACTCTGATAATCATTTGGATCATCAGATTTCTCCTCCAGCGTTGTTGTAGTTGGAGGTGTGGTTGTAGTCGTAGGAACTGTGGTTGTGGTTGTCGGTGTCTCAGGATTATCAGTTTTACCAATCGGTAATTCTGGTTCCTCCTTCGTCACTATATTCCCACATCTGGACATTATCCAGAATGAAATAACCTTTCCGTCAAGGAGAGTTATGTCTATTCTGATTCCAGATCTGTCGCCAGTTATAACAGCTTTTTTTGCTTTGACTACTTGACCACCGTCGACGCCGGTGTTAAAGCCTTTTTTAGGGGCTTTCTCTAACGTCACTTGAGCCTGTCCAAGGACAAGCTCAAGTTCTGTTACTAGTTGAACCGCTTTGTCAGTGGCCCAACCGTCTTTCACTAGAGTCGGCTTATCGACATCAGTTTTTAAAAAATATTTCACAGTCGCTGCTAGAAGGTTAGGATCTCTCTTAACTTTATCTAACCAAACAAATGCTGCCTTAACGGCGTCTTTGTCGGTTTTTGCAGCTTTGATTTCAACAATACCGTCGGTAAACCAACGATTATTGCCGTAGTCGCCTTCGACCATTTTCCAAGTTGTTGCTGTAGCTGTAGTGGTTGAAGTCGCAATTACAGCAGGCACAGTCGTAGTTGTTTTATCAACTGCTATAACTGCTGCTGGTTGTGTTTTACAACTAGAAATAACCACAAAGATCACCAATACTAATACGAGAGCTGCTATAAAGAGACTAATTCCCGTTCGAAATTTCCATTCGCGATTCTCAAGTTTGACGTCTTTCTCTTTTTCCTTAGACTTGGATGATTCTTTCTTGGCTTCTTTGTCTGCTTCATGTTTTCCAGCTTTGTCGATGCTATCCGAAGTCGAAGTTGTAGAAATTATATCTTTTTCTTTGCCTTCATCGATCGACATAGAAGCATGGTCTGCATTAGCGGATTTCTGTTTAATTTTAAGTGCTTTATTTGCATTTCTGAAAAGTTTTTTGTTCTTTCCAGAAGCTTTCAAAAGCGCTCGTTTTAACGCATCTTGATTCGATGCGCCTTCAAATTTGGCTAAAGAAAATTCATCTATAGCTTTTTCTTTGGATTTTTTATCGAACCCAAGATTTGAAAAATTTAGCACTTTTCGAAGCGTTTTTAATGCTTTCTTTTCTGCTTCTTTTTCTTTTTTGCTATCATCATTTTTTTCAAAACCAAAGAAATCGAGTATGGCTCTAAGTCTAAATTTATACATTATTTCCTCCTTTATATATTTTGGGTTTTTTAACTTGATAAACTACCAAGTTAAGCTGCCCAATATAGATCGGGAGCAGCCGTTAAGTTAGAATTTGCCATATTCTAAACTAACGTGCTGCCTCCGAATCAAAGGAGAAAATTCATTTTTCCTATACAAAATACATATCTTTTCAGACATGCACTGTAATGATCTGACTTGTTAACGATCCTCCGCTCTCCTGGGTCCTCACACCTAGGACAACTGATGGCTAGAGTATAGCACAAAATAATCATAATGTCAATGCTTAATACAACATTATAACGATAAACACAAGCTTTTTTGGTATAAAGATATAACCACTATTCAAAAAGGGCTTTTTTTGTTACAATCATCTGGTAATTGTAGCCATAGTTTCATCGTGGTTGGCAATATGGTCTCATCGTCTAAAGTGAGAATTGCCAGTCGGCAATTCGCAAGGTCGGAAGCCGGATGACGAACGTCACCGACTGAGACGGGGTCGACCGCATTCGCTATCCAGCGAATGACGGGTGACTGGACACCATGGCTGTCCGCAGGGAAAATATAAGTCACGGGGAATATGGCAATTGCGTTACAATACAGATACGGTCTCATCGTCTAACGGTTAGGACACCAGGTTTTCATCCTGGCAATCCGAGTTCAATTCTCGGTGAGATCACCAAAATAAATAACTCATCCTTCAGTGATGGGTTATTTATTTTAGCGCTCTTGCGCGGAGACTTGGACTCGGAGAGTTCAAATACTGTCAAATCTATTGATTTTACAGTATGTAGCCGATGTTATAACTAGAAACGAAGTGGATAGCTATAACATCGAAGCGTTGGAACGGTGAGATCGCCAACCCTAACACCTAAAGACCACAAAACATGCTAAAATAGTATTAAAATAAAGGTAAAGGGTGGGTATGAGCTTTTCTAAACAGACTATTCGCGATGTACCGCTTGATAATCATACGGTCCTTGTAAGGGCTGATTATGATATACCCTTAGACGCAAAAAACGTTATTTCCAATGATTCACGCATTAAATCTAGTCTACCAACGCTGAAACATCTGTTAAATCGTGGTTGTAAAGTAGTAATTATTAGTCATTTAGGTCATCCTAATGGTTGTGATCAGAGATATAGTCTTGAACCAGCCGCCCTCAGATTAGCGCATCTTTTAGGATCTGACGTTAGATTTGTGAGAGAAACGGTTGGCGACAGGGTATTTCAAGCTGTAAAACGAGCACCAAAAAATAGTATTATTGTGCTTGAAAATCTACGATTTCATACCGGCGAAGAGGTAAATGACTCTGATTTTGCTAAAAAATTAGTTAAAAGTACTGGTGCGCGATATTTTGTGCAAGAAGGCTGTGGAATTGTATGGCAAGCACATGCCAGCACAGATGCAATTACAATGCACATCCCAAGTGTAGCTGGACTTTTGCTGGAACGTGATTACAAAACAATCTTACGCGCCACAGAATTACCTGGCATAAAAAACTTACTAGACTCTAGAACTTAATTAGAGTAAACTAAAAATGATAACCATAAGAGACATGGAATAGATGGCACACGACAAAAAGATTATAATCGGCAACTGGAAGATGAACCTCAGCATGCAAGAGGCGAGTTTATATTTGCATCAATTGTCAAAGCTTGTCAAAGCGCATCGCGATGTCGAGGTTGTATTAGCGCCAACAACGCTAACTTTACAGTCGTTGAGTTTACAGATTAATCCACGACAATTTAAATTTGCAGCCCAAAACTTTTATTGGCGAGACCATGGTGCTTATACTGGTGAAGTATCGGCAACACAATTACGAGGTATTGTGCAATACGCTTTAGTCGGCCATTCAGAACGTCGTCACGTCTTTAATGAAACCGAAAAAGATGTCTGTAATAAGGTTGCAGCAGCGGTACGAAATCATATTCGTCCAATTCTGTGTATCGGTGAAACTGCTTGGGAACGTTCGAGTGGCGAAACACACGATGTTTTACATGATCAATTAATCGGTGGTTTAGCGAATATTACCAGTGAAGAACTTGATCAAGTGATTGTAGCTTATGAGCCAGTTTGGGCAATTGGTTCTGGTGAAAATGCGTTGCCCGTTGACGTTAGCTTGGCAGTTCGTTCAATTCACAGCCAAATTGAACATTTATATGGTCCAGATGCTGCAAAATCTATTCAGATACTCTACGGTGGCAGTGTAACATCTGACAGTGCTGCAGATTATCTAGCCATACCAGGAATTGACGGACTTCTTATGGGAGAAGCAAGCTTGAATGCTCATTCGTTTAATGAAATAATAAAAAAGGCACATAAAGGCTCTCTAGAAGCCAAAAAAGATTAGGGGTGGATACGTGAAAGATCTTGATTTTGACGAACTTGACCGCGCTGTTAATTCATTAGTTGCAGGTGCACCTGGATCAAATACCAGTGATGAGCCCAAAGAAAAGACACTAGACATTGACACTGGTTCTTCACAGCAGTCTACTAGCGATCCGTTAGTGGCGCCTGTAACGCCTTCACTAGCGGGGCGACGAAGTACTGGCAGATTTATGGACGTAGTCCATCCATCGTCAGATATGAGGTCAGCTTTAGTTATGCCTGAACGTACTTCTCATCAAGGTACAACGATTGATCCAAGCGTCGAGATGCCTGTAACAACAGATGAAGTAAAACTACCAGTACCGAATAATGCACCATCAGTTACGACACCCAAGACCAATGACTGGCCTGATCCAATCGATTTTAATGAATCTAACAAAAATGTGGCAGGTAAAAATGATGCACCAGTGGAAAATAAAGACGATAACGAAGATGCTGATATCGATCGAATCAGCGATGAAATAACAAATACATTAGATCCAAAACCTGATAAACCTCTGGATTCGCCATTCCTCTCAGGTACAAAGGTTGAAAAACGACCACTTGGCTCATTTTCAGATGAAATTCCAACTAAAACTTCGATATCAAATCCAATGTCAACCCCTACTTCAACTCCGATAACTCAATCATCAACGACTGCTAAAGATACAATTGAAAATGACACACCACTTCCTGCTGAATTGCAGGATGATTTGTTATTGATTGAGGCTGATAGTTCGGCTCAACCAGAGGAAAAGTCAGATAAGATTACCGATAGTATACCTGCGACTACAACTGTAGATGTATCTACAGCTAATCCTGTTTCTGAAATTAAGCCTAAATCTGTTGCCAGTGAGCCAATAAATGATGAAAAACCAACTGGTCCCACTTCTATAACTCAGCAATACAAAGAACAACCAAGTTCTGGCAATCAGGATACTGGTGCAATTTATGATACTAATGTATATCATAAAACTCCTATGTATCCAGCTAAAAAGAAATCTAGTTGGCTATTAATCTTGTGGATAGTTATTTTGCTGGTAGTTGGTGCTGGTGCCGGCGCTGCTGTATATTTCTTTGTATTACCAAACTTATAATCTGTTTTTAGTCTATAATAGATAGTAATGGACTTATTTGATGGGTTAAACCCGGCGCAAAAAGAGGCGGTGCAGATAACATCTGGACCGCTGCTTATTTTAGCTGGAGCGGGAAGTGGCAAAACAAAAACATTGACACATCGAATTGCGTATTTAATCGCACACGAATCAGTTTGGCCGGGTGAAATTTTAGCTGTGACATTTACTAACAAAGCAGCCCGTGAGATGCGTGAACGTTTGGGTATGTTACTTGGTCAAAATAGCTCTAATCGTGGATTCATGCCTTGGATGGGGACTTTTCATGGTATTTGCGTTCGTATGCTTCGAATTGAAGGCGAAACTATTGGTATACCTAGAAATTTTGTTATTTATGATGAAGATGATAGACAAGGGCTTATTAAACAAGCCATGAAACAATTGTCGATTAGCGACAATGATATAAAAGCTAAATCAGTTAGTAGTTTGATTTCGAGTGCTAAAAATGAAATGATAAATCCCGAAGATTATGAGGCTACAGCACAATTACCTTATCAGAAAAATATAGCTAAAATTTATAAAAAATACGAAGCGCTTCGTAAAATTGCTGGAGCGCTTGATTTTGATGATTTGTTACTAGAAATTGTTCATTTATTGCGTGATATAAAAGAAATTCGCATTAAATGGCAGACAAAGTTTAAACATATACTTATTGATGAATACCAAGATACAAATGCTGCACAGTACAATATCATTAAATTGCTCGTTAATGAAAAAAGAAATATTTGCGTTGTAGGTGATGATTGGCAATGTCTAGTCGAGGGAAGTTTGATTGAAACACGTGATGGCTTAAAAAAGATTGAAACCATCAAAAAAGGATCGATGGTTCGTTCGGCGAGTGGCTATGGTGCGACTGAATTTTTTAAGGTGACAAACCGCAAAAAGTTTAGTTATTCTGGAGAGGTGGTGACTATTACAACTGCTGAAGGCAGAACGATAACATCTACGCCGAATCATCTATTATTCGCAAAGTGGGACAAAACAACAGATTATTTTGTGTATTTAATGTATTCTCGCGCTAAAGGTTATAGGATAGGGATTACAAAGGGGACAAGATTTGATGGTAAGAGGGATGACATAGGCCTGAGAGTACGAGCAAATCAAGAGCGGGCAGATCGAATGTGGGTATTAAAGGTTTGTTCAGACCGTCAGGATGCAATGTATCACGAGGCATTATTGTCGTATAAATACGGTGTTCCGATGATGGTATTTTGCGCATCTAGTGATCTCAAATTGCACTTAAACCAAAGTCAAATCGATGATTTATACAAGTTAATTGACACCGAAGAAAGGGCAAAAACTTTGATGAAGGATATGAACATAATGTTTGATTATCCTCATTTTTCCCCACAGGCTACTACCAGAAACGGTCTTAAACGTGTTAATCTGAATGTCGTTTTGTTTGGCGATAAACGAACCACGAGTGCCAGCCCATGGTCAGCCAGCAGACTGTCTATTAACACGACTGATGTACAAGATATGACTGTGTTTAAGAATTTGGGTTACTCTGTCAGATCTGGCAAAGCTAGAACCTTTAGATCGGAAATCTATAACAAGGATTTTGGAAAGTTAGAACAGGTATTGCAAGATATTCAATCGGTTGTTGATATGGATACCTTATGCGTACATAAATACAGTTTTATGACAAACGAGGCTTTTTCATTTATGCCAGCAGCTCAAATCCATCCAGGTATGATTGTTCCTGTCCAGCAAGGCGATTTGCTGATATCGGATCAGGTGGTCAGCGTTACCGAAGAAACCTATAATGGCAATGTCTATGATTTAGATGTCGATAAAGTTCATAATTATCTGACAGGCGGTATAGCCGTACATAACTCAATTTACAGTTGGCGTGGGGCTGATTTTACAAACATTCTCAATTTCGAACGTGATTTTAAGGGTACGGCAGTAATTAAATTAGAACAAAATTATCGTAGTACCAGTAATATTCTTGATGCTGCTAGCAACGTTATTATCAAAAATATTCAACGAACTGACAAAAAATTATGGACTGCTACTGGTCCTGGTGCCCCTGTACAAGTTCATGAATTATATGACGAAGCTGAGGAAGCTCATTTGGTAGCGGAACGGATTGCGTCACATGTTGCAATGGGTGCCAGAAAATTCGGTGATTTTGCAATTCTTTATCGTACCAACGCGCAGAGTTATACACTTGAGAGAGCGTTTTTACAACTACACGTTCCTTATCAAATTGTTGGCGGTGTACGATTCTATGATCGTAAAGAAATTAAAGATATTGTTGCCTATTTACGATTAATTTATCAACCCCAAGATCGTATGAGCTTTAGCCGAATTGTTAATGTTCCGATTCGAGGCATTGGGGCGATGAGTTTAGAAAAATTTTTATTATGGCAATCTGGTAGCAATATGGATATAATTACGGCTCTTGCTAATGTTGATCAAACCAGTACTATTACAGCAAGGGCAAAAGGTGCCTTTTTAAGTCTTGGTGAGAAATTACGTGCAGCACAGTTAATAATAGACACAGCTACTCCATCTGAACTAATTGAAAATATATTATCATCAACTGGTTATCGAGATTATATTATGGATGGTACTCCACAAGCCGAAGATCGAGAAGCAAATGTTGGTTCGTTGTTATCTGATGCACAAAGTTTTGCAACTTTACCTGATTTTTTGGAAGAAGTTGCATTAATGACGAGTGCTGATAACAGTAGTGATGGACAAAAAGTGACATTAATGACTTTGCATGCTGCGAAAGGTCTAGAATTCCCGGTAGTTTTCATCGTAGGCATGGAAGAAGGCATATTACCTCACGTCAGAGTTTATGAAGGAGGTCAAGCCGAACTAGAGGAAGAACGACGTTTGGTTTATGTTGGTATGACTCGTGCGCGCGAAGAATTACACTTGACGTACGCTCAAAGTCGTATGCAATTTGGCCAACGTGGATATAATCCGATATCACGATTTATTGCCGATATGGGTGATCAGATTGCACTTACTTCGCCAACCGTACCTCAGGTAGTACATGAACAAGAATTTTACAGTGACGAACTTTTTACTATTGGCGAACACGTTCGTTCAGCGTCATTTGGAACTGGTGAAATAACTGAGGTTGATGGGCTGGCTTTAACGGTCAAATTTGATGATGGACGTACTAAAAAATTAAATGCTGAGTATGCTCGTTTAGAAAAAATTTAAATTTTTGCCTTGTCACAACGCTAATGCTATACTCATTTTATGAGAAGGAAAAATTCTCGCGTTAGTTTTGGTTTTACTGTAATTGAACTTCTTGTGGCCATAGTTATTGTCGGTGTTTTAGCTACCATTATTTTTATGTCTTACACTGGCGTGCAGAGACAAGCTGCTGTTAATACTCTTAAGTATGATCTAAAAAATGCCTCAACCCGTCTCGAGGTTGATATTTCTAGGAACGGTAGTTATCCATTATCTGAAAGTTTAGCAAATGGTGGTAGTGGTTTACCTAAAAGCGCAGGCACTATTTACCGATATGTTTTAACTGATGGTGAATATTGTCTAAGCGCAACATCCGTTAAGTCTGGTGGTTCTAGTTGGTATATTTTATCCGATGGTGGTTCTATCGAAGAAGGAGAATGCTCATTTATATTTACTTCCACTTTATTAGCTACAACTGTCTCTGCTACATCTATTGATTTATCATGGGAAGCAATCGCTGACGCTACCAGTTATACATTACAACAAGACACTGATTCATCATTTACAACTGCTACTACCATTGCTACTCAAACTGGCACAACCTTTACCTCAGATAATTTATTGCCAAACACTACTTACTATTATCGAGTCAACGCTATCGTTTTAGGTGATACCAGCAACTGGTCAACTTTAGCTAGTGTTGCTACTTACCCAGATTATATAGCTGCTCCATCCGCTCCAATCATAGCCGTAACTCTAGACGGTACTAACGTCCTAGCTACAATAACTCCTGTCTCTTGTTCCGCTGGTACAACTCAATACAGCATTCGTAGCCGCACTAACGATGGTACTTGGGAAAGTTATTCAGCCTGGTCAACAGACACAACCGCTACTCAAGCTGTCTCTGAAGGTGTTAAATACGGCTACCAATCCCAAGCTCGTTGCTATATAAGCGATACGGCCTATAGCACAACTACAGAAGGAACAGAATCTACCTATACTCATATCATCACTGCACCATCTGCTCCAACCGTCACTGCCAACACAGTTGCTGCTACGACTACTTGGTCTTGGACTACTCCATCATGTACTGTTGGTACAGCGCGTTACCAATACAAATACACGATTACTCCATCAGGTTATGACTCTGGCTGGGTAGCTATAGCCAGTTCACCTGTAGACTTTACTACTTCAACTGGAGGTCAAACCTACACAGTTCAAGTTCAGACTCAATGCTATAGCAACTATACGTCTAGTACTTGGAGCACAAGCGGAAATGCTGATTATTACCTTCCTATTCTAACCGTGTTAGTAGTTGCTGGTGGAGGTGGGGGAGGAATGGATATGGGTGGTGGTGGTGGTGGTGGCGTAATTAGTACAACTCTTTCAATAACACCTCAAACGTATACTGTGACTGTTGGTTCTGGTGGAATCGGTGCGCCTGCTGCTGGAACTAATGGACAGCCAACAGCTTATCAATATACGATACCTGCAACCAATGGTGGTAATTCATCTTTTGGTGGATTGACTGCAATTGGGGGTGGAAGAGGAGGAAGCTCTTATGCTGCTTACACACCTGGAGCAGCTGGTGCCAGTGGTGGTTCTGGTGGTGGAGCTTCTGGTTATGTTAGTTCTACATGGGTTTATTGTGCAGGTGAAAACGGAACGTGCAACTTTAGTGGAATACATACTGTAAAATATGGAGCGGATTCAAGATGGGCATATAGGTATAGTGTAAGTAGCAGCATCGGTTGCAATAACGGTGTTTTTGGCGATCCTGCGCCTGGAACCGTAAAAGCCTGTTATTATGAGGTTCTCAGTTCTTCATTAGGGGGAGATGGGACTGTTGGACAAGGTAATAGAGGAGGCAATCAAGGAACATCTAACTATTCAGGTGGAGGCGGAGGAGCTGGAGGTTTCGGGTCAGACGGCAATAACCAGCCAAACGGTGGCATAGGCGTCTCTAATTCAATACTCGGCACGGATTATTATTGGGGTGGTGGTGGCGGCGGTGCTTCTTATACCCTAGCAACTGGTGGTAATGGTGGTAACGGTGGTGGTGGTGGTGGTGCGGTTGGAGTCACTAATGGTGGAGCTGGACTGAATGCTGGCTCCCCTGGTGGTGGTGGAAGTCCAGGTGTCGTAACAAATACACCAGGTGGTAATGGTGGAGCTAATACTGGTGGTGGTGGTGGTGGTGGTTCGCATTATAATGCTACTAACAAAGGTGGTGATGGAGGCTCTGGCATTGTTATAATTTCTTATCCTACTGGCGTGACAACAGAAACTGGTGGCACTATAACAACCTCAGGTGGCAACACTATTCACACATTCACCAGCAGTGGAACTTTCACAGTACAATAAATATAAAAATGCTTCCACAGGAACGTCCTCTGACGGAGTTAATTTGTGATTGTTTCGTATAACGGTATATATACCATCAAGATTTTTAATAACCCACTTTATAATAAAAATATTACATAACATAGCCTTCGTTTAAGTATTGGTTTATGTAATCCGGATGTTGTCATACGCATACACAATTATAAAAAAAATTTGCTATAATAAACATAACAACTTTGACAATTAAGTTTTAAAAAGGAAGACTCTCAATTATGTTCACAAACCTAACTCTCAAAAAGAAAATAATCTACATAGTAGTAGCAGTCATAGTAGTAGCAGGTATAACAGTAGCTACAATCTTTCTAATTAGATCATTACGTGGTGACAATACATCGCAAGACAATACCACTACCTCCAAAGAGTCTGCTGATACTCTCAAAACCCAAGCCATAGAAGCCCTAAAAACCGATTCAGACAAAGCTAAAACTCTATTCGAAGAAGCTAAACAAAAATACGATGATGCAGGTGACACTAATAATTCTGTTGACATGGCTGCACAGCTGTATTTATTAGAGCATAAATAGTCTAAACCTAATCTCTATACTCTACACTCTGTATTTTTCTATACCTCTGTTTTTTAATAAACATATTATAAAACATTTTCCTCGTTTAGGAGGACGGACCTTCTAAACGGGAATTTTATTGTATAATATGTAAACTTTGTGTGGCTGGTGGAGATAATTAGTTTTTGTTATACTAGAACTCATATTGGGTGTAAAAATAGCAAATGAATAGACTAATTCGTAAATCCGCCACGCCTTTTGGCATGCTTGTCGTTGCTGTAATATTTTTGATTGTAATGGCTATCATTTCTATTTCGGGTGTAACTCACGCTGATAACGGTAGTGATTCTATGCGTGGTCGTTTAATTACGATTCATGATCGTGGTACGGAAAAGGTAGTTTTATCTGAAGCGGCTACAATCGGTGACGTCTTAAAAGAGGCTGGTATAGCAATCGATGAAAAAGACGCAGTTGAACCTGCTACCACCGAAAAACTTGTTGCATCTGATTATCAAGTTAATATTTATCGCGCTAGACCTGTGATTATAATTGACGGTAATACACGTATCAAAACGGTTACTCCATATCAGATTGCTAAGCAAATTGCGCAAAGTGCCGATATAAAATTATACGATGAAGATACGACTACTCTAGAGCGTACTGACGATATTATTACTGAAGGTGCTGGACTTAAATTGACTATTAATCGTGCAACGCCGTTCACTTTTACTCTTTATGGTAAAACCGCGACTGTACGTACTCAAGGCACAACAGTAGGTGAGATGCTGTCCGAAAAGGGAATTAAACTTGGTTCAGACGATCGTGTGTCACCAGATCAAACTACAAAACTTACTGAGGGACTTGTTGTTAGAGTTTGGCGTGAAGGCAAACAGACGATTACTGTTGATGAACCTATCAATTTCGAAGTTGAAAAAATCGAAAATTCAGATAGGGAAGTTAGTTATCGTGAGATAAAATCTCCAGGTGAAATAGGTTCTCGAAGTGTGACATATGAAGTGCTAATTCAAGATGGCCAAGAAGTTAATCGAACTGAGATTGCTAGTATTACGATTAAACAACCTCAAAAACAGGTAGAGTTGGTCGGAATCAAAGGTCAATATACGACACCTAGTGAAAATGAAACAATTGTCTGGGATTACTTAATGGCGAACGGCTTTAGTCGAGTTCAAACAGCCGGCATTATGGGCAATCTAAAACAAGAGCATCATTTCAATACTACTGGTGATGGTTTGGCACAATGGACTGGTGGACGTAAAGCGGAATTATATAGCCAACCTTATCCCAATAATATATATACTCAACTAGACTTTTTAATGCATGAATTAAATGGAAAATATAGTTTTGTTAGAGATAATATAAAATCCACAACCTCTTTATCGGAGGCAACACGTATATTTCAAGATCAATTTGAAAAATGCGGCATTTGTATGTCAGACCAGCGTGTGAATTTTGCTCAAGATATCCTTGCGAGCCACTAATATGGCTTTGAAAAATAATAAATCTCTCGGTCAGCACTGGCTTCAAGATCGAGAAGCTCTAAAGCATATTGCCGATTATGCCGAGCTAACACATAATGACACTGTGCTCGAAATTGGTTCAGGACTTGGTACACTCACGAGTGAACTTTTGCGACAAGCGGGGAGAGTAGTAGCAGTAGAATTCGATAGCGAATTAGCGCGTAAACTTCCTGCACAATTTCCTGGTAAAAATTTGGAAGTTATCCACAGTGATATTCTTAAATTCGATTTGTTGACTCTGCCAACGGGATATAAAGTTGTTGCTAATATCCCCTACTACATTACTAGTAAAATTATAAAAGTATTAATGACGAATATAAATAAACCTATAATCACAGTTCTATTAGTACAAAAAGAAGTTGCCGAACGTTTAGCGGCAAAACCAGGTAAAATGAGCATATTGGCAATTAGCGCTCAAGTTTTTGCAGAAGTTACATTAGGTGAGGTGGTACCAGCAAAATTATTTACTCCCCCACCAAAAGTTGATAGCCAAGTAGTTATTTTGCGAACACGTCAGTCACCTTTTTTCACTGATATTAACGAACATGATTTTTTCTGCGTGGTCAAAGCTGGCTTTTCAGCCAAACGTAAAAAACTTCGTAGTAGTCTATCTGGTGGGCTAAAATTACCAAAAGACAGAATTGAGACTATTCTAGATCAGGCAAACATTAGTCCTGATATTCGCGCTGAGGCACTCGACCTTGACGCTTGGGTACGATTAGTTAAAGTTCTCTGTTACAATGGTTCATGATGGAAAAGAAATTATATATTACAACTGCCATTCCTTATGTCAACAGTGAGCCACATATTGGCAATGCGCTGGACTATCTGTTAGCTGATATTTGGGTGCGATATCAAAAGCAAAATGGTCACGAGGTTCGTTTTCAAGTTGGTACTGATGAACACGGCAACAAAATAGCCGCCAAAGCCGCTGAAGCTGGACTTGATCCCAAAAGCTATACCGATAAAATGTACAATAATTTTGAATTATTTATAAAAAAAATGGGCATCAGTTACACGGATTTTGTTCGAACCACCGACCCTCACCACATCGGCGCAGTTCAATATATTTGGCAAACCTTACAGCCTTATATTTACAAAGGTGTCTATGAAGGATGGTATTGTGCTGGATGTGAAGCTTTTGTCTCTGACAAAGAAGCAACAGCTAATAATGGTGTTTGTCCCGATCATAACCAGCCGTACCAACGTCTTAGTGAAGAAAATTATTATCTAAAAACTAGTGCATTTACCGATAAAGTTCGAGAAGCCATTAATAATGACGAAATGCAGATTGTGCCAGAATTTCGCAAAAAAGAATTTCTGGAACTTATGAAAGATGGTTTGCAAGATGTCAGTATTTCTAGACCTAAAAAGAATCTCAGTTGGGGTATTTCAGTTCCTGGCGATCCTGAACAGATTATGTATGTCTGGATTGATGCACTTGCAAATTATATTACAGTTTTGGGTTATCCTGACCAGACAGGTTACCAAGAATATTGGCCAGCCGATGTACAGGTTATTGGCAAAGATATCTTACGATTTCATGCTGGTATTTGGCCAACTATGTTACTTGGTCTCGGTCTAGCTTTACCAAAGAAATTATTAGTGCATGGATTCATTAATGTCGGTGGAGCAAAAATGAGCAAAACTGTCGGCAATGTAGTTGATCCGAATCAAATAATTGATGAATACGGATTGGACGCTTTTCGTTATTTCTTTTCACGTCATATTCCAACTTTTGATGATGGCGATTTCACTTGGGAAAAATTCGAAAACTCTTATAACACCGAACTTGCCAACGATTTGGGTAATTTAATCCAGCGCGTATCTGGTATGGTCATTCGTTATCAATCAGGTGTAATTG
>Ga0247842_10002964_pt1 | contig 23856 bp, 25 predicted proteins | sample LaCruzMarch2015__3_FD_192411 | JGI IMG/M metagenome (GOLD analysis project Ga0247842, IMG submission 192411) | Freshwater microbial communities from meromictic Lake La Cruz, Castile-La Mancha, Spain - LaCruzMarch2015_19m | ecosystem: Environmental > Aquatic > Freshwater > Lake | place: Spain...
GAATTATGTTAGGAGATGGCCATATTGGGATTTATGATACAAAACAAAATAAAAAGATATACCAATTAAAAGTTAGTTTAGATTCTAGAAATGTTGATTATACAAACTATGTTAGGGGACTAATGAAAGAAATTTTTGAATTAGAACCAAAAGTATTTTATAAGAAAAAAGAAAATGCAGTGGATATAAAAATATATAAAAAAGAAAAAGTCTTTTATGCGATTGATAAACTTGGACTAAAATTGTCCCCAAAAATGAATACGGCAGAAATTCCAGATAAGTATTCTAAAGGCAAAATTGCCCTTTATGTTTTAAGAGGATTATTTGATACTGATGGGAGCATTACTGTTTTTAACAATAATGGGAAATTATATCCGAGGATTGAGATAAGAATTTCTCCGTCACCTATGCAAAATCAATTTATAGACATACTCAAAGAACACAAAATTAATCACAAAATACAAAGATTAGATGGTGGCAAGATAAAAATAAGAATTAATGGTGTTAAAGAATTATCTAATTGGCTTGAGAAAGTTGGTAGTTCAAATGAGCAATATTTACAAAAAGCAGAGAAATTCTTAAAAAGAAAGGTTTATAAGTAATTTATAGAGTATATAAACAGCGGGGAAACCCTTGGTTTAACCAAGCATAGCGGGGTGGAAACTTTTAACAAAAATAAAAGTTGCCTAAAGCAGCTCGGTTAGCTCGCAATTTGTCTATAAAACAAAGCGAAGGGCCCATAACCTTGAGGTCGTGTGGTTCAAATTGAGTATAAAAAACTCATGAAATTCCCACCCCCGCTACTTTTTTAATAATTTAATAAAGTAAGATTTATAAGTCAATTGTTCTAAGCTATTCTATGCCCAAATGGCCCAATGGTAAGGCGCGGGTTTGCTAAACCCGTTTCCGCAAGGATATCCAGGTTCAATTCCTGGTTTGGGCGTAAGATATTTTGTCCGGTTTGGTGGGACGCGAAAAACATCCCAAGAATTTGGACAAATTGTCTGCCTGCTGGTGTGGGCGTAAAACTTTTTGTCTAGTTCTAGGAATGTATGCTCCTAATTTTATCCCAGAAGAATATAAATTTCAAAAACTTGATATGTCCGAATCAAGCGCCGAGACAATATAAATAAAAGAGCATTAACAAAAAAATGAAAATCGACCCTTACAAACACAAAGAAAGATTTTTAGCATGGAAAGAAAAAGTAAAAGAGGGTATTCCCAATATAAGCAAGGAAAACTCTGATTTAACTTTGCAGTATCTAAATGATATGGAGAAAGGACTAAATGTTTCTAAAGGCAGTATAAAAGGTTCTAGGAGTTATATAAGACTTAATACCTTAAGAGAAAAACTTTATTTTTTCTCTCTTAAATTTAAAGAATTATTTAACATAGAAAAAATTACAAATGTAAAAGAAGAACAATTAGTGGAGTTCTTTTCAAATATGCAAAACGGAATAATAAAGAGACAAGACGGGAAAAATTATCAGTCAGTTGATAGTTATTCTCGAGTTTTCAAGGCTTTCTGGCACTGGCATCAAAAAATAAATAGGAAAAAAGGAGTAGAGATTCAAGATATAACCCAAGACTTAGATACAAGGCAGGAAAAGCCAAAATGGGTTTATCTAACAGAAGAACAGGTAAGAAAATTATGTGATAATGCAAGATTTGATTATAAAGTATTAATTATGTTTTTATTTGATTCAGGAATAAGAAGTCCAACAGAGCTAGTTAATGTAAGAGTTTCAGACTTATACAACAATTGTAAAGAACTTCAAATAAGAGAAGAAACAAGCAAGACCTTTGGGAGAAGAATAAAATTAATGTTTTCTTCTGAACTTTTAAAAGAGTATATTAAAGATAGAAATTTAACAAAAGAGGATTATTTATTTAGTGTAAAATCAGAAAGTTGTGCAAAATATCTAAAAAGATTAGCGGTAAGATTATTTGGAAATAACGAGACAGAAGCAGGGGGTAGATATTCTCAAATAAGTCTTTATGATTTTAGACATATAAGCTGTTGCTATTGGTTGCCAAGATATAAATCAGAATCAGCATTAAAATATCGCTTCGGTTGGAAAAAATCAGATAAAATACATTACTACTCCGAGTTATTGGGTATGAAAGACACAATCGCAGAAGAAGATTTGCTTATTGATGTAACAAAAACTGAAATTGAGAAAAGATTATTGCAGGCAGAAAAGAAAAATCAGATGTTTGAAGAAGATAGCAAAGGAATGAAAGAACAGATGTCTGAAATATTAAAACTTTTCAGGGTTTTCCAAAATAACTTTGAATATTATGAACAGATTAGATTAAAAGAACTCAAAATAAAACAAGCTAACTAAAATTTAACTAATATGAAAAAAAGTCTAAAAAATCAAAAACAAACTAAATCGAAAAAAGGTTTCCGTGAGCCTTTAGGCAGGAAACCTTTACGGACTTGTAGGTGTCCGTGAGTTTTTTGCAGACTTTTGCCATTATACGCCTTAAAACACTAATATTCTGCGCTTTTAAGGAATTTTGTCAGCCCATGAAGTAGGTCTTTGCAAGACTTTAGAGTTACTGACAAGATTATAATTTCTTCTTAATTAAAAACCAGTAGATCATCAAATCTTCTTCATATTTCTCATAATTCCTAAACTTCTCAGAGATTAATTTCCAAAAAGACAGATTATGTTTTTTTTCTTTAAAATGGGTTAATTCATGAAATACAATATATTTAATTAAATAATTTGGAAGATATTTTAACTGCGAATTAAATGTCAAATTTTTATTTGAACTACAACTTGCCCATTTGGATTTCATATTTTTAAAATAAATATTCTTAGTAGCTATTTTTTCTTTAATTATTATATTTCTGATAAGACTTTTTAATTGAATTTCACTTCTTTTTTCTAACTTCTTTTTTGTTGCTTTAAGTATTGCACTTTCTATAAACTTTTGTTTGCTTCTTATCCAAAGTTTATGTTTTTCCAATAACTTCTTTTCATCTTTATAATCGATAGGCAAAATTAATTCTAATTCTCCTTTTCTAAACTCCAGTCTAGGATAATTTATCTTACGATATTCAGTGCTATACCTTATGTCTGAATCAAAAACTTTAGTTTCTTTTGCCATATTTTTTTAAACTTTCAAATATTTTATAAGAAAGTTCATCTACATCTTGCAAATTTAAGTTAAGCTTAGCTTTGATTCTTAAAAGAAAGGCGCGTATCTCCTTTTCAAGATTCTTCTTTGTTAAAATCTGCAGTTCCCAATTAGCAAAGAGGTGTTTTTCTAGAGATTTTGATAGCTCAACTACCTCTAAAACTAACTCTTTTGATTTTCCAATTTTATGTTCTAACAATAAGAGCGCAGAATACTCAAAATTACTAAATTCTAATTCTTTCTGGCGTTTGAGAAGATCATTTCTTTCTTGTATTGCCTGAAGTCCTTCTCTATATATCTTTTCAAAGTCCTTTGTTTTTTCTTTCCATAGATCAATTAATCTAGAAACCTTATCAATCAAAGACTCATAAATTGGGTTATCGTGCTGTTCAACAAGAATTAATCTATTAAGCGTAAATATAATATTCGCAGATTTTTCTTCTTTAGTTTTATATTTTTCTTCTAAATGCTTTATATAACTTTCATCAAAATTTATAACGGGGAGATTTTTTTTAAGCTCTTCAATCTCGGTTGTTTTATGTATAAATTTTATTGTTCTTGCAAAATATTTGTCTATGTCACTATCTTCAAAATCATCATTTTGTGTTCTTTGTCTCATATAACAAACATATATTTTAGATAACCAAAAGAAATCTTCAGCATACTCTACTTTTCTTGGATCTGCACCTAGTAATTCAAATAACTTTCTTAATTTTTTGTAATTTTCAGTAAACTTCTCAGAATTTTCCTCTAAGGATAATACTTCTAAAGCCTTGATAAAATCTTCCATCTTTGTTCCATGTAGATTAACCCCTTTTAATATTTCTAATGTCTCTTTTACCAATTTCTTAAAATCCTCAAGTAATTCGTCACGATTAACTAATGCTCCTTCAATATCTTTTTTGCTATACAAGTCAAAAGCCTTCTTGAAATCTTTTAATATCCCCAAATAATCAATTATAAGACCTGCTTCTTTAACATTCTTATAGGGGCGATTCGTTCTAGCGATTGCTTGTAATAACTTATGTTCTTTCATTGGCTTATCTAAATACATTGTTTGAAGAATTGGGGCATCAAAGCCAGTCAATAACATGTCTGTGACAATTAATATTTTTGGATTAGTTTCTTCTTTAAATTTTGTAGTAATCTCTTTAATAATTTCCCCTAAGTCTTTTTTAGGATATCTTTCTTGCAACTCTTTATAGTACAATATAAGTTCATCTGAGTCTCCTTGATTAAATGTCATTACTACTTCCGAATATTCAGGGGGTAGCAATTTGTCTAATTCTCTTTTGTAATGAATGCATGCTTTTCTGTCTACTGCAACAATCATTGCTTTAAATTTTCCGTCAAGATTTTCTTTAAAGTGCTCTGCAATATTTTTTGCTATCTTTTTTATTCTCTCAGGATTTTCAAGATAAGCCTTCATAAGATTAATTTTCTCTTTAACTTCCTCTTGGATTTTCTCTTTATCTTGAATTGGAATTTCATCAAATTCTATATCTAAGAAAGTTCTAAGCATTTCTTTTTTTAATTCAACATTCTTCTCTAATGTGGGTTGATATGCAATTCTAACTGTAAATCCATCATTAATTGAATCTGTAATAAAATATTTGTCTAGATATGGCTCTTCTGGGAGATAACTAAATTCAACATAGGTATTTTTTTCTTTCTTAACTATGGGAGTTCCAGTAAATGCAAAGAAAAATGCGTTCTTTAGAATGGCTTTCATTTGTGCAGCTAATAAACCATATTGAGTTCTATGACCTTCGTCAATGAAAGCAATTATATTTTTTCTATTTGAAATTGTTTGATTATCTTTAGATAACTCTTTTAATATTTTATCTGCTTCTTTTAGTTCATTTTCTCTAAATTTATGGATAAGAATAGTAAATAGGCCCCTTTTACCTTTTCCTTCGTCATGCATTAAAACTTCTTTTAACTTATATATCGAGTCTATTTTTTCAACTTTAACTCCCAAGTCTAGACCATTGAACTCATTGTAAAATTGTTCTTCTAATTCGGTTCTGTCTAAAATAAAAAATATTGTGGGATTAGCTAATTCTTTTATGGGATAAAGTTTATTTGCTGAAAATATCATTGTTAAGGTTTTTCCAGAACCTTGCCAGTGCCATATTAAACCTCTATTTTTCTTCTCTGTGCCTTCTAAGTTCTTTTTTACTCTGTCAACCAATTTTTCAACAGCCCTATACTGCATATATCTTGCAATTACTTTGGTTTTTTGTTTACCTTCCTCTCTAAAGAACAAATAATTTCTAATTATATCTAATAGCATAGCTGGAGCAAGCATATTTACAACCGAAGATAAAGAAATGTCCTTGCCTTTCTCAAGCATATCTTCTTTCCACTCATAAACCCCCGGTTCCTGCCAGGTAACAATTGGAAAATATTTTGCGACTTGTTCTGCAGCGATTCCTATCTGGGTATATTTAAATAATTCAGGAATTACTCTTTCATATTCTTTTATTTGGTTATATGCGTCCTTCCAACTTACTGAAAAGTCTGCTGGGCTCTTACACTCAATAATTGTTAGAGGTATTCCGTTAACATAAAGCATGATGTCTGCTCTTTTTTCATCATTTGCAGATTGATAAACCACTTGCCTACTTAGAATAAATTCATTATTTTCTAAGTTTTCATAATCAAATAAATGAACTCTGATTAAATCTTTGCTCTTTTCAAGCTTTACTGAAATCCCTCTTTTAAAGAAGCTTAAAATCTGCTTCTGCCCTTCAATTCCAGTTGCTCTTAATTTAAGCTCATTCAAAACTTGTTTAATATCGGTATCAGTTAATTCTACCCCTTTTTGAGAGTTTATTTTTTTTATGCACTCTATTAAATTCTTTAATAGAAGTGGCTCTTCATAGCTTTCTCGAACTAATGTTTTTGCATCTACCACTCTCCAGCCCCTTTCTTGCAGTTTATCTACAAGATAGTCTTCAACACTATTCCTCTCAATTTGATGGGACATTTTACTTTATAGTCCTCCCAGGATAATCTTTAAAACATCTCATAAGAGTTTCGTTTCTTAAAATAAAATAAGGAAAACTATCTATTAGTTCTTTTGAATATCCTTTTGGAGTCATGGCTGTTAAAACTTCCTTTTTCCTTGATGTTAGAATATTCAAAGCAGGAATAAAATCAGCATCTCCAGAAATTAAAACACAGACATCGCATTTATTTTCTATAACTGCTAAATCAATCATATCTACAGCTAACCCTACATCAATTCCTTTTTCCTTTCTTTTAATATCTGCCAAGTCTAAAAAATTAGCCTCTACTAATTTTTGGCAATTTTTGCATAAATCCAAATCATTAATTGTTTGTTGTTTTCTTTTTATAATTTCTTGATTTGAAAGTTTTTGAAGTTTTCTTGTTATCACTTTTATTCCTTTCTTTTCTAGAGACTCTAGATACGACATATGATGATAATACATATTCTCTCCATCAGAAATACTGGGGACAGAGGCATACCATCTTATTTCAACTAATTCGTAACCCTTTACCTTACAAAAGAAATCCACTACTTTTTTTATGTCTATTTCTGAAGGATTAAAATATTTTTTGACATTATGATACCAATTATTTGCATCAAAGAAGAAAATTGCTCTGTTCATATTAAACCTCCAAAGAAGAGTGAGTAGGAAACCCGGCATTCCTCCAAGGAGTCATACCGGGGACTTAAAGTATGATAAGTGATATATTTCATAGTTTTTTGGTGTTTAAAAAGGTTTTGGGAGATCATTTTCTTACTCCTTTGTAAAATAGCATTTAATTATAAAACTGACAATAGGACCAATACTAATTGCCGCAAAGAATACAAAAATATAATTAATCCAAAGATTACTATTATTTATTAGATTTAAATCTTTAAAGAAAGTGTAAATACCTATTAATGCCAGAATTGAGGCGGTAAATGCAACAATTTTATTAAATTCGTCTTGTCTTTTTTGAGTTAATTCGTTAACAACGAATTCCATACCCTTATCAGTTAAACTAATCTCCATAGGAATTTCTAAATTCTTATAATTGACTAATCCTTTATTCTTGAGATAGAGTAATACCTTTACAAACTCATCCCCCGAGACTTTATTATTCTTCAACTCTTGAGTTATTTTTTTTGGCTCTTCCATATAATATATTGACCTCAGAACTCTAAAACAGTTTTCTCTGAATCTTTTACTCATTTTCCTTCCTCCGAAACAATTTTCAAGCAGGGATATTTTTCATTAATTTGTTTTATTTTTCTTAAAATATCTTTATCATTAGTCACTAAATAATCAAAATTGCCTTGTATTGCCATTTCTACATGCAAAATACCCCCCATATTATCTTCTCCAATAATCTGTTTTAAGCTTTCAAGAAGAGTATCTGTATTCTCGCCAGCCAATCTTCCATTTAAAGTAGTTGGTCCTCCTAAAATTAGTAATCCCTTCGTTTGATTTAAATTTTTATTCTTATTTTCTAAATTTTCTATGTTAAAAAATTCAACTGCTTCTATAAATAACTTTTTTGCATTATCTAAATTAACATTTTTATCTAATAAAACTCGAAATTTCATTTTTCTTCCTCCAAAACTTTCTCAACATTGACTCTCTTCTTCCCTGTTAAAAGTTCATCCATCAAACCCTTCTTTACTCTTTCAATCTTTTCCTTTCTAGCTTTTTGAAGTTCAAGCTTTTTATCTATTATGCTTAATACTTCTGCGATACGTTTTTGTTCTTCAAGAGGTGGCAAAGTTATATCTAAATCCATTAAGACTTTTCTATCAACATGAGGTATTCCCGTTCCATTAGTTTGTCCTTGTAAATAATTCTGTTTGGACTTTAACAAGTATAAAAGATATTTTTGATGAATATCTGTTTTAAGATTAAATTTAACCATTGTTGTTGATAAAATTCCTTCTTTCCCTTCAAAGAACTCTCCAGCATTTGAACCATCCCACAATAAGACTATTTCTCCATCTTTAACTAAGAATATATTTTCGGACGTACTTACATATTTTGTTTCTTCATTATCTCTTAAATAATCTGTTGATAAATAAGGAAGATATCCTTCTAGTTGTTCATTAATCATTTTTTCTGGCTTTTTGCCTTTAACAAACTCCACTATTTCACCTAATTTAACAACCTTCCACTTCTGATTCTCCAGCAACTTTACCATAAACCCTCTCCTGAGACGCTCTGTTGCCAGTCTCTCTCTCTCTAAGGCTTCAAGGGCTTCATCAGTTGTTGAGAGAATTTTGGCTATTGCGGTTTGCTCTTCTTTTAATTTTGGGAAATAGGTTTCTTTTGCATAGACTACCTCTCTATTCAACCCTGGTGTTCCTGTTGCACTATTCATTTTTTGTAGTTTTAGAGAGATTAATTTATAATAAAGAAATCTCAAATCTACCAAATCATTTGTAAGCTTAACAAAGTAGGTTGTATCAATCGGCCAGAAATTATTTTCAGACCAAACAACCTCTCCAATTGATCCCTTTCTTCCAATAACAATCCCCGGGCCTTCAATTAAAAAATCGTTATGCAATCCGATTACTCCATTTGATCCATATACTTTATATTCCCCCTCTTTTCTAGATTTTTCGGTTAAACCCTTACCATATTCTAAAATGATTTTTCTACCCAATTCTATTTTTTCCCATTCATCAGGAATTTTACTTGCTTGTTGAGATTGTGGTGTTTGAGATATTGGTTGTTTCATTATTTAGCCTCCATTGATTTATTTTTTTCTTGATTTTTCTATAAGAAAAGATTACAAACTCGCTTTTTAGAAATAATAAACTTATTATTTCCAGAGTTAAAGTAAAGTTAAATGCGAGAGAGTAGTTTGTAATTTTAACATCGTAAAAACTATAACTTGGTTTTAAATTATCAATTTTACTATTTAATCCGGACATTTCTGTGCGAGTTAAGTTAAAGTAACCTTTGACTTCTTCAAAATCACTTCTAGTAATTGTGCTATTTGCTAGAAGTGTATAGTTTTGATTGCATTCCTGAAGAAGGGAATTTGTTTTATCAATAATGCCTTTATCAGTATCCACTTGTACCTGTAACTGGTTAGCTTTGTCTTCAAAAGGCTTACACTGATTTGGGTTTAGCGAATTGCTAACAGAAGATAGTACCCCGATGATAAGTGAACCAAATATAACCAATACAATAATTCCAAAAATAGCTTCAACAGGGTTTATTTCAGGCATCTTATTTTATCTCCTTCAAAAAAACCTCTATTTTTTTGTCAATTTTATCCTCTTCTTTCTTAAGGTCTTGAACATCTCGCCACTCTTTTTCAATATTGATGTCTTCTTTTTCATCTTCTGGAAAAACATAAAGTGAGACATTCAAATTAAAATCTTGCTTTTGTATTTCTGCTAAATCAACAATTCTTGAGAACCCCGCTTCTTCACTAAAATTATCATAAGCTCCAACAATTTTCTTTATATCTTTTTCTGCAAGGATGTTAAGCTTTCTTACTTCGGGATGTTTTTCAAAATCTCTGCTGGAGTTAATGAAAAAAACTTTGTCTTTTCTTTCTTTAGGTTTATTCTTGTTTAGAATAATTATTGCTCCAGGAGCCCCAGTATTATAAAATAGTTTTTCTGGCAGGAGTATTATGCATTCAATTAAATCTGCTTTCAGAATAGACTCTCTTATCACACTTTCTTTTCCACCCCTAAATAAACAACCGTTATCAATAACAACTCCTACTCTTCCATTTTCATCACTTGCAGAAGCTAACATATGTTGAATCCAAAGCCAATCTGCTGATTGCTTAGGGACAAAACCATAATTAAATCGAGTTTTCCAAAACTCCCCTCTTTTAGCTACATTCTCGTCATAACCATCTTGATTCCAAGGCGGATTTGCGATAACTACATTAAACTTTTTTATATTTTCTCCTTCTTTGAATTTCGGATAAAGAATAGTATCTCCGAAAGCAAGTTGAACATCTCTAATATCGTGGATATACATATTCATTCTTCCAAGAGCAAGGGTTTTATGGTTTGCTTCTTGCCCAAATAGGAAAAGTCTTCTCGATGCTTCTTTTCCATATGTTTCCTCAACATATTTATGAGAAACAATAAGCATTCCACCAGAGGCAACAGTTGGATCGTAAACACTTTCTTTTTCTTTTGGTTTTAATATTCTAACAAGCAGGTTTATTACTTCTCTCGGTGTGTAGACCTCTCCTTCTTTGGCTTTATCTGGAGCAAAGAATCTTAAAATCCATTCATAAGCATCTCCTAATATATCTGGAGAAACATGGTGAAGTTTTTGAGCACTAAATAGTTCTACAAGTTGTCTCAAAATCTCATAATTCTCATTATTTGAGGTAAACTGAATAAAATCAGCATTATCTAATACGTCTTTAAGTTCTGAGTTTTTTTCTGCAATTGTTTTTAATGCTTTAGAAAATTTTTCAGGAAGCTCATTAACCTCTTCTCTTAGATTATCCCAAAGGTATTCTTCAGGCATATCAAATTCATGATATGCTGCTTTTTTAGCTTCTTGTTCAGCTTCGTCTTGAGTTAATCCAGCTTTCTTCGATTCTTCAACTGCCTTTTTGAACTCATCAGTCCATTTATCAGATATTCTTTTTAAAAAAAGTAAGATAAGAATAAATTTATAATCTACTCTTGTCCTGATTAAATCTGCCGCCTTTTTGAGAATAGACTCTATATCACTTCTTGTCAAAATCTCAGAAATTACCTCGTTAGGAAGTTTAAGTTGGTAAATTCTCTTTCTTGAATCTTGTGAATCCAATTTTGCTTCAATTAAACATTTTTTCTTAAGTTCTGAAAGAATAATTGGAACGCTTGACTCTTCACTCTTCCCTTGTTCAGTCAAAACTCTCTTTGCATCATCTCCATTAAATTCTTTATCTTTAAACTCTGCTAAAAGTAGTTCATATCTTTTCTCAATCCATTCATTAGTTGTTTTTGGCATAAGTTATAGAAGCAGGACTTATATATAAACCTTTCTGTTTTTAAGTTTATTTGTTAAAGTTAAAGTCTATTAGCTTAATTATTATCTCTTATATACCTACCAAAAACTTTTTGAAATTTTTCTCCCCATTCTTGAAGCCACTTAAATGCATCATTCCAATTATCTTGATTCATAATGTCTAAATTTTTAGATAATTTTATTCTGCTTGCCTTTTTTCCAGGAAGTTCTGCCCAATCTAATGCAATCCCAAGTTCTTTTTCAATTTCTTCCTTTTTTGTCTTTAAGAAATTAAATAACTCTTTATCGTCATTCATATAAATAGCACAACCCAAACTATTCTCTTGAGTATTTAGGGTAAATGAAATATGCGCTCTCGCACTTCCCAGAGACATATCATACCAATGCTGTGGTTGCGGTTTTCTAGTTTTTAATGAAGTATTATGTTCATTAACAAATACAATAAACTGGGTCCAAAATTCAAGCTGTATAAGTTTAGTATCTGAAAGTTCCGAGGTTTCTAAAGATTTTTTTACTTCTTTCGCCCAATCATTGGGTTGTGCGATAACATAAAATTTTGGAGCTGGTGGAGAATTAGATATTTTCCACAATTCCATTTGGATTAAGAAAAAGTTAGTATTATCGTCTGTATGTTCATTTAACCAATCTACTGCTTGTTGGTGTTCTTTTCTAGCCTCTTTTACTATCCAGATAATATATTCTGCACCATGTCCTGAAGCATAAGTTATTATTTTACCTAAATGATCATGGTTTGTCGCTTCAAGTTGATTTTCAATAATTATTTTTTTACCCGTGTTTTCTTCTTCTGCTAAAATATCAACATTAAAATTTCCAGTTTCAGCCTCGGTTTTAACAGAGCCAGAATTTATTTCAATTCCAATCTCATCTCCCAGTAATGAGAGATTTTCTTTTTTAGCTAACCATCTTGTAAAATCTAGTGCTTCATGATTCCAAGCCTCTCGTAAGTCCACTTTTTCCAATTTACCTAATTGAGTTTCCATACTTTTTTATATATTTCATTCTATTTAAGGATTGTTGTGGTAAATTATATTCTATTTTAATCCCACCAAAAAATATAAATACTAGCACAACTTTAAATAAATAATTCAGATAAAATTGAGATATTTCGTCTCATGATTCTGGACAATAAATCTAACCTTTGGTTTGGGCGTAATATGATTTTGTGATTTCACAGGGACTTAGAAAAAAGAAAGCCCAAAGAAATCACATAAACCTATCTTGCTTGGTGTGGGCGTAATATGATTTTGTGATTTCACAGGGACTTAGAACCTGTAATCACATCTTCCTTATTTTGATTTCTAAAGAATGTATAACACAAACCATACAGAGCTTTTATAGCTCTTTTGGTAGGATATAATATGAAACTAGATCCGTACAAACACAAAGAAAGATACCTTAAATGGAAAGAAGGAATTGGAGATGGAATTGAGGGATTGGGAGAATATAATTTCCAACTTTTAAAGAGATACGTAACTGATATGGAAAGAGGCTTAAATGTAGCCCAAGTAAGCGTAAAAGGACCAAGGGGCTTTGCCAGGCTTAATACAATTAAAGATAGATTTGTGGTTTTTTCAAAGAGATTTAAGGAGCATTACAATTTGGATAAGATAACTGATGTTTCAGAAGAGCAATTAATTGGATTTTTTACTGATATGGGAAATGGTACAATTAAAACAAGATATGGGGTTGCTTTTAGATCTACAGAAACTCTCTCTAGAATTTTTAAGGCATTTTGGCATTGGTGGATGAAAGTAAATAAAAAGCAAGGAATAGAAATTAAGGATATCACAACTGATTTAGACACAAGACAAGAAAAACCAAAGTGGGTTTATTTGAATGAAGAACAAGTGAAGAAATTGTGCGAAAATGCAAAATATGAATACAAGGTCCTTATTATGTTCTTATTTGATACGGGCATAAGATCTCCAACAGAACTAATGAATGTTAAAGTTTCTGATTTGTATAATGACTTTAAGGAGTTAAATATACGAGAGGAAACGAGCAAGACTTTTGGAAGAAGAATAAAACTAATGCTTTGTTCTCAGTTCATTAAAGATTATATTAAATCAAAAGGACTTCTCCCAGAGAACTATTTATTTAATATTACTCCCAGTTTAGTTAATCAGTATCTCAAAAGATTATCCGAAAGGGTTTTTGGAAATGGGGAGAGCCCTGCAGGTGCAAGATATCCAGAACTAACTATGTATGATTTTAGGCACTGCGCTTGCTGTTATTGGTTACCCCGATATAAATCAGAATCTGCCTTAAAGTATAGATTTGGTTGGAAGAAATCAGACAAGATTCATTATTATTCTGAACTTTTAGGAATGAAAGATACCATCGCTGAAGAAGACTTATTAGTGGATGTAACCAAGACAGAAATTGAAAAGAAGCTTGAAAGATCTGAAAAGGAAAAAGAGGTTATGCAGGAAAGACTTCAAAGCATGGAAATGCAGATGGCAAAAATATTAGAAATAACAAATCAATTACATATGAGAATTCAAACTTAAAATGAAAAAACAAACTGAAAAAGAATTGGAAGAACTGAAAGAAGAAATTGAGAAGTTGAAGAAGAAGTCAAGGCTTCAGAAGTGGCTTAATTTGTGGCTGATTTGGAAATAGACAACCAATACATAAAAATATATAAGACTTGATAAGTCCCATTACGTGGTAAATGTTGAAAGTTGGCTAAATGCAGAAGTTAGTAAACTTGAAGATAATGATGAAACATTATCATTTAAGACTTATAAAAATTACTTAGATGGAGTATCTTCAATTATATTAAAAGAATACGGTGCCCCAAATGTTTACCTTCTGAATTTAAAAGAAAAACTAGAATCTATAGACAAGAATATTAATATCCAAAAAGATGTGGATATTGAAAAAATAAAAAGCTTACTAATAAACAGCTGGCATACTGAACTAAACTTTTTATTGCCCCTTAAAATCTCTGGGGATATGAGTCGATACTCGCTTCATTGGGCACCTGTTCAAATGTATTATAGTTTGTATTTAGCTATTAGAGCGTTATTTGAGTCTGCTAGGTTTGAGATAAAAAATACGCATGAACCCACATTAAAATCAATATCTAACTGGATCGTTAATAGAAATCTTTTTCCTTATCCTTGGACTTGTTATTGTGAGGGGTTATCTGAACTAAAAAATTGCAAATTTAATAATTTTAAGTCCGATATTAAAGAAGTTTGTGCATTATCTTTTCCAGATGATGAAACAAGTGAATCCTTTTATGCAAAATTTTTAAAGACTACACGTAATAAGTATTTTGATGATAAAAAATTTAGAGCAGGTCTCAAAACCAAAGGGGGAAAACCACTTAAAAGTTTTTCTAAAGCTAATAAACAGCTTATAGAACAAAATCTTCATAAAACTACTATTTTTGATTGCATCTATAGGTTGAGAATAAAGTCAAATTATGAAGAAGCCGAAACATATATTCTGTCTGAAATGTCAAAGTCAGATGCTGATAAATTCTATAACTCTCTTAAAATTGTATTAACTTCGTCTTTGTTAACATTGGAATATCTAATAGTAAAGCATATGGGTAAAGAACGATTTAAAGAGATAGTAGAAAGTTTTGAACGAGTTAAAAGAACAGATCTTTTTACTAATGAATCTATTTTTTTAAGAAAACTTTATTTAATCTAAACTCGTAAATCTAATAATTAATAACCGGCGAGACATATCTTATTCTTATCTAGGTAATACTTATTTTTTAGATGATTAATATTCTTCAATTTTGACTTGGAAGAAATAAACATAAACTTCTTAAATCCCAGTTACCAATAGGTATTATGAAAGAAAAGGACTTCATGCGTTCTGCAATTGCTGATGCAAAAAAGAACAGGCATCATTTTGGAGCAGTTGTTGTAAAAGATGGCAAGATAATTTCTAAAGCAGGTAAAAGACCTATTGGAGACGCCAGATATCATGCAGAAACCCAAGCAATTCTAAAAGCCACTAAGAGATTAAAAAGTAAGCATCTGAAAGGCGGTATTTTGTATTCTACTTGTGAGCCTTGTCCAATGTGCTTTTATATGGCTTGGATAACCCATGTTAAAAAGATAGTTTATGGAGCAACTCAAAAAGATGCAATTAAAGCAGGTTTTAAAGAAATTGACGTTGGGAATAAAGAGTTAGATAAAAAAAGTGGGAATAAGATAAAGTTGGTTAAGGGTTTTCTTAGAGATGAATGTTTAGAGTTGTTTAAATAATATTCTTCTTTTGAGATATTCCTTCACAATATTAGCTACGGTTTCCTTATTAATCTTCTTTTCTTTACAGTATGCGGATTCAAACCAATCCGTTAATTTCTTTATACCCCTACTAGAATTACATTGACCACAACACATTACAATATCCTCTACTTTTAGTCCATCTTTCCAATAAAATGGTCCATTAAAATTGAGGTGTTCAATAGTTGCACAATCGCCCTGTTTTTTGCTGACAAATGGGTAAATCATTATCTTGTGGCAATAGGCACATCTTTTATCCCTTTTTTTTATTTTTTGTTCAATCTCATCTGGAATACCATACTTATTTGTCATTCTGATTCTTTTCGTCTATCCATTTTTAACTAATCATATCCTCAACTTCAATTTTAAAAGTTTCAAGTGTTGCTTTTCCAATCATGCTTTCTATTTTTCCATTAATTTCTGAAAGCTCATTGCTATCTTTTGCTAAGAAAGCATAATATAAATTAACATAGCCAACCGCCTTAATTATAATTACAAATCTAGGATCTGATCGAGCATATTCTATGAATTTTTCTATCTCCTTGCTATGAGAAGGATCAATTCTTGAAATATAAGTATACTCATACAAGCCCAATTTTTTCATGTCTAAAATAGTATAAAATCTTTGAATAATGTCATTTTTTTCTAAAAATTGTATTCTTTTTATTGCAGTGTTCACCGTAGTATTGCATTCTTTTGCAAGCTTAAGAATTGAAGTTCTAGAATCTTTTTTTAACTTCTCAATAATTTTCCAGTCCAGATCTTTTATAGGCATATTGCCCATAGTATCTTTAATATCTCCTTTTGCTTGTTTGTTAAGATTTAGTATTCGCGCAAAATAGGTATAAGATTTAACACTTTGAAAAGAAATATAGTTATTAATATATTTTTTGAATTTGCTTATAATCTTCGTCTGAATTTCATCATATCGCTCAATATCCTTAGTCCATATAGAGATATACATTTTCCACTGGCTTAAACCATGAAGCATATAACAACAGCTTACCTCTTTAATATCAGCAACGGATTTCACATACTCGCTGACTTTCTTAGAGTCTATATGTTTTAGATCAAGGTATAAAGAGTGCCTATTAAATCCTAATTTTTGATAATTAATATTTGCAGTATATTTCTTAATTATTCCTTCTTGTTCAAGTTTTTTAATTCTATACCCTACTGTTTGCTGAGGGAGTTTTACTAGTTTAGCAATTTTTGCTAAAGGTTGTCTGCAATCTTGTAGCAATTCAAACAAGATAAGCTTATCTTTATTATCAATCATTCTTTATTCAAATATATCAACTTTTTAAAGGTTTTTGATATTTTCACCAACTTTTTTAGAGAAGAGTTTAATAGGAGTTTAATATCTAATTTATTGTTAAGATAAGCGAGTATCAAATCGAGGTGAGAATAAAGAGATGATACCCGCAAAATGGAAGCACAAATATTAAGACCTCAAAAGAATAAATTAGAACTAAAAGGAAAACTTTCTTATTTTGAAAGCACTCACTCATGGAGTATGTTAAATTTGAAAAAAAGGATATTAGAAGAATTTCCTCAATTAAAAGAACGAACTTCAGTATTTAGCTATAAGATGTTATTTTATCATGATTATGAGAATCTTGAGAAGTTTATGAGAAAGTTAAGAAAAGATGGAGAAGCCTTGCCTATTTTGGTGTGGTTGGTGAGGGAGAAAAGTGGTTAATTTGTTTATAACTATAATTCACTCTTCTATATACTTTTTCCCTATTAGAGAGATTAAATCCTCTTGGATGATTTTCTCTCTTTCCTTCAAAAATTTTAAATATTGCTCAATGATTTTCCCTTTTTGAAGAACGGAGGGAGAATTTGGTATAAGGTTACTTTTTAGTACCTTGTTAAAGTAAGGAAGATCTGAATATTCTCTTAAATATATCCAAGGTAATTTATTTTTTATTTTTTGGTTATCATCAAATCTCAAAAAACAGATATTGCCCAGCTTATTAATTTCGTCTTTTGTAAAATCTTGTTTTAAAATGTCCCGGGGGAATATATGATGGTCATTCTTTGAGTTAAATATGGAAGATAGCTCTTTTTCTACAAGAAGGGGCTGGCCATTTTCAAATGTTAGAGGTTTTTGATTTATTAAATAGCAAAAGAAAGTATTTCTCTGAGCACCACGAGTTGTGTATTTAATTTTATTTAAAAGATAATTGACGGAAATCCTTCCATTCTTTTGTCTGCCTTCTAAATTTAATTTATAATTTTTATTATTTGCTAATTTACGCATTTCTTCTGCATCATTTAATAAACAAGGTCTTTGTTTTGAACCAGAATATCTTTGAGTAAATCCCGTAATCCAAAACCATTTCATTAATTCTTCTATTTGTTGTTTAACTGGATGCTTAAGATTATTTTCAAAGTAGAATATAGAAAGAATAGATAGCATGGCGGGATAAGGTAGATAAGAAGCGTTACCAAATTTATCTACCAGAAAATCGGCAGACATAATTATTGCATTTTTAATTTTCTTATGATTCTTTTTATACTTACAATGGATTTGATCTCTAGGATTTGCTAATTTTTTAGCAAATCCATTTAGCGTAGATCCAACAAAATCTTTTTGTCCAAGATTTGCTGCGATTGATTTAACAATGTGAATTCTATCAATATATTCAAAACCTCTTTTGAGGTCGTGAGCAATTAGGTTGTTAATATGACTTCTTAAATCTATGTCCTTGTGGTACGATTCGGCTAGGAGCCTATCTACAGTACTTAAAGAAGTACCCCCAGTATTTAGTCTCACAAATGCTTCTTCCATTTTCTTTTCATCAAAACCTTCTATGAATATAAACGGAAAAGAATATTTTTCAAAAGCCTCTTTAGACTCCTTAATTCTTTTTGTTTTCTTTGATGAAAATTTAATATTCTTTATATCTTTATTTAATATTTCTGTTAGAGCGATATTCTCAGAGGATTCTTCATCGTAAAACTCGTATTCAGATTCAGAATTTTTATTCTTAGATAAAGATATGAACTTGGATTCAATAGGGTATTGATATCTATTTGTTTTTATACTCCTCCCGTTAATTAATGAGTATAATACGGATAGCCTTTGTTGGCCATCAATTACTAAATAACACCATTCATTCTTTTGATTAAAGAATGGAATAGCAGTTCCTTCTCGAATATTTTTCTGCTTTGATGAAGGTATTTTACAAATCAAAAAGCTTCCAATAGGATAATGTTTTTTGATACTATCTAGAAAAGTAATTATCTTCTTTTTTGTCCATACAAATTCTCTTTGAATGTCTGGAATAGCAAATATTCTTTTGTCAAATAGACTCTTTAACTCTTCAAAAGAAATTGATTTAACATTTAAAGGATTTTTCATAATCAATTGCTCCCCTCTTTTAATTTTTTTCTAAGCTCTTCAAATCTTTTCTTCATGCTGGTAATCTTTAGTTTATCAGGAAAACCAGGAATTCCTGTAAGATTTTCAAACTTAGGTATTTCTTCTTTTAAACTATTAAATTCTTCTGATTCTGCTTTTAATTTACTTCTCTCTACTTTTCTTTCCTGCCTTTTTTTAAGAATTTCATTCTCATGCTCTTTTATAAAATCGGCAACAAGTTTTTTAATATTGGCTCTATAAATATCCATGTCTTTTTCTGATGCCCATTTTATCATTAAAGGCATCCAAAATACTCTTTTCATTTCTATGCTCATCCAAGTTCTTCCAAGTTTTCGAGCCACATTGCCGTTATCTTCATCAATTTTAAATAAAAGTTCATACTCTTCATTTTCCCATTCTTTATTAAAAGGGTTGTCTGAGCCCAATCTGTCTCTGCTTAAATCGCTTCTTTCAACTTCTTCTACATGATAAAACATTTTTCTTAAAAATTTAATTAACTTTTCTCTTTGTACTTCAGTCAATTCTAATGAATAAGCAAAATCTATATTTCCTTTGTCTCCTTTAAGAATCTTCATTTTCTTCCTCCAAAAATTTTTCGATTACAGATTTAGTTACATTCTTCGCATTGTAACCTTTCTTTTTAGCCCAACAAACAAATGCTGGAACAAACTGTGCTCTTTGCATAGCAATGCTCATAGCACTTCGGTCTAATTTTTTTATTAACTCATTTTCATCTTTGTTTGGATTTAAAAGAAGAATAAGTTCTTGAGCAACCCATCTTTTTGGATGTCTGTCATCTCCAGGATTAATAAATCTCTCCTTTTCTTGAACATTTTGGATTTCAATTTTCTCCTTAAGCAATTGTTCTAAAAATTCAATAAATTCTTGAAGTTGATCATCTTCCATAAAAATTGGATTTTCTAGATCTACAGATCCTCCAGAATTATATACTATTTTCATTCTTCCTCTCCCCCATCTTTCCTCTTACTTAATGAAACTCTAAAATCCTTCTCCTTGCTAATCTTCTCACAAACATCCTCATGTAACTCCCCCTTAAAATATTTAGATTGCAACCTCATAAAATTAATCATAACAACTTCATCCCAAATTCCTCTTTCCTTCATAATTGCGATTAGCTCTTCTTTGTCTTCAGGCAGGACAATTTTTTCAAATTCTTTGACTTTTGCAATCATATTGCTACCATAAACAGCATCTACTTCTAATTGTTTTGAAAACTCAACTAACTTGCCTTCAAAATCTTCTTTTTGCTTTTCTAATTCAGTTAATTTTGTTTTAAGTTCTGCATAACTATCTACTAGCTTTAAGCCATCATCTTTCTTGAATTTCTCAATGCTCTTTTCAGCTTTTGCGTCTAAAATAGCTTCGTGCTTAAAACTCGGGCAATGCTCTTTATAGATACACCAACCACATAGATTTGTTTGTTTTCTTGGGAACTTATCTTCTTTTTCTGCTTTTTGGATTTCTTTAATAGTGCTTATTACATCCTGCTGAAGTTTTTCTAATTCCTTTGGACTTCTCTCGCTTGTAACTTCTTTATCGAAGGCGAGCATATGCCATTTTAAAATAACTTTCTTAGCATCTTTGAATTTATCTTTAACCCAAATAGAATACATTGCTAATTGTCTGTCTCCGTCTGCTTTTTCTTGGTCTTTCATTCTAGCATCAGTCTTATAATCGCAAACAAAATAGGTATCCCCTTTGCATCCCAACTTATCTATCCTTACGTGCCATTGGTTGCCATCAGGCAGAGTCATCCTATCTTGAGTTTCTAGTCCGATAATTGTCATATCATCATCTTTGTGGCTTTCATAGTAATCAGAAATAAACTGCTCTCCCATTTTCCTATAATTATCTGCTTTTAATCCTTCATCTTCTCTTGGAATAATTATATCTTCTGTATACTCTTTTTCCCATAAGTCTCGATAGAATTTGATTAAAATCTTCTTTTCAACTCTTTTTTTAAATTTCCAGTTCTTATACATCATCTCAAGAGTTTGATGCACTAAACTGCCCATAAATGCCTCAATTGTCTGTTCTTTTTCAACTTCAAGCTTATCAACATACTGAAGCTTATATTTGAAAGGGCATTGTTCAAATGTAGAAACTCGTGAATGTGAGTATGTTGCCATGTTAGTTTATCCAGTAAACTCTAGTTTAAAAGAGTTTTCTTATCCCCCTTTCTTTACTAAATATCCTATTGTATGTTCTCCAAATATAGTTTCTTCTTTTTCTTGCCAATAGTAGTTATAATTAATTCATTTTTAGGTTTTTCTTCAAGCCCTAAAATTTCAGCAGACTCTTTTTCTATGTTTGTAGAATGCTCATGTATTTGCCCGTAGTGCTCTCGTCTTTTTTCCCAAAGAGTTTTATGAGCCATCATTTCCTTGTTAAGTAATTCATTAAGCTCCCTGACCCTATGAATTGTGTCTTCTACGGAATTTTTAAATTTATCACTTTTAACATAATCTAAAATTTTCTTGGCACAATCTTTAAGCTCTTCTCTATTCAATTTTAAAGCACACATATCAATTAACCATTTTCGCAAAATTTCTGCGATATACACTGTGCCATAAGGATGTACAATAAGAATATCATTATCTATCCAAAAACCCGCCTTCTCTTTTTCTGAAGCCAAGGTAACAAGAACCCCGTAGCTTGCGTTTCGCTTAGCAACATCTTCTTTAATTTGTTTCACATAACTTTTCTGAAACTTCTGAGTCTTTTTACATTCATAAACAATTAGCCCTATTTCTTTTCCTTTAAACATAATATAGTGAAGTATATCTCCTTGATGCCCATGATGTTCAACTCTGTCTTCTGCAAATTTCTGTTTTAATTCCTTGACTAGTTCTTCTTCCAAATTTAGCCCCTCTATTTGGGGAGTTGTTCCTTTTTTTAATTGTTCTTTTAATTCTTCTATTTGCTTATTGGCCAGTTGTAATTTTTCCATGTTTCCTTGAAGCATTTTGGAAAGTTTATCTGTCCTTTTTTTCTCATAATCTTTTCCTTTTTCTAAGAATTCCTTTTGTAATATTAACTTTTCTGCTTTAAACATTTTTTCTGCTTCAATTCTTTCTCTTCCAGCCAATTTCTTTGCTTCGTCTTGAGCTTTTTTAATAAGGATTGCCCTTTGCTTTTCAAATTGAGTTTCATATTTTTTCTTTATTTCTTCATTTTTCTTAGCTAATTTGTCTTGAATTTCTTTAGTTTGTTTAATTAAATTTTCTTTTGCTAATTTTGCTTCTGCTAATGCCTTTTTTGTTTGTTCTTCTATTTTCTTCTTTGCTTCCCAAACTCCAACAATTTTGTTAAATCTGTCTTCTGTAAGAGCAGAATCGCATAGAGGACATTTAAATTCTTTTTCGTTCATTTTGAATTGCCCCTTTTACAATTTAAAATTCCAAACAGGACTTCATTAAATATCTCTGCTAAGTTCATAAGATGAGTTATTTTCATGTTAATATGAGTGCCCCCTTACTTTTAATTCTTTCTCTATCTTTGTTCTTAGCAGTTCTTTTAATTTAAAGTTATTTCTTGTATACTCATTAGAAATATTTAAAACAATAATCTCGGGTTTATCTCTAACAAATAAAGGAAATTTTTTCAAGATATCTGCTTTATGTTGTTGCTCCATAACAAAGATAATGTCTGCCCATTTTAATGCCTCTTTTGTAATCTCATTTGAATTAGTTAAAGGATAAAGCCCACAACTTCTAGCTTCAAATTTATCTGAAAATTCAGTATTTATTAATTCTTCTGCTGTTGGGCTTCTGTCTAAACCTCCTGAGCAGACAAAGATTAATTTAGTTTTGTTAGTCTTCATATTTAAAAGGTTTACTCCTATATTTTTTAAGTTCTTTTTTAGCTTCTTCAGAATTAATTATAACTCTTAAATAATCTAAGGAAATTGCCAATAACTTGCTTATTTCTCCTAGAGAGTAATTCTTTTTATAAAGCTCTCTTGCTTTTTGTTCTATTACTTTAGCTTTCATTTTTCACCTTCCAGTTTTTTTGAAAGAGTAAGTACAATCTCCCTACATTTAGGACAGATTCTTCTTGCTTCGTCATCGGGATTTTGGCTATTCATAAATACTTTATCGCATACAATACAAAGAGAAAAGCTTTTTTCAGATGCTTTTAAGTTTCCTCCACATATTAAGGATTGTATATTCTCAATATTATACTTATTTGCTAAATCAAAAGCAGATTTTATAAATAATTCGATGCCCCCATCCCCAAAAATAATTTCTATTTCTCCTTCTTTGATTAGTTTTAAATTAACAGAGGTATCTGGATATTTATCAAAAATTTCTTTAATGGCATTATAAACTCTCTTTGATGCTTTCTCATCGTTTATATTGCTTATGTTTATTGTTATTTTTTCCATTTTATTTTAACTTTTTAACTCCCTTATTATTTTTCTCGATGTCTTTTGAAGTCCAACTAACAAATCTTGCAGTATAATCTTTTCGTGGAGTAAAGATAACCCCATAAATTGATAGTTTTTCTAAAATGTTCTTTGCTTCTCTTTTGTTAATCCTAATTCTAAGATTTTTTGAATTAACAACTTTATTTAGAATAAATTCTGTTTTTATTGGAGTTCCAAGCTTTTTCTCTAATTCAACTATGCAATCATAAACTTCAAACAATTTTTCAATATCTCTTATTTTATAATTTAACATAAGTTTTCATCCCCCTTGATTCTTCATTTTTTATTTACTAACCTCTAAGCTCACTATTTTTGAACTTCCATTTTTCATAGAGACTCCATATAACAACCTAGCATTTTCTATTATCTCATCATTATGAGTTATAAGAATATTCTGATTTTTTGAATATTTTTTTAATAAAAGAGATAGCATCTTTGAATGATTTTTATCTAACAAACAATCAGCTTCGTCAAGAAAGATTAAGTTGCTTTTCCTATATTTCTGAATTGCAAAAATTAATGCAAGCAATATTAAACTTTGCTCCCCCCGGGATAACGAGGAAACATCAAAGTATTTATCTTTTCTTTTTATAATAGCACATACCC
>Ga0247842_10002966_pt1 | contig 23851 bp, 30 predicted proteins | sample LaCruzMarch2015__3_FD_192411 | JGI IMG/M metagenome (GOLD analysis project Ga0247842, IMG submission 192411) | Freshwater microbial communities from meromictic Lake La Cruz, Castile-La Mancha, Spain - LaCruzMarch2015_19m | ecosystem: Environmental > Aquatic > Freshwater > Lake | place: Spain...
GAGCGGGAGATCGCGCGTATGAAAGAGAGCGAGGAGTAGATGCCTACCAATCGTGAACTTGAGATTGTGATGAAGTTAAAAGACGAGGTCACGAAGCGTCTGCAGGGGATCGAGGGGAACATTCAGAAGTTCGCCAATTCCTGCAAACAGCTTGGCGGGACTATGCGTCAGGTCGGCCGCGAAATATCGCAGGTCGGCCAGAATCTTATCTTCATGGGCGGCGCGTTGACGGGCCCTTTGGCACTCGCATTCAAATCCGCAGAGAAGTATTCGCTATCCGTTTCCAACGAACTAAAACGTCTTGATAATGCATTCATCGGTTTAAGAGTGAGCATCGCCGAGGCATTGTTGCCGGTCGTGCATCAGGTGGCCAATGTGTTCGGTAATTTGCTTAATCTCTGGAATAGGTTGTCGCCAGCGACTCAGGCAATGATTGTCCAGACGATCGCGGTCAGCGGAATATTTTTAACGCTGGGTGGGGTCGTTCTGTCTTTAGTCGGTAGATTTACGCGGCTCGGAGGAATCATTATCGATCTTATCGGAAAGTTTGCCTTGTTTGCACTTGCGAATCCGTGGCTGGTAGGGATCGCGGTGGTGGTTGCGGGCCTTATCGTTGTTTTCTTAAAGTTCAGGGACGTGGCGGTACCGGTTCTGAACGCCATCGAGATTGCATGTCAGATGGTCTATATCGGATTTGTGAAGCTGATTAAATACCTTTTGATTGGGTTCGACAATCTGGCGCTTGGCTTAGAGAAGTTCTACGAGGTCTTGGGCAAGATCCCGGGCAAGTTAGGCGAGCCGTACAGGGAAGCGTCACAGCATATCAAGACGTTTCGGGACAATCTTCAAGGTCTTATTAAAGCGTCTGATATGGAGATGGATAGAGTTGGCAATAAGATATCAAACGTCCTAGTGACCGGCGAAGGCAGTTTAGTTAAAGGATATGACAAGGCAAAGAATGCGATTGCCGGATTTATTGATGCCCTTAAAAACTTAGGTAAGGATATCAAGATTGACGAGGTGGCGCAGAAGTTTGACGCGATTCAGTCTATGGCCGAAGGAACAGCAAGATCGCTGGGGGCGGTGTTTAAACACTTCTTTAGCGATGCTTTCAAAGGCCAAATCGATGATGTCAGAGATTACTTCGCTGAACTTGGCAATATGATGCTGGAAGTCTTGGCAGAAGTTTTTGCCAAGATGATCCTTGTTAAGACCATAGGTTCTATATTCCCGGGCATGATCCCGTTTTTTCATCAAGGTGGAATGGTATATCACTCTGGCGGGGAGGTTTTACCCATAAGGGCGCATGCGGGCCTTGCGATTGATGAGGTGCCGATTGTTGCGCAAACAGGCGAAGGGGTTTTATCCAGACGTGGCATGCGCGCGTTAGGCGGTTCGGAAAACTTGAAATCTCTAAATGAAGGAAAGTCGGCAAAGGGGAGCATAACCATAAATGTGAATCAGGTCATTCAAGCGTGGGACGCTCAAGATGTTTGGCGTAACCGCAAGATGCTATCAAATGCCATTGCAGATGACATTTATAACAACGGCAAGATCCGTTCGGTAATCAGGAGTTACACATGAGCGATTTTACATATCTGCCGGATTTCCTCATTGATGAAGCAGTGGAATATAAGACGCTTGTCTCGGAGTTTGAGAACGGTGCGGAACAAAGACGCCGCAAATGGGCGAATCCACAGCGCAAGTGGACGCTTAGGTTTAACAACAGAATGCATGCGGAGATGACGGATGTTTCAGATTTCTTCAAAAGCAAATTTGGCTCATTTATGGCGTTTACATGGACAAACCCGAACGATTCGACAGAATGCATTGTTCGTTTTGTTGAGGATAGTTTTCAGTTTAGCCGCAAGGCATACGGAGTGTATGACTTTGAATTTGAATTCATCGAGGTGAAATAATGCCGCGCGAAGTAGACAGCATATTTAAATCAGAGAAGGCGAAACGGGAAAATACGCCTATCTTTTTATACACGCTTGAAAAATATGACAGTGTAAACGATCTTCACCTTGCGGGCCTCGATGAGGACGTGGTTTATAACGGTATTACTTACTCAAAGTTTCCTATAACCCATGAGTTTGTCGGCGAGAACAATCAAGGCGCGATTGATCAAGTAAAGGTGCGGCTTGCCAATGTTTCAAGGCTCATTCAGCTCTATTTAGAGCAGTTTGATTTTAGAGGCAGGAAGGTGACTATTCGGATGGTCTGGTTCAATCAGTTGTCTGATCCAGATGCCTTCATGGATGACATCTTCTACATCGATAGCTATACCGCGGATCAGAATAACGTGGAGTTTACGCTTACAGGAAAGTTTGATGTTTTAGGAGTGGATTTACCGGCAAGGCGATATTCTCGGAATTACTGCGCATGGAAGTTTAAATCCGCGGAGTGCGGATATTCAGGAGCTGAAATTACATGCAACAAGACAAAACAGAGATGCAAGCAACTGAACAATTACCAGAGGTTCGGGGCTTTCCCATCAGTGCCGACAAGGCGCATATACGTGATGTAGAGAGATGTATCGTGGATAAGTATCTCGGTATTCCGTATCGGCACCGGGGTCGGACATTAGACGGCCTTGACTGCTGGGGGTTCTTGAAGTTTGTCTATGCAGATTTAGGAGTGAGGCTGTTTGATGTCGAGGATCTTGAATACAGCAAAGTTTGGGGCATTGAGGGTAAAGATTATTTTAAAGCGCATTACTTTCATGACTGGTTTGAAGTCAGAACGCCGGAGATTCTTGACGGGGTATTGTTTGTCAACTCAAGAAAAATTGCCAATCATGCAGGAGTTGTTTTGAGCAACAAAAGATTTATTCATTGTTGCAGGCAGGGAGTAATTATTTCAAGACTCGAGGAATCCTCGTGGGTGGCAAGAGTAGAAGGATTTTACAGATTAAAGGATAAGAGATGGTAACAATAAGAAATATCGATAATCCATTTAAGCTAGAAGAAGCGCAGACCAAAGAGCTTGAATTTTCAAGAAGCAAGACTATCAAGGATTATCTTCAAGAAGCGGGTATAGCCTTTGAGGATCGGCGCGTTATTGGTACCGGCCGCAGGATATCTGATTTATCGGAAAAGCTTGAATGCGGAGATGAGATTACAGTTATTCCGGAAGTCAAAGCACCGGTGGTCGCGATTATCTCTGCCATAATTTCGGCGGTCTGGGCGGTAGCCGTAGCTCATCCCTTCTTATTTACGTTCTTTGTGTTGTCCATGGGTTACGCCATTTATCAGAACATGAACCAGCCAAAAATGCCTGACTTTAATTTAGGATCCGGGCCTGCGGGCGGATTGGATGAAGGCTCGCCCACATACGGCTGGGACGGCGTCCAGACTATTCAGGAAGTGGGAGTGCCGGTGGCAGTTGTTTATGGCGAGCACCGAATCGGCGGCAACATCGTAAACCAATACCTCTGGGAGGACGGCGACAACCATTATTTAAGCGTCCTGCTTGCGCTTTGCGAAGGAGAGATTGAATCTATTGATAGCATAGAAATTAACAATAACCCGATCGCCAATTTTGGCGGGGTTACGGTTTCAAAGCGGTATGGCACAAACTTTCAAAGCATTGTGAATAACTTTGAAGATCTGCATAACCTTTATCCGGTTAATGCCAATTTAGTTAAAGACAGCCCCTATGTTTACACTATGTCTGATTCAGATGTCGAAGGATTTGAAATTCACCTCAGGCTTAATAACGGCCTTTACCAGCAGAGTTCAGGTTCCGGGGATATCCAGAGCTGGAGCGTTACTTATAAGGTCGAATACAAACTGCATTCCGAGGCTACCTATATTGATTTAGGTGATACGACCATTTCGGAAAAATCGCGCTCAACAGTGCGCAGGGTGTTTCGCAAGGTCGGGTTAACTCCCGGGCAATACGATATCAGGATCACCCGCACCAGCGATGACAGTTCGCTTTCACCATTAAGGCAGGGTGATTTAACTTTGTTTCAAATCGATGAGCTTAAGACCGATGATTTAAGTTACCCGAATACTGCACTTTTAGGCCTGCAACTTTTGGCCACAGATCAGCTTAACGGAGGCACGCCAAATATCACCGTGATTGTTAAAGGTACGAAAGTTTCGGTCCCGGATATCCGTAATAGCGGTGCATCGGTTAGCTGGGATGACTACTATTGGGATGGAAGCAATTACCGCCTTTTATCAGATGATACTTTGCTGGAGTGGGATGGTGCTACTTATGCTCAGAAGTATTGCGCGAATCCGGTGTGGTGCTTAAGAGATTTTATCATTAATAACCGCTACGGCCTTGGCGAGTTTATTCTAACGTCGCATCTGGATAATGCGTCGCTGTTAGAAATGTCACAGTATTGCGAGGAGAAGGTGGCTGACGGCAAAGGCGGATTTGAGAAACGCTTCAGGCTCGATGTGGTGGTTGATTCAAACAACAAGGCGCTCGATATTCTAATTCAGCTGAGCGCTGTGTTTAACGCCATGCCTTTATACAGCGCAGGTGGAATATCGTTCAAGATTGATAAACAGACGTTGCCTACTCAGCTATTTGGCATGGGCAATATCGTTAAAGACAGTTTTGTTCAGAGCTGGAAGACGATCAAAGAAGTGCCGAATGTTATCGAAGTGCAGTTCACTGATAAAGAGAAAAATTATCGTCAGGAGACTATCGCTTATATCGACGAGGAGGCTCTTGCTAATGGTGAGCCGATGCGTAAAAGCCAGCTTCGTTTATTTACCACCGGCGCAAGCTACGCTATTCGCGCGGCGCGCTATGCCTTAAAGGTTGCGAAATATATTAACCGCTCGATTGTTTTTAAGGCAGGGATTGATGCTGTTGCCTGTCAGGCGGGGGATATTATTTCGATTTCGCATGATGTGCCGCAGTGGGGGTTTTCAGGCAGGGTAAAAGACGGATCAACTCTAACCTTAATCAAACTGGATCGCCCGATGACAATTGAGGATGGGAAATCCTACAAGATTCAGGTCAGGTTCAGTGACGATACGATCGAGGAAAGGGCGGTAACGTCACCGGCAGGGGTCTATACAGAGCTTGCCTGCGTGGCATTTACCAACGCGCCGCAGGATTTCGATGTATATGTCATTGGTGAAACAAATAAGGTCAAAAAAGATTTCCGGGTGGTAGCCATTCAGAGGGAGGGCAAAAACGAAGTCCAGATACAGGCATTGGAGTATAACGAGGCTGTGTATGACGATTCCGATATTATCCTTCCGCAGAATAATTACTCTTCACTTTCAGGGGAGATTCCGCTTGTCGCCAACCTGAACTTAACCGAATCGCTGGTCAAAAAAACAGACGGCACGATCGAGAACGCTATTGATGTTTGGTTTGACCGGCCGGTTTATGTCGACCACTACGTTAAGTCCTTTGCGAAAGCAAAAATCTATTTAAGCGACGACGGAGGGTTGAGCTGGGGGGCGAGAGGCGAAACAACGGGATCATATTTTCGTATCATCGGAGATATCGTTGACAGGTACACCTATAAGGTCAAGGTCACCTCGCTTACGGATATAGACGAGGAAAGCGCACTTATCACCGCGCCCGAGGCTTCAATTACCGTTGTCGGTAAATCTGCCCCGCCAAGCGATGTTTCGACGTTCTTGGTCAATCAGAATAGGGATCAGCTTTATTTCGGATGGAGTGAGATTCCAGACGTGGATGTGTGGGGATACGAGATAAGGCGCGGGGTAGATTGGGAAAGCGGCGAGGTTATTACTTTTCAGCAGGGGACGCATTATCTTACCACCGGCCTTAAAAAAGGCATTGATCAGAAATTTTGGATTAAGGCAATTGATACATCAGGGAACTATTCCGAAAATCCCACAGAGTCAGTTCTTACTGTCGGCGAAATTCCTTTCAGAAATGTCGTAGCTGAATATCAAGAGCACCCTCTGTGGGAAGGCGTAAAAACAAACCTTGAAATCAGCTCTGAAACGCTGGTGATCTCTGATGGATTTCTTACGGGGGAATATGAAACGTCTGTGCGGGATATCAGTTATGTGGCGGCGGTTTTTATTGAGATAGAAGCGATTGTTTCTTTGTCAACCGGCAGAAGGTTTAACAGCGATCCGGATGCGCGGTTTAACGACAGTTTGTCTTATCGGTTCACAGGTCAAGAAACTCAAAGTGTAGCAAGTTTTAAGATACGCCTATCAGAGGACAATATTAATTGGTCTGAATGGATTGATTATCAACCCGGTGATTATTACTGCAGGTACTTTCAGCTCAAAATGATTCTGACGCGAGGAAATTTAGGAGATTATGTGACGTGTTCAACCTTGCAGTATCTTGGAGACCTGCCGGATGTAGATGACTTTGGAAGCGATGAGGTTACGAATGCAGGCGAAGGCAAGGAAGTATTCTTTACCAAGACCTATCATGAGGAGCCGAATGTGCATATTGAGATAACCTCTGGAGGAGGCGTTTATACGCAGTTTGTAGGTAAGTCAACCACTGGTTTCATAGTTAAGCTGTTCAGTGCCCAAGGTGTTGCGCAAGTTGGCACTTTTGATTGGCACAGTCATGGAGTTTAAACAATGGGAAAAAAGTTAATACCAGCCAAATTAATTATTGAATTTGAAAGTGGCGCTTTTGTTAATGGAGCAATTCTTTACAAGGTCAATGATAGCGGTGTGATAGGCAAGGTTAAGACCATAGGAATAAAGAATGCCGATTTCAGCAAGCCGCTACTTAATGGCCTGCTTCAAAAATTTATTAAGCATGCGCATGACGCGGAAGGGGTAGTGGAATGATTTGTCATCGGTGTAAGCAGGAGATTTCAAAGGATATGGCGTATGTCTTGGTTAAGGGGAGCATTATTTTGCGCACTCCCAAAAAGCGGCCTCTGGTGTTTACCTGCATTGAGCAGGCGTTTAATTACGCGCAGGCTTTATTTATGCACGATGTCTGCTGGATTGAAACTTTGCGGGAATACGGAATAGATTTTTATGACATGAATAAAGTTGCAGAGCAATACAAGAATAAGGAGGTGTCTGATGGCTTGGGACAAAACGAAGCCGGAAAATGACATGCTTTTGATTAACTTCCCGGCCGCCTGCAGGGCAAACTGGGAAGCCTTAGAGTTAGGGGCGGATCCAAATCTTTTAGTTACAAATGCGAAAGTGGCGCCCGGTGCTGGCATTGAGGATACAAAACTCGCTCAGATAGTTACGCCGAACAAGGTTCACGGATCGGCGTTGACTGGGCTGGCAAGCATTCCGTCAGCGGCTGGAGTCCTACCGCAGGAGAATTCACCTAATAAGCTAAAAGCCGACGTAAGCGACACGACGCCGGAGTATTTAGACGGGCTTATTGATGCTTTGGTGTTTCAGATTTCAGGGAGCGATAAGATTCAGTTAAAAGATGGCGGTGTAGGGACTGAGAAGCTAGAGGGCGGATCCGCTTCGCCGGGAAACAACAAGTGTTACGGAACGAACGCAAGCGGCACAAAAGGTTTTTACGAGACTATACCTGTTCACCTTGATTCGATTCAGGACGGGCAAGGTCTTAGATATAGTAATGCCAATTCAAGGTTTGAGAACGCGCCGCCGAGAGCGGTATATGCTTAAAGGAAAAACATGGGAAATTATGTAAGCGGGCCCCCAAAAGATTCCGGAGGAAATCCAATCCCTGCAACGTGGACGGACGATCCATTGGTTCAGGACGTTACGCCTATTAAAAAGACTCATATTGTGGAGTTGAGGGCATGTTTAGCGGCACTAGACGGCCATTACCATGTGTTTAACGGAAATAATTCAAACGCAGAATTGCCTGATGTGGCTGTCGCGTGGGCAGAATCGAACGCTCAGCTTATCGTGGACGAAACGCCGCCGAAAGCATCGCACACAAATGAAATCATAGGCTTTATCAAGGCTTTTGACGGCCACTATCATTATGTGCCGGGATATAGCGTTAATTCAAATTCCTATGCTCCCGGCTTTAGTTTCGAAGATGATCCGGTTACAGCGCTTGTTACGTGGATTAAGGCATCGGCTCATGAGCAATTAAGAAGCCACTTGGAAAGCCTGTCAGCGCATACGCACATAGTTTGTTGCGAATGCGAATGCACTTGCACTTGTACCTGCACGTGCACTTGTACCTGTACTTGCACCTGCACCGAGCAGTGTTGCAGTGAATGCGATTGTGGAGATTAAAATGAAACCAAAATCAGCCTATATCTTTGTAACTAATAAATGCAACTTGCGTTGTAAATACTGCTATGAGGAAAACCGCACCGGCGATATGTCGCCGGACACCATGATCGCGACTATTGATTGGCTGGTAAGCCACTACGAAAAGGAAATGTTCACCCGGCCTTTTGAGAGCCTAACCTTTACATTCTTCGGCGGAGAGCCGCTTCTTAATTTCCCGACGGTTAAGGTCGGCATAGATTACCTGCGGACGATATGCGATAAGCTAAATTTCAAAGTAGGCATTCACATCTTATCAAACGGGACTGTGTTAACTGACGAGATGACAGAATATTTTAAGAGCGTCCGGCCATACAATAATTTTAATTGGCACTTTCAGGTATCACTCGATGGCTGTGAGGAAACGCATAATGCCAATAGGGTATTTGCCAATGATGAGGGAAGTTATAAGGTTATTTCCGAGAACATAAAGAAGATCCGGCAGATATTCAAGAGCGTAGGCGTGCGCATGACGGTTACGCCGGGCAATATAAAATCACTTTCCAAAGATTTTGAGGCATTGCTTTCTTTTGGCACCCCGGTAACCAACCTTACTCCCATCGTAGAAGGCGACTGGAACGATGAGGTGATCAGCGCGTTCGTAAGCGAACTCAAAAAATGCATCGAGTTATATTACCGGCAAGGCCACAATCAATATTTTAATTACCTGCATCACTCTTTAGAGAGGATCGTGGACAATTCTTTTAACCGGCAGAAAGGCTGTCGGGCGGGGGAATATTTAATAGGTGTTTCAACGGAAGGCAAAATTTATCCGTGCCATAGGTTTGTTGCCTACTCAAAAAAGTATGACTTCTGCTTGGGTGATGTTTGGAAAGGCATAGACAAAGAAGGCGAAGCATTTAAGAAAATAAACCAGATGCGGCAGAAGGCGGTTAAGTGTCTTAACTGCAAGGTGTTTTCTTGTAACAGGTGTTTTGCGACAAACATGTATTTAAATCAGGATCCCGCGGCCATTCCTGACAATGGATATTGTGAAATGAACGAAAAGATAAGCAGTGCCTTACGGCCAATAATAAGGAGGTTAATCGTGGATGGAAAGTTACCGCTTAAAGAAGGCGAAATGGCGGATCTAAAAGATAAGGGCGTTATGTTCAAGGTCAGCGAAGATGAACCAGCCGAACTTGTCGAGGACAAATTAGACGTCATGGCGCGGTGCATGATTCGTCTTGTGAAAGAAATGCAAGAGGTTAAGTCGGCCTTAGCTGTGATTGCCTCAAAGCCGAAGGAATAATCGATGAAGTATTTATGTATCGTTCCATACGAATATACCACCATAACAATGATGTACCGGAATTCGCCGGTCGGCATCTATAAGGTCGCCACAAAACTGCGCAGAGAAGGGCATACAGTTGAACTTTTCAATATGTATCCGCTCTACAGACCTAGAAAGTTTATGGAGATGAAGCCGGAGGGGATGTATTTCAAGGGGATCCCTGTATCACAATTTGTTGGGTATAAAAAGTGCGGTAATTTCGACAACGAAAAGTTATGCCGGGAGTTTCACAGATTGGGCCTTCCGATATCAGAACTCACGAAGAAGTTGGAGGAATTTCAGCCTGACAGGATATTTGTGGGTAATACCTTTACTTTTCTGTGGCGGGCAGTTTACGAGATTGTAGCCGAATGCAAAAGGGTAATGCCCAAGGTTCCAGTAAAGGTTGGAGGGCTATACGCTATTCTTTGTCCGGAACACGCCCAAGCGTCCGGCGCAGATGAAATAATGATGCCTGAAGAAAAGACCGTGGCTGATAGCTTCATCAAGATCGATACGGATTTATTCGCAGACAATCTTCCGGACAGGATATTTTTAGGCACTTCAGTAGGATGCCCTAATCATTGCGCATACTGTGCCGTCCATATTGTTGAGGGTTGCACTAAGGTAAATACAAGCCCTGATGAAGTATTAAGCGAACTCAAATACTACAAATCAATAGGGGTAACAAAATTCATTTTCCTCGATGCTAATATCCTCTACGGATACGAAAATCACTTTAAGATTATTCTCGATAAGGTCATCCAAGAGAACTTGAATATTCAACTCTATTCTTATGGCGGAGTAGAGGCGCGATTGCTTACTGATGATATCGCGGAGAAGATGGTCAATGCTGGTTTTCATTCAGTAAATATCCCTATTGAATGCGCAAGCGATATTATCATCAAGGAGTGGAAGCGGAATTGCTTTGTCGCTGATTGGGAACGAGCGATGAATGTCGCTAAAAGGCACTTTCAGCGCTTGCGTTCTTTTTTAATGATCGGCGCGCCAAATCAGACTACAGAAGATATCAGATCAACCATTGATTTAATAAAAAGCTACGGCGCGGAGGCGGTAACGCTTCCCTACACTCCAATTCCGGGCACTTCCGACTACGAGAAATTCAAGCATATAGATCTGGAAGACCTTAATCCTGCCTTTTATCCTTGCGCTCACGAAAAAATGAAGGCAGTGGATTTAGAAAAGTTTTACGCGGCAAATCGTAATGTCAGGTTTTGCTTAAGAGATTGGGATGATGTTCAACAAAAGATACCGCCGCCCACAAAGACGATATTTGAGAGCGGACCTGCGGTATTAAAGAACGGCAAATAAAGGAGGTACGGCAATGGGAAAAGTTATGAATCATGAGGAAATAGTTGTTGAGGATATTGTTAAGGCGCTGGATCCGGTTGTTTACAATCCGGAGAGCGGCCAGTCCGCGTCATTCGCCATGGTTTGCGCTGAAGGCGGAGCGATGCGGTATTTCGTTAATGGACAGAATCCGAGCGCAACATCAGGCGTGTTGCTTGAAGAAGGTGACATAGTCGAGCTTCCGTCGATTTGTCACATTAAGGATTTTAGAGTGATAAGGGCTGGGGTTGATGCTGGCAAGATTGTTGTGACCTATGAGAGCTAAAAAGGAGGATTTGAAATGGAACATATTAAACATCAGAAAAAGAACAGAATTATAAATCGAGTCACGGAGATAGTAACCGAAGGCGGTTTACCAAAGACTGGTCAAATGATGGTTTACCAAATGGGCGATGATGGTTATTACCAGATGGGGTATCCCATCGGCGGCGGACAGAGGTTTATCGATAACGGTGACGGCACCGTGGTTGATATGGCGACCGGGCTTATGTGGATTAAGGATCCGCAGGCGGTTGGTTTGGGAATGACTATGTATTGGTATGACGCAATTAACGCTTGCGAGAATTTGTTTCACGCTGGGCATGATGATTGGCGTTTGCCGAATATCAATGAGCTCATGTCAATCGTGGATCACTCGAGATACAACCCGGCGTTTGACACGATGTTCTTCGTTCCGGCTCCGGATACTTGGACGCCTTATTGGTCATCAACGATTTGCGCTCCTTGGCCGGACGGGGCATGGTGCCTATATCCTTATGATGGTTATAAAACTTCATGGGGTAGACCTTACGACATGTGTTTCGTGCGTCCGGTTCGTGGCGGTAGATCATAAAAAGGAGGATTCAAAATGGCAAAAGTTACAGTTGAATACAAGGATGGGAAAAAGGTCGTGACGTATCCCTCAGGCGAAAAAAGGGAACACACGAAAGAGAGTTTAACCGGCGCAAGAGAGATGTTTTTGAAGCGCAGGCAGAAAATTGATGAACAGATCGCCTCAATCGATGGTGATATCAAGAAGATAGGATAGGTTTATGCAGAATAGCGTGGCTTGGACGAAGTTTATCACGCCGGTGTTGGTGACGATTACTATCTTCATGCTTGGGGTGATTATTGCGCAGGTTAACCGCATTGATGAGAAGCTGTTTCATCATTTGGCGAATGACGAGATTCACATGCCGAGAAGCCTTTATGTGTCTAAGGCAGAGTTTGATATTCAGAGCCGGTTCATTGAGAAAGAGAACGACCGGATTATTAAGGCGATTGATGACTTGAGGAACGATTTAAAGGCGGAATATGGAAAAGGTAAGGCTCGAAATTGACCTGCACGAGTACAAGCGGCTTGCTTTGGTGATCCGGGATCACAAGAGCATGCTTTATAAGCTCAGTATGCATGAGCTGATCAGGCGTGATTTGATTCGGGACATGGATATTATGCGGGGTATTCTTGAAAAATCGGAAGTTAAGCGGGAGGTATCGAAATGATTACGATCAAGTTGCTTATTGCTTTTGCGCTCGGCGTAGCAGTCGGTGGGCTGGGGATGTTCTTTTATCTTTCAATTAAAGGAATGGTGAAAAATGGCGGATCAGGAAAAGTTCAGTCTTCTTAAATTTTTGGGCAGTTTTGGTCAGTGGTTGCCGTGGGTTAAGACCGCGCGCTACGCGATCGGCATTGCGGCGATCGGGCTCATCGGGCTGACGATTTACAAGGCGTTCTTTATGCCGACACAGACCACGAAGCAAGAGACGCATATCATCGCGCAACCCGGATCGCAGGTAACGATTGACCAGAAGCGCGAAGAGAAAAAGTCCGGTCTTGAGATTCATCCCTTCGTTGAGGGGTATGGTTTCGCGGAATCCGACGATCGCAAGGGCGTTGGCGGTAAGGCTGGAGTGCGGGTTGATTTTTGAAGAAACGTCTTGCCAACTATAAAACCTTATGGCCTACTTACCCCTCGAAAGGAGGGGATTTTTATGGTTAAAGAAAACATGACGGCAAAAAAGATGCGTTATATTAGCGTCAGAAACGACGGCGAGGAAACGTACGTCGAAAACATTCCGGTGTCGGGCCGGATGCGTGATCATCTTCCGGCCGCCAAGTTGCGTCTGCGGGAGATCCAGCGGGTGATGCCTTTGGGCAAGTGGTCAATCCGGATTGAGCAGGTGTGGCCGGAAAAAGACGCCCGGCATTATCAGTGGATCGATGTCGTGACCGGTAAATTAGAAGAGTCGGTGTTATAAAAACAAGGAGGAATTTGCCATGGGGAAGAATGTTAAGAAACGGAAGGTCGTTGAGGTAAAAGAGCCGAGAAAGATTTCAGCCGAAGCCTCTTCGCCTAAAGAAGGGATCGTCATGCATGCCGGGGCGTCTCGCAACGAGCTTATGATTGCTGCTAAGGAACGTGGGATTAAAAACTTCCGCGTATTAAACAAGCAGGAGTTGGCAGACGTATTAAAGAATATCGGCGATCAGAAGGCAGTTGATGCGATCGTGGCTGGTGCAGTTGCCAGATGGAAGGCTGGTTGGGGCAAGAGGAAGGATAAAAATGAAAGTCAAAGCTGAGCTTGATTTGAAGGTTGAGATGGGCGGCGTGTCGCATATTGGCACCGGCTGTCAGGGTTACTTGCCGGAAGGCACGCGGTATGAGGATATCGTCAGGGTCTTTGGCGGGCCCCAGATTGGTGTATCGCCGGATGGTAAGACCAAGGCAGAGTGGGTCGGCAGGATCAACGGCCTTGTGTTTACGGTCTACGACTACAAGTCGCGGCTGGATCCGGAGCGTAACACCGACTGGTATATCGGCGGCAAGCATAAGTTTATCGCGGAGCTGGTGAATATTTACTTTAAGACAAAGCAGTAACAACGTAGTAGATTAAACAAGGCCTTTGTATTGACATATCACGATTTTTTGAAGTATTTACCTTTGCTTTACCGCGCTTCTTTGCTATATTACTTCTAAGGATGGGTTTTTCCTTTTAGCATTCTATTGCAGGACCCAGGAACACTGCTTCTATTTTCCCACTAACTTTAGCATACCGCTAGTATTGGAGGAAGGTGATAAAATGGATGAAATAAAAAGCAAAGATTGCTTAGTGTGTTTTTTAGATATTTTGGGATACAAAGAGTTAATGAAGAAGAACGAATCGTTTGAAAGTATATACGATTCTTTAAAGTATACTATTTCATTTCACAACGGCGAATTAAAAAAAATGGCTTTACCATCCGAAATAAAAGATGTAGCTGATGCAATGCATGTTCAGGTTGTAAGCGACTCGGTTTTATTTATACTAAATTTAGAGAAATACCACACTACTCAAAGTAGTAAGAATCATGAATTTTTATGTATCAGGCAGTTCCTATCGTCAGTCGCTGCCTTCTGGGGTGATTTTTCCAAAAAAACAAATGTTTTTTGCAGGGGTGGAATTGCAAGAGGGGATTATTACCAATATAATATTTATAATGAAAAAAACCAATTTATTTTTGGTTCGGCTGTTTCAGTAGCCAGTGAATTGCAGGAAAAAGCAGACGTTCCTCGCATCCTTATAGACGAAGAGTTGTTTGATTATATTAAATCTCTTGATGGTGCAAAAGATGTGGAAAAAATCATTCCAGAGGGAGCTGATGGCTATTATTTAGATATTTATCATTTTTATGGAGAATCTCACAAGCAACATTTGAAAGAAGATTTAAAAAAACTTGCGAATGGAATAAAATATCAAATAAGAGAAAATAAAAAAGAAAGAAAAATATTAAACAAGTATTGTTGGCTTCAGCACTACCATAATTTAAAAGTTCAACAATTAGGCATGGATAAAGAAGAAGGGTGTGTTTTAACTGATTTTACTTTTATAATATAAAACATTTTGCACCTACTCTTCTGTTACGAATCCCATATTGCAGTAGTTGAACCTCTTCTCAAAAAACTTTTATCGCAAGCTGTCATAGGTAGCGAGATATGATAATAAATAAATCAAAGGTAAACAGAATATTGGTTATCACCCTGAGCAATGTCGGTGACGTTATATTGACAACGCCTGTAATAAAGACTCTCAAAGCAGAGTTCCCCACCGCTAGAATAGATGTAATGGTTGGTCCTCGGGGCAAGGATATATTTGAAAAGGATCCGCACGTCTTCGAGCTCATCATCTATGATAAGCGCATATCTATAGCGGCGAAATATAGGCTACAGATTAAGCTTAAGAAAACGAAATACAATCTTGTTGTTGACCTTAAGAACACGATCTTCCCGATTGTGATTTGTCCGAAATATAGGACTGCGATTATCCAGCGCTTCCCGAAGTCAGTAGTGCATGCTATCGATCGGCATCTATATAGGCTTAAGTCTATGGGGATAGAAAAAATTCTAAGGGAACCCTACCTGCATATTCCAAAAGAAGATGAAGAATATGTATCGTCGCTTTTGGCTGAAAGCAACATCAATAGGCCGATTGTTCTGGTTAGCCCAGGGGCAAAGAGCCATCTTAAAAGATGGACGGCGGAAGGCTTCGCCAAGGTTTCCGATAAACTCGCCAGAGAATGCAGAGTGGCTATCGTGTTCATCGGCACGGGAGAGGATAAGATCTTAGTAGATGACGTTATAAAGAATATGAAAACGAAGCCTTATGACTTTGTGGATAGGACGAATATAAGGCAGCTCGCCAGTCTCATGAAACGTGCCAAGCTTCTTATAACAAACGACAGCGCTCCATTACATCTCGGTTGTGCCGTGGGGACGAAAGTTCTGGCGGTGTTCGGTCCAACCGACCCAAAAAGATACGGTCCAATCGGGGAATTTGACGTTGTGGTGCGTAGAGAACACCTTTTCTGTTCACCGTGTGAGATTGCCGTTTGCAAATATAATTACGAATGTATGAAACTCATTACTGCACATAAAGTCTTTGACGCGGCGAGGATGATGATTAAGACAGGTTAAGTAAAGATGCACGAAGAATTTTTTTATCTTTTCGTGAGTCCGATTTTTATTACAAAGAAGAAGCAATATATGCATCTACTCAAAACTGAGGGGCTGGTGAAGAAATACGGTGACCGGCGCGTTGTCGATTCTGTCAATATCGACGTAAAACGTGGCGAGATCGTGGGGCTTCTCGGCCCGAACGGCGCTGGCAAGACGACGACCTTCTATATGATCGCTGGCATCATCCCGCCGGATGAAGGCAGGATAATATTCGACCGCAGGGACATCACGAAGATGCCTCTTCACATGCGCGCCCGGTGTGGCATAGGCTATCTATCGCAGGATCCTTCCATATTCCGAAAACTTACTGTTGAGGAGAACATCATGGCTGTTCTGGAGATGTGTGGCTTTTCTCCTAGGGAGCGCAGGAGGCGCTGCGACGAATTGTTAAATGAGTTGAAAATAACGCATCTCAGGAAGAATAAGGCATATACGCTATCAGGAGGCGAGAAGAGGCGCGTCGAGATCACGCGCTCGCTTGTCACTAATCCCATGTTCATTCTCCTCGATGAGCCGTTCAGCGGTATCGATCCGATCGCAGTTGCCGAGTGTCAGGATATAATTAAGGAGTTGAAGGATAAAGGGCTTGGTGTGCTCGTCACGGATCACAATGTGCGGGAGACACTTACCATCACCGATCGAGCATACATCATGGCTGGAGGGAAAATTCTGATATCAGGCACGAAAGATGAGCTTATATCTAGTCATAAGGCGAGAGAGATCTATCTGGGTAAGCAATTTTCAATGTAACATCACTTGCTTGGACACACGCATGTTTTTACTTGCAATAGGAAAGTTTGACATATATAATATTTTTTTAGGTTTGCATAGAATTATAGTATGAAATAGTTAAAAAGGAGAGGCTCCTATGATTTCGTTAAAACGATATAAAATCGCTCAAGACGCAGAGAGAAATTCTCACCATTTAAAAAAAGATATCAACATTTTTGAAAGAAGAACTGCTTCTGCAAAAAAAGTAGTTTTGCCATATTATGAATTGATAGAGAAAATGATCAACATAAATGAACAAAGCAGGATAGCTGATGTTGGTAGCGGACCTACCTGCTTAGCTCGGTTCTTTAAAGCCGGTAGAAAAGCTTACATAGATCCATTGATGAATTTTTATAAAGAATTTTATAAAGATAAACTTCCTGATGATGGATCCCTTGTCAATGAGATGGCTGAAAAGACATCATTTCCTGATGAAACTTTTGATGTAGTTATATGCTACAATATGCTTGACCATGTTTTTGAGCCACTTAAAGTTGTTGGAGAGATGAAAAGAATACTTAAGCCCAATGGGTTAGTTTTAGTAGGCATTTATATGCATAATCCTATAATGAAATTTTTAAGAATGTTGTGCGAAAAATCATGGATTTTCAAAGAAAGACCGCATCCTTATTCATTTTCAATAAAAGATCTTCGCACCCATTTTAAAGAAAATTTTATAATCAAAGTAGAAGATATGATTAGGGGAAAGGAATCGATATTAAATTTTAAAAGAAGATTTTATATTTTTATTTTATCAAAACCGCCTGAAAATGCCAAACTTTCAAGCTCAGGGATAAATGGTTGCCCGTAGAAAAGTAAACACGCATATGAGCTCAATTGTCTTTGGCAGATGAGCTGCATGACCCCCATCCTCCGGCCTTGACCCGAGAAGTACTCCTTACCTAAAGATATGGCAAGAAAGTTATAATCTAAAAGATATTGTAACGAATTGAGGCGGTTATTATTAAATATAATTTTATGATGTGGATGACGAAGAAGAAAGTGGCGAGGATAGTATTCGGTATATGGCTGTTTTTATGGGTGTTGTTCCTAATTCGGCCCTATGTTAAGAATGATCTTTATCGTGAATACAAGGTGCTATTTTCCAGATCACTTGATGGGAAAAGGGCCTACGTGACAGGTGATAGCCTTTACGAGTTTATACTGTTTTGTAAAGAAGCTGTGCCGCTGCCTTCATCGTATAGGATAATTGGACTCGAAAAACAGCCTCATGCCGAACGCAGGGTCATCTATTATCTATATCCGCATATAGAAAGCGCGACCCCTGAGTATATTTTCGTATACGACCAAGAAACATTTATGTATAACGGCTATACGTTTTTCAAGCAGCTTGACGAAAGAAGATACATCTTGAAAAGAACAGGTCAATGACGACAATAACCGGTTTTATTCTTTGGCTTGTTTTTATCCTGGTAACGGGCCGGAGCGTTATGGCCATTCTCATGGCCGGGAAGAAGTTATTTTATACCGCCGAAAAAGCAGCTCTATCATACATAATCGGCGTCGGGATGGTATCGTTGGAAATGATGGTATTACAGGTGTCAGGCATACCTTTTACTATAATCTCACTAAGTCTTTCGTCAGTACCTTTTATTCTGTTGGCTGTCTTTTTTTCACGACGTGACATATCTGTGCTCCAGACGACGGATATCGACCGGAACGTTTCTGTGTTTACGCCGCTGGAAAAGTTCCTTATAGCGGCAATTACGTTAGAGATAGTCTATGCTTTTTTTCGTGCGCTTATCAAACCGATCGAATCATATGATTCGATTGCTTTTTACGCATTCAAGGCAAAAATCTTCTATCTGGCCGGAGGCATACCAAAAAACTTTATAACTGATTTTAAGGATATCGTTCCCCATGTGGATTATCCGCTACTTCTGCCGCTTACAGAAACATCTTTGTACACCTTTATTGGATCTTTGAATGACCAAGTTGTCAAAGTCATATTTCCCCTGTTCTATCTATCTGTGATTACCATATTCTACTCTGTTGCACGTAGGATGCTTAGTCGTAAGACATCACTCGTGTTCACCTTTATGTTAGCTAGTATACCTCAGTTAAGAGATCATGCGACGATAGGATACGCGGATCTCCCCCTCGCTGTCTTTTTTTCAGCTAGTTTTTTCTATCTATTTCTATGGATGAGGCAGAAGAAGAGTGGATTTCTGATGCTATCGTTTCTGTGCGGTATGCTATCCGCATGGACTAAAACGGAAGGGCTCGTCCTTTTTGCTGTAAATGCGGCGGCACTGATTGTGTGCGTCCTCTTAGATAGCAAAAAAAATCGTTCACGGGCGGTAGCTATGTATACATTAGCCCTGATATTTTTCGTTGGAGTCGTTCTGGTAACTAAGAGGTTTTTAGGGCTGCCCTTTCACGGAGATTTTGTTACTACGAGCTCTATTAAATCAGCATGTTTTGCCGAACGCATCAGTTGGCTACCACGAATATTTTATGAGTACCAACGGCAATTTTTTGGGCCAAAAAAATGGAATATTATATGGGTAATATTTATTGTCCTTGCCGCTTTTAACATTCGTGCCATCGCACGGAAAGATACAATGCTGCCTACCATTGTTATAGCTTTTTGTTTTTTTTCCTATACTGCTATCTATCTCATTACGCCACTTGACGTTAACTTCCATGTAAATAAGACAATCGGCCGACTCCTGCTTCACTTCGTTCCGATCATTGTTTTATGGATCGCCCTTATTTATAAGAGATGGTATGGCTCTGAATCAACATAAGACAGTGTGTATTTACAATTCTTTTTTATATTTTATATAGGTAAAAAATATGGAAAGACTCCTAAAGAATACAGTTTTAGTGATATGTGTGCTGATTCTCGTCTGTGGATATCTATTCTTTTTTCAACTCGGAAAACTTGCCCTGACGGATCCTGATGAGACATTCTATGCCCAGACCGCCAAGGAGATGGCCTCTAGCAATGAGTGGGCGACGCCGCTTTTGTATGGAAAGCCGCAATTTGAAAAGCCGATATTGTTCTACTGGCTTGTCGAGGCTTCGTTTAAAGTGTTCGGAACCAATGAGTTCGCCGCGCGGCTTCCATCGGCTCTTTTCGGGACGGTCGGTGTAGTCGCCATCTTTTTTCTGGGGAGCCTGCTCTTCAGCAGAATGGCGGGATTCCTTTCCGCCCTCATACTTGCGACAAATGTCGAATATATAGTGTTGTCCAGAGCCTGCATTACGGATATGGTGCTTTTTGTATTAATTCTCCTAGGGGTACTATTCTTCTTAAGTGGGTATATTAAGGCAAAAGGCTATTATTACCTACTATCTTCCGCCGCGATGGCTTTAGCAACACTGACTAAGGGCCCTATATATCCAGCGCTGTTTGCGTGCGCGATCTTGATGTTCCTTTTTTTCGTCAAAGACCTGAAGTCACTGAAGAAGATGCCTCTTTGGCAGGTAGCCCTTATATTTATCGCGGTGACTTTGCCCTGGTACATGTTGATATATAAACTGCACGGAAAGGCTTTTATTGACGGGTTCTTCGGTTTTCATAATGTAAACAGGTTTCTCGTCTCCGAGCACAAGATAGGATCCCAGGTATATTACAATATCCCGATCGTATTAGGCGGGATGTTCCCGTGGAGCATATTTCTGCCTGTCGGTCTATGGCACATAGCTAAAAAGATACGAAAAGAGAGCAAGGCGGCGATATTTCTCATAATCTGGTTTCTGGTAATATTCGGATTCTTTACTGCCTCCAGCACGAAGCTTCCAACCTATATATTTCCGTCTTTTATAGCTCTTGTCCTGATCGTAGGAGTGTTATTGGATGATTTCCTGAATGGCAATATGGCGAAATCTGTCGCAAAGGGCACCCGCATTTCTTACTATCTGCTGATCTTTATTATGCTACTCGGTTGGATGGGCGGCGCGGTATACGCAAAGCTTGATTTTCCGTCTATAACGGCAGGCGTCATTATCTCAAGCCTCTGCTTGGTATTCGGAGCCACTCTCTCTCTGGTATCTTTTAAGAATAAAAGGCCATTGATGGCATTCATCTTCATAGCGTATTCAGTGGCGCTCTTCCTATATTCTGCGAGCGGCCTCCTATTACCCGAAATCGAGAGGTATGAGACGAGTAAAGAGATTGCCAAAAATCTGCTTGTCTATATGAAGCCGGAAGAGAAGTTGGGATCCGAGAGTAACTATCTGCCAGGGCTTGCTTTTTACACCGGAAAAATTCCAGTCGAACTGGATAAGCACCATATCCAGATCCAGTTTATGAATTCAAGCGAGAGGGTATGGGCGGTGATGAAAGAGAAGAATCACAGGCATCTCTATGATCCTAACATAACCAAGACATACGTTAAACCTTCCTATATGGTCTATAAGGTGGGCAAAAGGGCTATAATAACTAACCAGATCCCATCTGACGGCAAATATATGGCAATAAGGGAGAGGCCATGAGTGACTGTAAATAGCGTATCATTCGTCTTCTTACCGATCTTCAATGAGGTTGGCACAATGAGCACCAGAAATGAACCTAATTATCTTTAATTATTAAACATTGAGTCTTTGTTTAGCTTTTCAAAAGTATTGCAGTAAGGGTCATTTAGTTGATGACGCGCGATCGCGTTTTTCGTTATACAAGAAGTTAAATTTTTTATCAAAAATACTCCCACTGGCAAAAAGAAATTTTGATTGTGTTATTATCTTTTTGTGCTATATTCAAATGTGAATGATAGTCCCGAGTTGTGAAGGGTTAAATCCCGGACTCTAAAAAAGTAAAACCTTCGTTGGGTATAATTATGCCCGGTGGAGGTTTTTGTTTTTTATATTACGGTTGGGTAATGTATGGCAAAGCACAGATCATTCAAACTAGAAAAATTCGTCAAGGGGGTTAACAATGACCTGCTCAAGGCGTATTTTATCAAGCGTAATATTCCGGTTCCCGATGGCCTTGTATTTGATAGAAATAATATTCACGACTTTTTGGACGGCATTAGCGATAATGGGAAGCGATCTTATATTGAGGAGGAGTTACAGTGCATTAATGATATCGCTGATCGGGCGAGGGGCTATCTTGAACAGGCGAAGCGTCAATATAACATAACGGTTCAGGATGATGAGCCGTCAGAAACAACCGCTATGCGGGTTTTTCTGCATAGCGAAGAAGCGTTCTCGCTTGCCTTCGATTTTTACCTATACGTTGTTTACTCTGAAAAATTAAGCCACCATAAATTTGACCATAACAACTGTAACTTCGCCGAGGATCGTGTTGCTCAGTTAAAGACGGCCATTGAACAGCATTTTAAGGATACCGGTAAAAGCGAACACTGTGATATCAGGTACAGGGCGCATAACGGCAAACACATTGTTCTAATCGCCCATGGCGATTTCATGAAAACGCACCTTATATTTGAAAAAGGAAAAGTTGATATCCAATCTTTTCGCCCGGCCAGAGAGGATATGCTCATTTTTGACACGAGGAATTGTGTTTTAAGCGTGAACGCTGGCGGCTGGAGTGAAGCGGATAAAAAACGATATATCGAGATATTTGGGAGTGCCATCCTTGGCATGGATCAGGTGCCCGATGCAACGTTTAACAACACCTTGGTTGTCCTCGACCCAATTAAAAATGGTACTTTCAGCTATACCGGCAATGACGATGTTGAGTCTGTCGATTTAACAGAGGCGAAGGTTAAGTGCAGGGGGACAAAGGTAATAAAGGTAACGATCAACTGCGGTGATGTTCGGCAGGCGTTTTCGGATTTAAAGATATCCATGCAGGATGCCGAGTACGTTTCAGCGAAATTACGGTTTTACATAAAGCATGGCGGGAAGAAACCTAAGTCAATAACGGTTGAGATTAAACCCCCGGAGAACACAAAATTACCCGAGAAGGCGGAAAAAGAAATCATCGAAAAGTATTTGCGAGATAACGGGGTGCTTTTAACGTGATGTTGAATTTTATATTAAAAAGTCTTGAGTCGTTCCCTTCCGCATCGTTTACTGAAAACGAGCTGGTGCGTATTTCCAAATTTTCTTTTGATGCTCTGACAAAGCAGAAATGTTTAGACCGGATGAAGTATGACTACATGAGGGAGCCCTATTACTCATCAGCGCTGGGAGATAATGGAAACGAACGGGCTATTAAGAAGCGGAACGGGCGGCTGTATGCTTATTCAGTCGAATCGCCAGATAGTGCGCCTATAGAGGTAAAGGAGGCTGATTTGCGGCGGTATCAGCTTTCATTCCCGGCCTTGTTTGAGAAAATCCGCACGGTTAATAAGATCGAGGGAAAGTTTCAGGAAATAGAAGGGTATTTTTATATAGGGTATAAGCTGTATGACAGTTTTCGGGTGGGTTTTATTTTCGTGCCTAAAATCGGCGATGGCAAGCTGGTCAAGTTCGCTGGGTTACAAAATCTCTGCAAGGACGACAAAGTTCTAGTTGTTTTTACCCCATTTACGAAGATAGAGGATATCGTATTAAATTGGACTTTGAGCAAGTGCAAGATAGTTACGACTCCGTTGGCGGCATCGCTTGATTTTAAGACCTTTAAATTGCCGGTGGAGGATCTCATTAAAGAATTTATGCCTGAGGTCGGAGCAACGGCTCTGACTAAAAAGCAGGCAAAAGACTACAAGGATTTTGACTATAAATGTTATGACAAAATCCATATCCCGGGTACAGCCCCGATGAAACGAAGCAATGATCTTGAAGTAAATGGCCAGAAGATAAAAATGCCGGACGGGGCGTTCAAATTGTTTATAGAATTGGTGGCTGAGATTAAGAAAGGCAAAGGCGGCTGGCTTACCAAGGCTGTGGATGCAGGGAAGTATCAGATTTTTGATCGGGTTCGATCACCGCTTCAGGGCAGTTTGCTTGGGAAGGATGCTAAGAAGTTCATTGAGAATAACGCGTCCAAGCAGTATCGGATTTCAACGCATCCGGATTTTGTCACGTACGATCGGGCTAATTTATTGAAGCATACGGATTCAACTGTTAAGGCTTTGGCGAGGAAGTTGCCGAAGGGGTAGAGGGTTGGGATCGCGGTTTTAGGGGGTCAAAGCGGGTATTGTGCTGGATTTTTGGCGGTGCTGTGATAAAATGCCCTTATTGTACGGTAGGGTGGTATTGATCGGCTCACCTAAGGATATCAGCGCTCCCATACTCCGTTTACGGTAAAGTGGTATAAGTAGGCTTGTTTCAAGGGTTTGTAGGGTTCGCCTACCGTCCACGACTACCCGCCA
>Ga0247842_10002970_pt1 | contig 23831 bp, 19 predicted proteins | sample LaCruzMarch2015__3_FD_192411 | JGI IMG/M metagenome (GOLD analysis project Ga0247842, IMG submission 192411) | Freshwater microbial communities from meromictic Lake La Cruz, Castile-La Mancha, Spain - LaCruzMarch2015_19m | ecosystem: Environmental > Aquatic > Freshwater > Lake | place: Spain...
GAGAACAAATCATGAATATGCGTCTGAAAACTTTCCTCACCCTCTGCGTCCTGATGGTCATCATGAGCGGCGCCCCTCTTTTGGCGGCCACACCTGAGGAATCCTTCAAGAAGAGTTACCCAAAATACCCTCTGGACAGCATCACCCCCACCGCCGTCCCCGGTGTCTACGAAATCGTCGTCTCCGGCAAGATCGCCTATTACGCCCCGGGGTCGGAGTACATCTTCACCGGGGTGATCCTAACCCCGGACGGGAAAAACCTGACGCAAGAACGAAGCGCCGAGATACAGGCGAAGAAATTCAAGGATCTCCCGCTCGAAAAGGCCCTGAAGATCGGCAGCGGTCCCCACACTGTGATCGAAATCACCGATCCGGACTGTCCTTACTGCCGGACGGCCTCCGCCTTTTTTTCGGGAAGAACTGATGTGACGCGGTATATCTTCTTCTACCCGATCCCCTCGCTCCATCCGAACGCCGAGGCAAAGGTCCGACAGGTTTTCTGCGCCAAAGACCGGGCCAAGGCCTACGAAGAGGCGATGACCGGAAAATTCGATGACATGAAATTCACGCCCTGCACGGACGCTGAGGCGGACAACCTCTTGAAGGCCCACAAGGAGATCGGCGACCGGGTCGGGATTGCGGGTACGGGTACACCCCTTTTTCTCATCGACGGACAGATCGTCAACGGTGCGAACATTCCGGTGATCGAGAAGATCCTCGGCGCCAAGAAGTGAAAGAAATTAACTTATCACAATTTTGATGGGACATTTTTATTATTACTCCGGCAATTAAATATATACAATGTCATGCCGGACTTGATCCGGCATCCAGTCTAATTCATTCTGGATTCCGGCTTTCGCCGGAATGACGACTTTGGTATGTATTATTGCCGGAGTAATAATAGCTTCCTCCACAAGTGGTCAACCTTAATGAATATGCAGAATTTCAATCCGTTATCAAAAATAATGTTATTACCAAATAATTATGATACGGATAATACTGTTCTGTGAGGGACTGGGCAAACGGATAATAGTTGAAATAAATCAATGGATAAGATAGACACAGATCATGAAAAAGACATTAGGAACGATGATAGCTGCTATGTTGTCTTTTTTTATAGTGACTTTTGTTTTCGCAGACAATGCAGCAGCCGGGGAGAACACCAAGGATGGGCGTTTCATTGCGTATAATAACGGAACAGTCCTGGACACGAAGACGAACCTGATGTGGGCTGTGAAGGACAACGGGTCAAATATTAACTGGCAAGGAGCCAAATCCTATTGCGAGAGCTATGGTGGAGGCGGTTATAAGGACTGGCGGATGCCTACGCAGGCTGAACTGTGGGGGTTGTATGACGATTCGGTCAAGGGCAATAATGGATTTAATCTGACCCCTTTGATCAACCTGACTGATTGCTGTCCCTGGGCGTCAGAAATATTCGGTTCCAACGCTTCCCGCTTCAATTTCACCAATGAACGCTGGCGCATTACTCCCCAGTCAAGCAGCATTGGCCGGGCACTCCCGGTGCGTTCTGGAAAATAGATTATGTGGTCTCGGTTCTTTGATTATTTCTTTATAGGGTTCAGGGCGGAGTCCTGGCCGCTGCAAATAATATGTGCCCAACTCTTTGACAGGCACGAATTAGGGCCCAGTACGAACACCTTCCCATCACTTTGGATCTCCAGAAAGATGGCTCGGATAAGGACATGAAAACCAATGACCATCAGCGCCTGAAACGCCCCAGGAGGCGCTCCATCAACCTGGGACGATCAAAAAGTCTCCAAAGGTACCCGTCGTCCACTGTTTTCCCGCCCTGAATCCGTTGACGTTTTTTGAATGCCCGCTTCAAACCTCTCAGGGCATCTTTCTTTGCCCTGAAAAAATCCTTTCCCCGCCCGCTGATGACAAAATAGGTCAGGGCAGCGATGTCATAAAGGATGTGCGGAAAGATCGTTCTGAGAAGCAACCGGGAAGGCATATTCTGAATGTAGACCCACTCCAGGTTTCGGTGGCCATAATATACCGACAGTGAGGAGTCATGAACAATACTTGCACTACCCTTATGATAAACCAGCGCCTCCGGCACATAAAGGCACTTATAACCTTTCAGTTGCGCGCGGAAACTCAGATCCACATCCTCGTAGAGTAAGAATAAATCTTCATCAAAGAAACCAATGTCGCGAAGCATCGCCATACGGTAAAGCGCAGCCGCTGCACAGGCGCCGAACACCCACTCACGCACCCGATGGCAGTCCGTCGATAATCCCCGGCCCCGCAGCAGGGCCGCTCCGGCTCTGGTGTATCCGTCTCCGGCGCGATCGATCATCTCCCGCCTGTCGTAGAAAAGCATCTTCGACGCCGCAAGTCCGGCCTGCGGGTGCACATCCAGCGCCTCGACCAGAGATTTCAACCATAAGGGGTCGGGAACCGCATCGTTATTCAGGAGGGCGACAAATTCGGTCTCAATCGTGTGGAGCGCTGCATTGTTCGCCGCTGCAAATCCCCTGTTATCTTTCAAGGCCACAATGCTGACTTCCGGGTAATTTTCGGAGACAAACTCTATCGAACCATCATGAGAACCGTTATCAACCAGTATGACCGAAAAAGCCCGGTAAACCTGCCGCCGCAGACCCTCCAGACACTCCCTGAGAAATTCCCTGCCGTTCCAGTTGACGATGACGACGGATACCATGTGATTATTCTCTCCCCCCTGCGACGGAGATCATTTCCCAATATTACAAACGTTCAAGAACGATGAAGGCAAACATTCCGCACTTGCGCTCCATGCCGGGCCTGCTCCCTTCCATGCGGCGAATCCATCGATAGGTCCAAGCCGGCAGCAGAGAACGCAGAGAAACTCCCCCGGATAGAAGATAGACCAACGGCATCATGGGAGTAACGAGCGAAATGCGCCACTCCGGAAACCGCCGGTCAAAAAGGCCGCAATCGCGCTCGAAAAGGATCCAAGGCAAAGCGCCATTTGCACCGGACAAGGGACCGGTGGACGGAATGCCCCATCCGCCATCAGGATCGAACGGCTCATGATGAAGATGCTGATAAACCCATCTTGCCCAGGGCGTATTCCATGGCTCCATGAACAGGCAACGACCGCCCCTCGCCACGCAGCGGGCCGCTTCGCTAAAAAACAGCGCCGGCTCCGGGATGTGATGCAACACGTCCACCATCAATATTGCCCTCAACGATGCCGCCTTGAATGGCATCGTCATGGCATTCAAAACAACATCAACATGAGGTGTGAAAAATACCTCCGAAGCAAGTACACCCTTATGATATTCCTTTAAGAAACCACCTCCGGAACCGATCTCCAGGACGGCCCCGTCTCCGACAGGAATATGACCAACCAGCAGTCGGTACCATTCCTCATAGATCTGCCGGAGAAAACCCTTCTCCCAGATGATGCGCGTTCGCAATCCCGTCGTTTTTGGATCATCCAGCGACATTCCCCTCGTCAAAGGATGCGCCAATATTTCCGACCAGAAAGGCATGACACCTTCACCGAAACTTGATCCGCCGCGCGGCAAAAACCACCATTTTCAGAAGCAGCCAGCCATGCCGCCAGCGTTGAATATTGGTTTCTCCATAGCGACGGGCACGGTAGCGGACAGGGACCTCCACAATCTTGAGGTTCAGTCTGGCAGCGCCAAACAGCAAGTCGAAATCGCCAAAAGGATCGAAATCGCCAAAGTAACTTCTGCCTCTGGAAATCTTGCGATAATCGCTTGCCCAGAGAACTTTCGTCCCGCAAAGCGTATCCCGGATGGGTTGCCCCAGGAGCCAGCCAAAGGCCCATCCGAAAAATTTGTTACCCAGGACATTCAAAAAGCGCATGGCATCGTCTTCCATGGAATAAACGAGGCGCACGCCATTTGCAAATTCCCCGATTCCGGAAGACAACACATCGAAAAACCGTGGTAGATCCTCGGGAGGAACGGTGATATCCGCATCCAGGATCATCATGATATCGCCCTTTGCGGCTTCAAATCCGGTGCGCACGGCATCACCTTTCCCCTGGCCCGGCTGCTTGAGTAAACGGCAGTCTCTGCCGGAATCGGCAATGGTCCGTTTGATCACCTCATAAGTATCGTCCGTGGAATTACCCTCAACAAAAATAATCTCCGTATGAGAACCCATTTCAGGAATACGCCGCAAAAGTTCATCGATATGACCAGCCTCGTTTCTGGCTGCGATGATCACGGAAACGGTCGGCGCAGCCACCCTCTGGATTGCCCGGGGGTGAATGCGCAATACGTAAAAATTTGCCAGCGCCGCATTCCGCACAAAGGGCATCCTCACCAGAACCCGATCACAAAGCCGGGCAAACAGCGGCACGGCTACCGGGCTAAGGACCTCCTCCCAGCGTCGCACAAGATCAAACCCCGACAATTCGACCAGATTGTGAACATCGATTGGCGTAAGCCAGTTCTGAGGCATTACGGGTGTAACCAAGCCCAGCGTTTGCGCGAGACGACGTATGGATTCCCAGACATGGCTCTGAACGTTTAATACGATTCTGGTTTTTTCGCTGCAATAACGCCTGATATGCATCAGCACAGCCTGAACATCCCATAAATCATTCAACAGATCAGACAAAATGATCATGTCGAAGGTTACATTACCCAAGTCGATCGTCTCGGCATCGCCGCAGATAAATTGAAGCGTTGGGTAACGGCGCTTCGCCTCCACAATCATTTGCTCCGACAAATCTACCCCGACACCCTCGCGTGGATTCAGGGCTGCAAGCAGTTCTCCCCGACCGCATCCCAGTTCAAGGACGCTTTCGCATTCACCGGCAACATGGCGATAGATTTCGGCCAACCGGTTGCGGTAATGTCTGGTGAGAGCACCGGACGGACGACGGGCAAGCTTATCCCAATGTTCCGCCCGATGGCTGACGTAACTTTCGTGCTCTTCTGCAAAAATATTTTCCCTGTCCATACATTCCTTGTCATTCGCCATATCAATACCGGTATTGTCCGGTTGGCTTTTTGCAGATTATATTCCCGTTTCAAGGGGTAGCCGGAAATGGTTCGCTCACCAATAGCTCTTACGGTATCATAAACCTTCTCAGATGGGAATGTGAGATAGGTTGAAAAATATGGGCACTGTAAAAAGCTTCTGGGGCGTGCTCAAGAACGAACAGATCCACCATTGTGGGTATGGAACAAGACAAGAGGCTATACAGGACATTACAGAGTACATCGAGATTTTCTATAACCGGCAAAGAAGGCAGGCCATACTCGGGTTCTTGTCACCTGCCGCTTTTGAACGATGGTTCTATGAAAAACGACTGGCGGCATGAAAGGTTTGGTGTCCACTATTGACGACCGACCTCAGTAACACTACACTAGGGAAGACGATGCTTATCTGCTATCCACCTAATTTGTATTGAGTTCATGATAAAGTGTAGCCTGCGATAAATATGATATGTTACGACAGTCAATACACTCTCTTAATGGATTATTTGATAGAAATTTATTTTTAAAATCATTGTAGGTATCCCCATTCCAAATATTACGCACTCGTTTGTCGCATACATTTCCTAACGGCGTCAATATATAGCAGCATGGTATAATGTCACCTGTATGAGAAATGTACATACGTTTAAAAAGGGATTCGCAATATTTGATTGGTTCACTGCCTTGCTTGATCGTCTCTTCAATGAATGGTCCATGCTGTTCTCTCAGTTTCCGATAATATGTTTTTGTCCTCTTTAAAATGACATAATTACGAATCAATGAAAATATATTCGATAAATTGTATTGTCTCAGCAAATGAGGCCGGTTCATTATAATATCCCTAATTTTTTTCGCCTGGATATCAATCGCCTCAATATCTATTAGATCGTCCATATCGCTCAGTGCACTCAATGTCTCCAAATAATCATCGGGGAAATTTTCAATGATCATATTGTCTCCCCCAATAGGACTATAGGGATTTGCCTGAATTCCCTTAAATGGTGGCGGCAAACAAAGGAAAATACCTAAACTGTTAGCCACTTCAACTGCTTTTTCATAGTAAGCATTATACAGCGGCTTATGATTCTTCACATCCTCATTTTTAAGTTGATCATAAAAAATAACAACAAAATACCCATAAACTTTCGGAACGCCAAGGAAATGAGCTATTTTTACTATTTCCGGAAACTCTCTTATATTGCTTCCTAATATTGTACAGCCAAAATATATCGATGGTCTAAGCTCCTCGGGTAAAAGACCAACTGTTTTTGTCAGTAACTTGATGTTTTGCATCAAAATTTTATATTTCGCACCCTTGCGTGTCGCTTCTACCATTAACTTTGTAGCACCATCTATGGAAACCATAATCCCCTTAGTTGCGGGTATTAGAACGGCCAGTATTTCAGGCGTAATCAACGTACCGTTGGTGGACAATTCAACCTTGGCACCATATGGTAAGAATTCCTGTATCAGTTTGGTAAAATTGGATGATACTAAAGGCTCCCCGCTCACCGTGAAGAGATATTCATCAGCCGTTGGCAGAACCTCATGAGCGACTCTTCTCAACATCTCATTGGGCATATTAATACTGTTGTGATATTTCCTCTGTCCTTCAACCCCATGGGTCTGGCAGTGGGGACAACGCAAATTACACGCAAAGGTGTTTTGAAAACACACACCCTGAGGCATGGTGAAAATGGTGCTATCTTGTGTCAGCACCTTTAGTATTGCCAATTTTCGGTTGATTTTTTTTATTTCGATATAAACATCGGTTAACGCTCGATTGATTTGATAATGCATCACTGTGGCCCCAAGGTTAATCGCATAGATTCAATTGGCTGCTGCGTTGATTCACTTCTGCCGTTATCTATCGCTCCCAATACCCACATTTATGAGATTACTACTGAAAACTATAAGATTATTCCCGCCGAGTAAAGGACTATTTTGGACCTTCGGCAGGATCTATTATCAGCATCCTTAACGTCAGAATCCACAGGCTACCGATTATTACCGCTGCGTCTAGGATCATCTGGAAACCTTCATCCAAGGCTATGAGGAACGGTTTGAGCGGATATAGGGAGATGGTTCGCCGCTTATCCTGTTATCCTATGTGAGTTATAATCATTTCCTGACAGTACCGGAAATTGCGCGCAAGGGGACCAAAACACGCCGCCCCTCCCAATCCGTAGGCATTATTTTGTCAGCAATAAGAAACTGACCGCTCGGCTGGTATATTCCGAAGGCAAGAGACAGCAGATGAACATCGGACGGCGCCTCGTTAAATTCCACCGCGCCATGCCGCCATCTTTTCTCCGCTTCCAGAGGCTTATACGGGAAGAGCGCAATTTGCTGATTATAAATGATCTTACCCGATTGATCGACAATGTGAAAAAACAGGTAGCGCTGGTTGTTCGTATCTTCGTGACGAAGTTCCTCCCACCATGCATCAATCTTTATCCCCTGTTCGACGCGTTTTATCGCCAGGGCATGCAATTTATAGACACCGCCAAACCCGACATCTTCCGCTGCCGGTTTCCCATAAGCGGTCTTCACGGTCTCGGCATTCCACCATACCGGCCGATTGGCCGCAAGAAACTCGGGGCGCCAGGAGCGGGCTGAAACAAATGTGTCGATAGCGTGATGAAGCGCATTTCTGTCAACAATGCGCAGCAGGCGCAATACCCGACCATCTGAAACCGTCTCAACTCCAGGCTGTGCATTCAATGTAGATAACCAAATCTCAAAGGCCAACCTTTCGGCACCAAATGAATCAAGCTTTTTGACTGCCAACAATCTGCCTGCTTCTGAACCCTCAACTTTCCTGATGAGAATATAATCGCAGGACAGTATCTCGTCAACCCGAACAGCAGACCCACGCACCCAATCCACCGGAATTACTGATTTAAAAACAGACAGTTTCGGATGGATTATTTCCTCATACCTTCCCACATTTTCAAATATTAAGGAGGGTACCCCGTTTGCAAAAGAGTAAATTCTCGTATCCTTTTTTACTTTTCGCAATTCATGCAGAAAGGTATAAGCCTGTCGCACTACTTCCCTATCTGTTCCGACTGAAATACTGACACCCGCTATTTTCTGCCAGGTGATCGACGGATCATCCCCCGCCGCCAGCATCCCCCCAATATTCAGCGCCGGCAAGAAGCATATAACCATTATAATTTTAATAATAAGTCGGTTGACCTGTGGCCAAATATTCAAAGCCGCAGGAATCATGCAAACCACCCCCATCAGCATGAAGGGGTAGAAATACCGGATTTGGCTGCCACCCGCTTGCACTATAAGCCAATACCACGTCCCTGAACTCCACACTAACAGGCTGCCGACCAACAGCCCCAATACTCCGACCGGCAACGGCCCATCACCTTCCCTAACCGTCAGGAAGCGACAGATAAATAGCACACCCACCCCAAGCACCCATAAGGGCAACGCTTCCCCCAAACTGTGGTGAAGCAATAACAGGATTTGCTGAAATGGAAGCTGAGGCTCTTCGCGCATTACTTTCAATGCCTGTTGCGCATACGCAAAGTTGCTCTTAGAAAGATAGCCTGAAAAGCCACAGAGAGCAGTGATGCAGATATAAATGATGAAAATACTTGATCCACCCTTGAATACATAAGCCCGCAAAGAATGATCATAGGGTTTGTGTTTCGACGTCCGAAACCACTCCACTGCAACAAACATGATCCATATCAATCCCATCAGTGCCATGATCATCAGGCCGGATGGTTTGATTAAAAGCGTAAAGGCTGCCAGCAGGGCACCGAACAACAGCCATGGCCATGACCGTGACATCAGGCTTCTCACCGTTGCCGCAGTTGCCATGGCGGCAATCCCTGCCTGAAAGTTGTCAACCAAACCCCATGTGGTTGTACTATACAGGCCTTCAACCCAATCGAAATGGTAGAACATGGGAAGGGAGGAACACAAAAGAGCAATGGCTGCCACCCACCATCCGGAGGTTCTTTCCCGGGTTACACCCGCTACAATATAAACGGCAGCCACCGTACACAGGATAGGCAAAAATACGGACCGGAAGTGAAATCCGTGAAAATCGGGTGTAAACCCGAACGGGTAAGACATTAGAATCGTGCCCGGTGGCCTAACCATCGGTTCAAGGTTTAACGGATTAAGCAACTCTCCCCGTTCGAGAGCCTGCCAAAAGTGCATGGCTTTTTGCATATAGCTGAGTGGATCATAAAGAGGGGGCTGCACGCTATGCAGGACATGCTGCCAGATCGAAACGCCCAGGTAAAGCAGCCAGCAAGCCACAAGCACATGAGGCAGCCAAACCAGCCAGACCGGTTTGGCTGCCTCATGTTCCGAACATAGTTCCCTGCGATTAGAAATCATTCCTCTACACCAGGATATTCAGTCTCCAAGGGTTACAGTTCACACAATGGGTGGATACACCTCGCAAAACGGCCTCATTAATTAAAAAATCTGTGAAAAATCAATTAAAGCGCGTCGGCCATCGTAGTCGGTTCTTGGGTATGTCACGGTCAGCGGGGATTTAGGATCGGAATAAATAGCAATCCCGAGCCCCTTTGCCTGTTTCAACCACTGGGCCGGTATTTTGACGCTCTCTACCCATCTGTCACCCTTTGTCAGTCCGCGAGCGTTGACGAGGGGAAAATCGGTTTGGTGCATAATCGATCCGTCGGCTGCTACAATGTGGACAGCAATAAGATAGCCATTTGGCAGTGGGGATTGCACATTAAACCATAAGTCCAGACGCCTATCTTCGCCATCCGCTGCAAAAGGCGACAGACTAACGGCAGACAGATCAACAAAACCACTAAAAGATGCCGGAGTCGACAGCAGATGGCTGCCCGTTAACCCCTGATGCGAAGCTGGCGGACCAGGCTTTATCTTAATTAATAAAGGGCCGTTTATCATTGCCACAATTACGGCCGTCGCCAACGCCACATGAACACTTTGTCGCCCCGTAAATAACATCCGAAACGTCTCTCGCGCATTCACTTTAGGCAGAGTGGTAATTAGTTTTCGGCAGGGATTCTCCACTATTTTATGCAGCAAATAAGCAATGAATAGGCTCAGAAACCAACAGCCCGCAGCTTTGCTCCACTCCGGCATGTCCCGGAAGTATGCACTATTCATTTCATACCACTTCAAAACCGTTATGTGAACGAGATATAGGGCGAAACTTATCTCGCCAAGCAAAATCATCGGCTTTAGCGTCAATACCCTGGATAGCAGCCCTTTGCCAAAAGCAAAAATTATAATCAGTGGTGCAAAAACCCAGACACTGCCAATTTTGGTTAGATAGTAGTAAACCACATTGGCGAACTCACCCTGCCACCCAAGAAAAGACACCACACGATGTGAGAAGTGCATGCTAAACAGCGTCAACATTACAATCGCGACTTCCACAACGGTAAAATACCCGACTGAAGAATTTATACGAGGTCTTACGTGCATGAATAAATTACAGGCCAGTACACCCAGAAAAAACTCGAATAAGCGCACCAACGGATTTACGTTGATGAGCCCCATCAGGTTGACCGACGCCAGTGATTCATCAGACGGGATAGCCCATGCAACGGCAAACCATAGGTGCAATGCAACGATTAGCATCAGCAAGGATAGCTTTGGTTTCCACCCGAAATACGTGTCTGCAATCAGCAAAGGGAAAGCGAGATAGAAAATCATCTCCGTTGAGATGCTCCACGCCACACCATTTAGGGTAAGAAAAACATCCCTCAGCGGAACCAGAGACTGAAAAAGGAAAAAATTGGCAAACCCAACGAAGATCGCTGCCCCTCTCGAAAGACCACCAAGATTCATATTGGCGGTCAACAGGAAGAGGAGACCGATCGCGGCAATATGCGCTGGCCATACACGGGCAATGCGCGCCTTGAAAAATGCGCCGATATCTGCCCTGGTGGCCAATACGGGATAGTTATATGTCAGTATAAAACCGCTCAGCACAAAGAAAAACGAGACGCCCTGAGCAAGCGAAAATGTCGTAGCCAAACCCATTGAACCAAACAGCCCGTGAAAATGCCCTAACACAATCATTGCGGCCGCAAAAAAGCGCAAGGACGTCAGAGTGTCAAGTTTTTGAGGTTTATTCATTTTTCAGCACGCCACAAAAGCTTCCATAAAGGCGATGTCGCAGCAATTTCCTTTCCGCTCATGGAGGATCTCATCCCACACCGGTCAGACAACAAGGGCGTAAATAATGTTACATGATATTAGCCTTCCCTTGATTTTTTCAACCATTCCCATGTTCGCTTAATACCCTCTTCCCAGGATATTTCAGGCTGCCAACCAAGCTCCTTCTTCGCCAACCGGATATCCAGACAATTTACCGGGACATCCAATCTTCTGCCCGGCGTATACCGCACCACCGGCTGCAGGCCCGTTACTTCACGGATGACGGATAAAATATCATTCAAAGAGCGGGCCCGGCCACCGGCAATATTATAAATTTTGGATGGGGGATCCGACTCGATGACTGTCATGAAGGCGTCAACGAGATCGCTGATATAAAAATAGTCCCTCGCCGCCGAGCCATCGCCCCAGATGGTGATCGGCTGCCCTAAAAGGGTTTTCCCCAGGAAAACAGCCACCGCCCCCTGAACGCTGTCGATGCGTTGCCTTTCACCAAAAGGATTCGCAAGACGCAGTACCGTATAATCGAGGTTGTGAAGATGATGGAAGAGTGCAAGATATTTTTCGATAGTTAGTTTGGTGATGCCATAGGAACAGATAGGATTCGTTTCATGGGTTTCGGGAATAGGCACGGAACGGGGAATGCCGTAAACCGTCCCGCCGGAAGATGAAAATATAATCTTCTTGACCCCTTTTTCTACTGCCTGCTTCAAAAGGTTCAAGGTTCCGATGACATTGCTTTCCACATCATAAGCCGGGTTTTCATTTGAAGGCCCCGGCGACGTCGTGCACACCAGATGGACCACCACATCAATATCTTCCAGGGCGAGCGAAATGTCATTCGCATTGTTGAAATCACCGCCCAAGATCTCCACGGAGTCAATACTCTGTTTCAGATTGGCCGTGTTGATATTGGGAAGGTCAAAAATTCTTACCCTGTGGCCTCTCGCAACCAAAGCATCCACGATGTGTGAACCCATAAAGCCGGCTCCGCCCAGAACGAGGCAATGCATATCACTTATCTCCCCCTACAAAGTTTTGAAACAGCCGATAAAAACTCAGGCCACTGTTCGGCAGTGAACAACATCATCATAAATCCGTTCAAGTTCGTCAACATAAGAGGATATCGATTTCGGCTGCCTGGCATGATCGGACAAATGTTTGACCACCGACCTGTCATTGCAAAGCATCCGGATGATATCTGCGAGCCCTTTCACATCCCCTCTTTCAAACCGAAAGCCGTTTTCACCGTCGGCAATCACCTCATTCATCCCCTCTGAGTCCGTAGCCACGACAGGCACCCTCGCCGCCTGCGCAAAAGAGAGCGTTAAGGGATTGTTTTCATACCATAAAGATGGAATAACCAACACATCCAGATCATAAAAAATGTCGCCAATCCCGGCATTGGGAAACGTCCCGCAAAATTCTATACGATGGTCATTCCCGGCTGCTGATCGCAAGGTCCTTGCATATTCAGGAAACTGTTCAAGTTCGCCGTATATTTTTACCTTCAGAGGCATTTCTGCCGGCAATGAACGCACCGCTTCCAGCAACACATGGGCCCCCTTATGGTGGTAAAGGGTCCCAATGAAACCGATACGGAGATCTTTCTCCGTTCCTTTTGCCGAAACGCGCGTGAGATGGCTATGGTCGATTCCAAAAGGAACATGGCGAACTCTCTTTGCTTCCAGCCCATAACGACACAGCATCTCTCCCATGAATCGCGTGGCCACCAACACCCTCTCAACCCGGTTCATCCGCTTTTCCATATAAGCCGGTCTGGCGGCCAGGGCGCGCACAAAGGGAGCATAGCGCTTCTCAGACCGGAAGGCAGCGCTTTTGAGCCATCGTATCAAGACGGCCATCAGTCCGTTTGGCAGCCGATCCAGGATGGATCGGATCCTTTTCCCCTGTGAAATGGCAGCAAGGTGGCGCACGCAATTTACCATGTCCTTGTCAGGACCTAGGCACCTTGAGTGATCGGGCAAGAGCAATTGATTGGTCAGGCAAACCAGCCAAAAATCCGTGGCTGTAAAAAGAGTGGGGATCCCCATTTCGCTGCAGACGTCAATGGCTGACGCAGAAAGCCTTTGCAGATGGTAAAAATGGACCAGATCCGGTTTCAGCTCCTGGATTCGGCTGCGAAAGAAATCCGCATAATACAGATTATTATATTCCGCCTCCATCGGGTTTCGGGGTCGAACCGACGAGGTGTTGGAATGAAAAAAACGATCGACGGATATCCCATCATATTCGTAGCGGTCAAAGGCAGGAGCTGCTTCGACAGCCCCTTTCACCGGATAACCCGTAAAGATAAAAACCTCATGACCACGTCTTGATATCTCTTTTGCCGTACTGTAAGTGAGGATTTCAGTACCCGCGGAATAGTCGGGAAGAAACTGGTGGGTTGTATAGAGAATTTTCATGGACCTTGCAGCATATCCCTTTGTCCACCCAAAGCGGCCGTGTATAATTCAAAAACATCATCGGCATGATCAGAAACATCTTTCGTATAGACGGCATTTTGCGAAAGCCGCTCTACGGAAGAGGGATCATCCACAATCTTTTGCATCATGGTTGTCAGGTGTTCCACACTGTTCTTCTGAAACGTGTATCCATTGAAACCGTCTTTCACAAATTCACTCATACCCTTCACATCGGTCACAATGACCGGGGTGCGCGTGGCAAGGGCATACAGGAGAACCAGGGGGCTGTTTTCATACCACCGGGACGGAATCACGAGCACATCAAATTCCGAGAGGCGGGCAGGCAACTCTTCCCGGGGAAAGGTGCCGCAAAATTTTACATTTTTGCCCCTTGTTGAAAGACGCAACAATTCATCCATATAGCTGTCTTGATCAGGAGACCCATAGATCGACAAGGACATGCTATCACTTTTTATCCTCAGGTATGCATGGATTAAAAGATCTACTCCTTTGTGCGCAGATAGCTGACCGATAAAACCGAAGCGGATCGTTGAATCGGTCTTTCTTCTGGGTGTTTGATAACCCTTGACAAGCTCAAGGTTAACCCCGAAATTTATTTTTTTCAGCTTTTCCGGATAAAAGCGATTTGACCTATAGGCTTCATAAAGAAAATCTGTAGGCGCAATCATGTATCGATATGTGTCATATCGGCTTCTTAAAAGATTGACTCTTTCCGTCACACCAAGGATCTGATCTACGATGAAATTCTTTTTACCCCAAGGTGCCTTAGCCAGATGAGGAAGGGCTCTTGATGCGAGATATGTAATGAAGCCGTTCTTCATAAGGCTGTTGCTCAGCATTTGCTGTTTGGGAAAGATGTCGGCTTTCTGCAGATAGCACTGGAGACAATTGGTGGATTTTTCATTCGGACCACTGCATAAATTGCCGTCTTCTCTGTCCAATTTGGCATTGAAACAGATCCCGAAAAAATCTGTCAGTGTGGCAACGGTCGGTACATTCTTGTCGCGCAAAACCTCCAACAATGTCGCGGTATGATTAATGATATGAGTAACATGTACGATATCCGGTTTAATGTTATCCAAAATTTCAGCGTACACCGAATATAGTTCCGGGCGATGATATATTTGTTTAAAACTCGTATGGGGTCTCAGGTTAAAATCAAGGCAATGAACAATAAGTCCATCATATTCATAGGTGAAATAAAACTGATCCGTGCCGCCTGCCTCCCAGAGTGGGAGGGCTGTTAAGATGATCGGATCATGGCCCATCTTTTTTAGGGTCTGGGCCAGCTCAAGGGTATAGGTTTCCGTACCATAAAAATGTTTTGGGAAAAAGACATGTACGGGTAATAATATCTTCATATGGATTGGAAACTCCAGACCATCGGCCGATCACGATAAATTATGGATGCTCCGCAAGCAAACTCTCATAGAGTCGGTCGTATTGAGCAATCATCGCCTCAACCGAAAACAGCTCCTGTGCCCTTTTGCGGTTCAATCTTCCAATTTCAATTCGTCTTTCCCGATCATTCAGGAGGTCTATAATCAGATCGACAAGCTGTGCCCGATCATTTGTAAAAAATTCCGGGGTTCCCAACATTTCCGGCAGACCACCCACATTGTAACCAGCCACCGGGATACCCATGCTCATCGCAAAGGTCGATACCTGGCCGAAACTCTCTTTCCAGACCGGGGCCACAAAAAGAGAAAACTTCCGGTAATAATCAGGCAGCGATTCATAGGGGACATAGCCCGTGAAAATAAAATGATCCGACATACCGGCGGCCCTGACCTTTTCCTGATACAGCTTGAAAAATGTACCGGCACCGATAATATAGGCCCTGGTGGAAGGTCTTTTTCGGACAACATCCATAAACAGATCGATCGACTCTTCATTGAGTTTATCACGCTCCAGCCGGTATACCATACCGATTGCATCATCGGGGAAATCATGATCCAATCGCTGGAAAAGATCCAGATCACTCCCTGGGAAAATCACACGGGAATTTTCCGGAACCGGCTTGAAAAGGTTCCGGGCGTATTCACTGACATAAACATATTGCCTAATCTTATCGTGAAAATAGGTTTCAACCGGGGTATTGATATTTTCAATCACCGGGCAGGGATACAGATTCGCTGCGCCAAAGACATTTGCATACCAGGGCTTGTTATCCTCTCCCCAGTAATGGACATGGAGTATTGTTGCACCCTTTTCCCGCAAAAAAGCGGCCAGAGCCTCCGGGGATGACAATTGCGAAAAATCATGACAGGGAAAGCCGTCATACGCAGGGGGATCGGGAATTCCATACGCGACCACTTCCTGGTCGTATTTATGGCCAAGATGCTCGATAAGATCGACCAGCAGCCTCGACGAGCCGCCCATCCAGACATTGGCGATAGCGTGAATAATTTTCGGACGATTCTCCTTCAGGGGATAGATGATCTTGGCATGGTACGTCCCGGAATCCGGTTTATCTTCTTGGGTTTCCACCTTCGATTTTTTTCCTGGGTGGTAATCGAGCAGGGCCTTCATTTTTCGATAACGCGTTAACCATCGCCAACCTTTTGAGGCATAAATTTCATCCAACTGACGATTCTTCTCTTCGAGAAGAGTCTGGATTCCCCTCAACTGACGATCTTTTTCCTGGATTATGGCCCCATTTTGTCTTAACCACTCATCGGCCTGTTGCAGTCCTTTATCACGGTCCGATAGAGCACTCTCCATCTGCCTTAACCACTCATCGGCCTGCTTCAGTCCTTGATCACGGACCAGCAAAGTGCTCTCCAATTGATCTACTTGTTCGGAAAGTTGAGCCTTTTGAAGCTCCAGTTCAATTTTTATTCCCAGATGATAAAAGAATCTGGTTACATTGACTTTGTTGTCTTTCCCATATTCTAAAAACGCCCGCACCTCTTCCTCGATTTGCCCGCCAACGGCAAGAACACCCAGGCCATTGCCAAACTTGAACTCAAAACCCGGGTATTGCCTTGAAATCTCGTCCCATAGCCGCCAAACACCGAACTCCCGTTCCCGGACATTGGTATCATGAAACAGCACGATCCCCCTTTTACTCATCTTGGGCAACCATGCTTCAAAATCATGCTTGACGGAATCATAGGTATGGTGGCCATCAATATGGAGGAGGTCAATGGAGCCCTCCGGAAAATAATTCAGGGCATCATCGAAGAGGCATTTCATCAGCCTTGAAAAACCGCCGTATAAAGGGTCATGATAAGCCCGTAACTCTTCCAATACCTCTTCGCCGTAAAACCCGGCATGTTCATCACCCTGCCAACTGTCCACGGCATAGCAGGCTGTATTCAAGGCAAACTCATCCACAGCCTGGCAGAATGCGCAATATGAATCCCCTTTATGGGTTCCCAACTCGACCAATTTTTTCGGCTTGACCATTGCCGTAATCACAAAGGCAAAAGGAAGATGCAGATGCCAACAGTCCACATCCGTGAGTCTCCGCGGCGTACAAAAAGCGGCGCTGTAATCCAGCAGATTGAAGGGTCTGTCCATCAAATCATTCTCCAGCTTTAAAATACATTGGGAGACCTTTGAATTTCTCCTGAAATTTAGTAAATCGTCATACCGGCGAAAGCCGGTATCCAGTATCTTGCTGGTTCCCGGCGTTCGCCGGGACGACGTCTGGACCCCGGCTTTCGCCGGGGTGACAACAATAGGCAGATTTTCAAAGGTCTCGTTGGGCCGAGCCTTTCTCACAGGTTACGCCAACAATCTATGCAACAGGTAATGCCTGAAACCCTTCTTCCACAAAGATAATTTTGGTAACGCGGGTTTCCGGCATACCAAAACGGTATCCTGCCACATGTCGCTTCCATCGGAGTAACCAGTTGTTCCATTTTGTGAATAAATCTCCGAAACTTCCAGAGAAGCGAAACGGGCAAGCGCAGCGAATCCATCAGGATAATAACGCCAACAGTCCACCGGATAACGATGCTCGGGGCCGCCTGAGGGGGCGATCAAACAACATATTCCCTCCGGTTTTAAGACCCTGGCAATTTCCAGCATGGTCAACCAGAAGAATTCGATATGTTCGAACGCCTGCCCCGAGACCACGACATCGGCCGAACCTGATTTGATTTCCCGCCAGTGGTAGGGATCTTGGAGAACAATGTCCACATTCTTGCCGGCAGCCATATCGATCCCGCGGTATGTCCAGGAAGAAACCTCAAAATACCCCCTGTAAGAACCGTTTACGTCAAAGCTTCCCAGATCAAGTATCAATAATGGCTCGTTTTCCCTGCCCTCCAGATACTTCTTTTTGAATGCCAGCATTTTATCCAGCGAACTCTGATGCACGACCACTGTCCTCCTGAAAAAACCCGACCTTTGTATTGGGAACAGAAAGTATCCCGCCGGGCATCCGGACAGGAATACTTTTGAAGATCACCGCATCATGCAGGTAGTGGCATTGCATATGGTCATTCAATGCACCGTCTGCGATGGCCACCGTTAAGGAATATTCCCCCTCCAGGAGATTGGGCCACGCATCCATTTGAAAGGTTATCACATATCTCTTTCCATTCGATAATGACGGGAGTTCCTTTCCGATCAAGTGCGTATTGTCGCCAAGGATCTCCCGGCCCAGACGGTCCTTGACGATAAAGCCAACGATGGGGTTTGCAATATCGTGATGGGCATGCAGCGCCATGCCGATCTCGCACGACTCCCCTGCATACGCGACACCTTTACGGGATCCTTGAGAAATAAGACGCACTGCCTCTATGGTAACCCGGCGGTCTCCAAACTGCCTTATATCGCCTCCTACCGGTATAAATCCGTCCGTATCAAAATCGCGCTGAGAATCCCCATCGCTTTTCAAGACCGGCGCCTCATATCTGCTGTCCCCTTCATACATAAATTGAAGGTATTTCTCCACAACAAACTTCGGAGGCCCATCCATTCTAATCCTTCCCGATTCGATCCAGAGAGCCCGGGAACAGAGCTCCGTCACTGCCGCCGTATCATGCGACACAAAAATCACCGTGCCGGTCCGGCAAAACATTCTTATCTTCGCCATGCATTTTTGCTGAAAACGGGCATCGCCCACGGACAACGCTTCATCCACCACAAGGATGTCCGGGGACACATTGACCGCGACAGCGAAGGCCAATCGGACATACATTCCACTGGAATATATCTTTACCGGCTGTTCAATGAAACTGCCGATATCGGCAAAGGCGGCGATATCATCGTATCGTGAATCAATCTCTGATCTGGAAATCCCCATGATGGCTGCGCTCATATAGACATTTTCGCGCCCCGTAAACTCCGGATTGAATCCCGCCCCCAACTCCAATAAAGCGGCAATCTGGCCGCTCACCGCCAGTTCACCTTCGGTCGGATTCAGTGTGCCGCAGATGATCTGCAATAGCGTTGATTTCCCGGACCCGTTGGATCCAATGATCCCGACGGTTTCTCCTTTCCTGATTTCAAACGAGCAATCCTTGAGGGCCCAAAACTCCCGATAGAACTGTCGTCGTGCCCGCCAGAGAGACTGTTTCAGCCGATCCAGCGGCTGCTCATAAATCTGGTAACACTTGCCTAAATGATGGGCATGGATTGCAAAATCGTGTGACATACACCCTACCCGGAAATAAAATGACCTTTTCTATATGACATCCGCAAAGGCCTTCTTGCTCTTCATAAACCACACAAAACCGGCAACCAACACCGCTACGGACAGGACCATGCCGAAAAAAAACCAGGACCAGTCCGGGAAGAGGCCCCACAGCACAACCCTGCGGGCATCCTCCACAAACAGGGCAATCGGATTGATCCGGCAAATAATACGAAACGGTTCGGGCACGGCGCTGATGGGGTAAAAGATCGGGGTGAGAAAGAAAAGCATTGTGGTCAAGACGCCGATGACCGTTCCGATATCCCTTACAAATACCCCGAGTGAGGCCAGAAAGTAGCCGCAACCCAGTGTAAACATCATCATCGGCAACCAGATGAGTGGAAGCAGGAGAGCCGTCCCGTGGATGAAATGGTTGAAGATCAGGCTGCCCACGAACAGCACCCCCAGACTGAAAACCGCATTGATCAACGCGCTGAAAAGCCTCACCAGAGGAAGAATTTCCAGAGGGAAAACGACCTTCTTGACATAATTGACATTGCCCAGCACCAGAGAGGGGGCCGAATTTACCACCTCTGAAAAAATACTGAATGTTATCAATCCCATAAACAGGGCAAGGGCAAAAGCGGCTTCGCCTTCACCGGACTCGACACCCCACCTGGCCTTGAAGATAACTGAAAAGACAAAGGTGTAAACACACAGCATAATCAGTGGCTGAATGAATGACCATCCCAGCCCGATAAACGACCCCTTGTAGCGCCCCACGACCTCACGCCAGGTCAACTGTCGTATCAGATCGCGGTATTTCCAGAGATGCGCCACGATCCGGACCGGATTGAAAAAACCGCTGAGACTCTCTCCCCGGGGGGATATTATTTTGATGCTTTCAGTCATTGTTATATAAATGTTGCTCAGCTCTCCAACCGCTTTTCACAACACATCCTCCCGTTCCGTCTTGCGCCTTACCCATATCCACTTTTACAGGAAAACGCAATTTGCAATTCACTTTCTTTCACCTTGTATCCACCGTCGTAAAAATAGAGAACCTCGTTGATCCTGATAAATCAGGGTGATGGAGTTTTTCCAAGCAAGAAAAACCATCATCAACGAGGTGAAGAGAAGTATGTCACGAGGTGTTATCGGTGACGGAGAACTGAGAAAATGGCTCCGGCCGTGTGTGATGCTGTTACACGTTCCCTATCATTATAACTTGTTCCGTATTTTTGACCAGGCCATGCAGAGATATTCATATATCGCATTTTCCGCTTTGCTGAGTCCTCCTGTTGATGGGAAAAAATCTCCGGGGCTCATTCCCTTTCCTTCAATCACCCGATGACTTGTGGGGGCTGGAACAGGATTCAGCCCGACTTTCTTGAAAAGGGCAACTGAACGAGGCATATGGGATGCGGAAGTTACCAAAATAAACCGGTCATTGCCGACAATATTCTTGATAAATTTAGCTTGCTCCTCTGTATCTTTTGACATCCTTTCGAGAACCAGATCGTTGCGATTTACGTTCATGATCTCTGCAATCTTTGCTACAAGCTCCACTTCAGGCACAGGATCAAAAACAGCCCCTCCCATGAGAACAATCTTGCTCCCCGGTAATTTTCTGTATAAACGCACCCCTTCCGTGAGACGAACCAGTGACGCTGCAGATACCTGACTCGTTAAGGGAACGTTTGGATCCGATACATGACCGCCGCCGAGTACGACGATCCATTTCATCGCAGGCTCATTCTGATTTATCAACGTACCACCCTGATGATCCTGCTTATTTCCGACGACATCAAGCATCAGAGGTGGGTACTGATACTCGATCGGTCTTAAAAGCTCTGTGGAAACGGCGTTGAAGCTGAGCGGGAAAATTATTAAAATTCCCAGAGATACTAAAATTTTACCGAGCATTTCTCTTCTGGTGAACCATAACAGAAACACTCCCACCAACAAGAATGTAAAAGAAATGGGAACCGGAGACAATAAGAGTGAACCTGCTTTGATCAAAAAGAACATCATATTTTCTTAACGACTTTCAGCAGCACGAGAAAACCTTTAAACATGTACCAGAAAAGACGAGGATTCGAAATCACATCCATAATTTTTTTCATCAACACCGATGGTCTAAAATAAAATGCCCCTAATATCTCTGATCTGGCTTTTTCCATATCCACTCTGGTAAAGCCGTGAGGTACAAAAACGGTGCTCAAGGTATTCATTTTGCGCCAATCCTTTTCAAAAGCACCATATTTAGATGCACTTTTATAGAGGGCCGTTCCCGGAAAAGGCGTAAGCTGCATCACGGAGATGTCGTCCAGGGGCAGTTTCAATACCAGATCTTTTGTAAGTCTCAGCGATTCTACTGTTTCTCCCGGGAATCCGACCATAAAAAAACCCTTCGTTTTAAGTCCCGCCTCTCGACTCCAACAAACGGCATCGCCCATACGGGAAAGGTCTTCCCCTTTATTCATGGCATCGAGGATTTTCTGATCTCCGCTTTCTATTCCATAAGAAATGTGCCAGCACCCGGCCTTTCTCATGAGTTTTAATATGTCCGGCGTGACCCGGTCGGCTCTGCCAAGGCATGACCAGGTGATATCAATTTTTTCTGCCATGAGTCTTTCACAGAATTCCTTGACCCACTTGCGGGAAATAATAAAGGTGTCGTCTTCGATTAATATCTCTCTGACCCCAAAATTATTCGCCAGATCTTTGATGAGGTTAATCGCGTATGCAGGGCTGTATGAGCGGACCTTGTTCCCGAAGACAGAACGGTCGCAGAATTGACACCGATTGGGACATCCCCTGGCGAGAACAACCGAGGCACATGGAAACCTATTTATCCTTGCCGGCGAGGGGATAAAAGAATCAGGGAATCCCCGTAAAAGCCGCCATGCCGGCAACGGCAGCACGTCAAGATCTTGAATCAGTGGACGGCTCACATTGAATGAAAAATGACCTTTGAGTCTAAGCGCTGTCCCGGAAAGGGTTGTGGGTAGGGCGCCCGTTTCATCGATGGCCTTAAGAATTTCTATAAATGTTACTTCCCCCTCGCCGATGACAGCGATGTCAAAACCATTGAACTCTGCCAATGTCTCTTCCGGGAGGGAGGTAACGTGGCATCCGCCGATGATGGTGGTAATTCTTTTATCCAGCACTTTTAAGCATTCCGCCAGCTTCCCGGAGGCAACGATACCCGCCGTCGTGGAACTGATGCCGACGATGTCCGGCTTATATTCCTTTATTTCGACTACGGTTTGTTCGACGGAAAGATTTTCAGCCGCAGCATCGACAATCCGGACATCCATCCCTTCCCGTTCGGCAACAGCAGCAAGGCATACCAAAGCGTATGAAGATTCGGTGTTTCCCGCTCCAGAGAAACGACCATATCTTTCTTCCAACGAGATCGGCGATGAGATGAGCGCCACGCGGAGCATATTCACTTCTCTTCCAGGCGCATGGCGATCTGCTGCGTCAGCCTTTTAATCTGCCTACGTTGCATGGAAATGACGAGGGAAAATTGCAGGCACATCAAGAACAATATCAGGATTGAAAAAAGAAAAAGAGTCGTAATGGGTGTCGCAACGTCTATTTGCTGTGAAAACCAGAGGAGCCAGTCATACTTGATAACAATCAGCGGAGCCGCGATACCAACAGCCAGCCAGAGCCAGCAATAGGAAATCTCAAGCCTTCCTTTCTGAATCAATCTTACAATCAGTAGGAATAGGGCAAGACTGATCAACAGCATAATAAGAAACTGCTTAGGATACATACTGTTTCCACCTCCTTTGACTTAAAAAAACCATCACGATGGAAAGGATCATTTTGATGACATAATACAACGGTTTTAATCCGGCATGCATGGATTCGCCGCCGGAGCGCTCCACCATGACCACAGGGACCTCCTTTACACGAAAGCCTGCATAATGCGCCATCAGCAAAACATCGGCATCGGGAAAGTCATGTGGGAACTGTCCACGCGAAAAAAGTTCAAAGGCTTTCCTGTTCAGACACTGAAAGCCCGATGTCGGATCGGTAATTTTATATCCTGTAATCAAAGACAATATCATACCAAAAATTTTCTGCCCTGCTTTACGGACAAAGGATGTTTTGTAAGTACTCATGGAAGAGAGATACCTGCTTCCGATTGCAATATCTGCCCCTCCGTCTAAAACAGGGGCAAGAATCTGCGGCACTTCATCGGGAAGATGCTGGCCGTCGCCGTCCATCTGGACAATGAATTCATAGCCGTATTTTAAGGCATAGAGATAACCCGTTTCCAAGGCGGCGCCGTAACCCAAATTTATCAGATGCGTAACGACATCGGCCCCGGCCTCAGCGGATTCAGCGCCCGTATCATCGGATGAGCAGTCATTCACGACAAGGATCTTCGCTGACGGCAAGATGTGCTTTGCCGCCCGGATAATGTTGCCTACCCGGCCATGTTCATTATGGGCCGGGATCACCAGTAGAACTTTTTGATCACCCATGATCATTACAGATTATTTCACCTCAAGCGTAACACAGGTGGTCTGGGTTCTTTAGACAACCGGAAGCAGATTATAAGTGGTGAGCCGCATTGGTTCATACCGCTTCCTTCAACTTCGGTATGGTATCCCAATAAACCACATCGGGAGTCATGTCGTC
>Ga0247842_10002975_pt1 | contig 23795 bp, 30 predicted proteins | sample LaCruzMarch2015__3_FD_192411 | JGI IMG/M metagenome (GOLD analysis project Ga0247842, IMG submission 192411) | Freshwater microbial communities from meromictic Lake La Cruz, Castile-La Mancha, Spain - LaCruzMarch2015_19m | ecosystem: Environmental > Aquatic > Freshwater > Lake | place: Spain...
ATTTTTTTAAAATTCAAAGTAGTCATGTTTGAATTATACAAGAATTGACCGTATTTACAATCTAAAGCATCAACTTATACCACACTTATTGAGTATTATCCCAGTTATTTAATGATGATTGGACAGGCAAGACATAAGGGAAAAACAAAAGCAGAATTAATACAAAGTTTTAATGAAGAAGTAGCTGATGTTTTTTGTCATGTTTTGCTTCTTGCGAAATTTCACAAAGTTGATTTAGAAAAAGAAGTTAAAGAAAAGTGGCTGGTATGGAATAAAAAAACATTAGGATAATAGTCGACTAAAAAAGACTTACTACGTTTTGATATAATATAATCAAACTAAAATGCCTAATCAAACGATTGGTTATTTTATTAACTGGGTAATAAATTCAAACCGTCTAAATTCAAAAGAAGAAGATATTCTTGTTGATCGATTAAGGAGAAACGAATTAAAAAAAATCGGCAAGAAATATAAAGTTTCCTATGAAAGAATTAGACAGATAGAAAAAGGAGCTTTAAAAAAACTTAGTAGTAAAATCTTTCAGGAAAAATTATTCGATAAATAATTAACCATTAAATCAAAATCAACATTGTTTTTATGAAGTATTTAACTTTTATTTTTTGCCTGTTTTTGTTTCTTAGTCTATTTTTTTATCAACTCTTAATGAGTGATAAACCAATAACAAGCCTTTCTCAATATCTTTCAACATCTTCGGTGTTAAATAATAAAAACTTGGATCTAACGAAAGGGGTTGTTGCAAAAGGATCTTTTATTGCAAAAGACAACTATCTTGGCATTATCAACGTAAGATTTGATTTTAAAAAGAACAATGATGATCAAATAATTTTTCGTATAAAAGAAAGAGGAGAAAGTCGATGGTACTATGAACAGTCATATCATGCGGTTCAATTTGTTAAGCTCCCGCTTTTTCCTATTGGTTTTCCAATTATTAAAGACTCAATGGGAAAAGCGTATGAAATTGAATTACTCACAAAAAAAGGGAAAGTTAACAGTGTCTCTTTAGATTCAACTTATCCGGGCTTTGTTTTAAGATACTTTATTCCAAAAACGGAATTATTAAGCAACCCTAAAATATTGCTTAATTTTATTTTAAACAAAATTTATTTTAACTTTAATCAGGGAGGGATTATGGTTTTATTCTTGTCAATAATAATGTTTGTTTTTGTATCATTAATTGGTTTGATAATAAAAACTTCAACACTTAGTAAAGTTTTTAGTTTAGGAATAATATTTTTAATATCAATTTTAGACATCTTTTTTAGCAGTTCAATTTTATTAAGTACGCTAATAGTTTTGTTAGTTTATTTAATTTATTATTCAACACGTTACGAGACTTATTTAGATTGTTTAATAAAAATCATTCCTTTATATTTTATTCTTTTCGTATTTGGAGTTTTAATCAATAATCTTATTATTAGTTATAAGTCAGGTTTGTGGATGTTGCTTCTTTTTTTTACTTTTGTTTTGAATTATTGGATAATGCGCTTATCAAGAAGAATATAATAATTTCCCTCACAAATTCTTTCGGAAATTTTATATTTTAACCAATTTTTATATTCAGTTTTTGGATTTTGTGGGAAAATAGCAACAAGATTATAAGGTTTAGTAATTGAGGCAACAATATTTCTAATTTGATTAAAAGCTGTAATTTTATGAATTGGTTTCATTGTAAACGCTAACATTTGTGGTGGATTTGAAGGAGCGTTATAGATTGGTGAAATATATACGTCTTCATATTTAACGCATTTTCGAATTGCGTTTCCTATGTTTTCATAATTGCTATCTGATTTTCCAAAAAAATCTTTATATTGTGGAAACGCTTTGTATAGAAATAGAGCTGTATAAATTATTATTAAAAAAACAACAATTTTTTTATTTATCTTAATACTATTTGATAGTAAAAACATCAAAATAAATATCGGAAACGATAACAAGAAGCTATTTAATAGTAGCGTAAAGTCTTCCTGATTAGTATGTGTTGACAAATATTTGACGAACAAAAGAATAAGAACGGTTAAAGCAATAAAATAGATTTGGAATATTGACTCGATTGACTTTTGTAAGATTTTTAATCTTGATATTTGCACTATTTGAATAGGAATAATAATAAAAGGAACGAGCGAGATGATTAGACTGAATTTCAAGGCAGAAAAATCATGCATATACGAATGTTCGGGTAACAAGTATATCTGCGTAAAAAATGGAACGGTCAAAGCAAAGCTATAAATAATGATTCGAAGAATATTCTTTCGTTCGACTTGTTCTACTTGCTTACAAATATAAATTACAAATGTTGCAAGCAATGCAACTGAATTGAATAAAGATGTCCAAATAAGCCAAAACGCTTGCTTTCCATAAGCGTTAAAAATATGCTGAAGCCAAAACATCTCAAAAAATTTTAATCCTATTTTTTTCTCTGCAAGGTCAAAACCTGTGCGTTGGAAAAACTTACCCTTCAAATTTACTAAAGCACCTAAGTGCCAGACTTGAAAAATAAAGAGACCATAAATAAGAAATGTTGGCCACCAGAATTTAATACTGATAATAAGAAATGATTTTATAGATTTGAGACGATGGTCACAGGTTAATCGTTTGATAAATAAAATACAAAGTAAAAAGAAGAATAAGTAATCAGTTGACGATCCATACACTATAACTATAGTCTGAAAAATGTTTAGAATTGACGTGATGCGATTATTTTTATTATAGTCACGAATTATTTCAACAAACAATGTTAATACGAACGGTAGAATAACAGACTGATCAGCAAAATATACATTTTGTTGCCAAAACAAAACTCCCGGAAGCAATAAAAACATTGTTCCCGGAATCCATGATAGTGAATATGATAATAGCTTTGATTTAGTTTCCTTATTTAGTAAAAAAAACGCAATAAATGTTAATAAAAGAGCTGTTGTAATATGGCTAAAAAGATTAAAGCCCATTACCATAGAGACAGATGGCTCTTTTTGTAAAATTTGGGATATGAGATAATTTGGAATAACCGATCCTGGGGGATATGAAACATATGGTTCTCTTTTCTGCAAAACTTCACGCTCTATTGAACGAGGTTGTTCAATCATTCCAAAAGTTATGTTCCAAGGTTTATCTTGGTACCAGTTTCGAGCAAATTTAAGAGAACTTCCCGTTAGGTAATGTTGGTCTCCATTGATTAACTGCCCAAACCATGGTTTTCTGACTTGAATCGTGGAGATAAATACAAGAGTAATTATTAACGTAAGAAAACAGTAGGGTAATATTTTTTGGATATTCTTCATACAGTCTAATCAATAATTGATTTATTCAGTATTAAAGCTTCTTGAAACGCATCTTTATCAGATTGATAGGTGAGCATATCGATAACTTCTTTTTCACTCACAAATTTTGCATCGCTCATTTCCCAATCATGATTTTTTGGATCACCGGAAACATATTCCATTAAATAATAATAAACGGTTTTTTCGATTTGTTGATTTTTCCAGAGATAGGAATAGCTAACTATGATTGGTTGTTTATTTATAATTTTAGCTGTTATTCCGCCCTCTTCTTTTGTTTCACGAAGCGCAGCTTCTTCTGGTTTTTCGTTTTTATTATCGTCTCCGATAAAACCTTTTGGAAAAACCCACCCACGATGCTGAGAATGTTGACAAATAAGCCATTGAGTTTGGAATCTGGAATCTGGAATCTGGAATCTTTTGTAAACAATTCCTCCAGCAGAAACTTGTTTAATAATATTCATAATTCTGAATTCTAGATTCTAAATTCTTAATTCTTCTTGTAGTACTGTCCTCCCATTTCATAATCAAAAATCGGTTTTCGAATTGGACCGATAAATAACTGATATAAAATTGCTTTTATGGATTTATATAAACTAAAAAATAAACCTTCTTTTTCAAAACGCCGAGCAGAAACATACAATATTGGGGTTGGAAAAACAGCGAATTTTGCATGTAGTTTATAGGCGCGTTGAGTCAGGTCAAAATCTTCACCGAAAATAATTGTTTCATCAAATCCTTTAATCTGATTAAATATTTCTTTTTTAATAATCATACAGGGGCCGTTGGCTGATGGCTTGATTTTTTGAAAAATCATCATATTCCAATTAAGTAGACCTAAAATTATTTTTCCAACGATTGAATTAGTTTTATCACGGTTCCACACTGTTAACATATCCAAATTATCATGATCAATATGATTTTTGATTTTTTCAATAAAATCACTCGCGATTTCAACATCTGCGTCGAAAAAAATCAGAAACTCTCCTTTTGCAAAAGAAGCTCCGTGATTGCGCGCCATACTGACGTTTTTAAATTTGCCTTCAATAAATTGAAGTGCTGGTAATGATTTGTTAAATGGCAAGGAGTTTATTTTAGTCTTATCTTTGGAACCACTATCGCAAACAATTACCTCAAAATCTCGACTTGTTTGCTTTGTGATACTCTCAAGTAATATGGGAAGATTAATTTCTTCGTTGAGTGCTGGAATAATGATAGAGAAATATGGCGACATAATTTATTTTATTATATATTATTTACAAACAGAACCTGAAGTTTTAATGTTTATGTTTTCAAAACCAATACCTTTTAAAAGTGAGGAGATTTGTTTACTGGCTTGTTCATTTGCTTTTGATAATATTCCATCATCGCACGCTGTTTTCATTAGTAAATTTTCTGCTTGTGTTCGTGCAGTTGTTTCCAAATTACTATTTCCTTTTGTAAAGACTCCGGTTGTTCGATTATAAACACGTGATTTTGTATTATCAAGTTTGGTGACAAGAATTTGAGAAGGAGGGAGTTGGATTTCAATATTTTTTCCATTAACAACTACGGAATTTTCTTTAAGATTTGAAAAATCAATTCCGGCAATCACTTCTCCATAAGCAACAAAAAGCATTTTATCGCCAAAAAGAAAATCACTAAGTGGTCCCTTGCTTTCTCCTTCTTCAATAATCTTTTCCATTGAATATGTAATTGTTTCAAGCCGACTCAATTCTTTAATCTGTTGGACGACCGCGGGTTGATTGGGTGTTTTATTGTTTGGAATAAATAGAAAAAGTAGAATACCCAGAAAACAAATTGCGACAATTGCGTAAAAGTAGTTTCTTATTGTTTTCATATATAAATTATACTGTTTTTTTATATGCAATGGAGCGGATACGGGAAATATTATTTAATGATGGAAGATCATTAATGTATTTCTTAAAAAAATAATTTATCGATATTAAATATCATCAATTGACATAGGATCACGTCGTTGACGTGTAAGTATTACAGATATACCTTGTCTTGTCCTATATTCTCTTAGCTCAAAATTATTTTGCGTAGCTTTCTTCTGTAAAGTTGTTATATCGTTTCTATCTAAGGGCCCCAGATAAATTCTTTCACTAACGGCCATTAAGTTATCAAATACCTTCCATCTTTCTTGTTCTGGTAATTGATATATCATCCATGAACAAAGCGAATAATCAAAACTTGCTTTTTTAAAAGGAAGCGCACGAGCATCACCCCTAATAAAAGTCCTATCAACTTTTGCACTCTCTTTTTTAGGAACATCTTTGTCATATTTTTTTTCAATCTGGTCAAAGTGAGCTTCTAATTTATCAAGAAATGCTTCAAATCTTGCTAAAAAGCTTTTTTTAACATCTTTTAAATCAAAGTCCACAAGAGTACATTTAATTCCTCGTTTTTCCAAATCTCTACCAAGATGGGAGACTCCAACGCCAACGTTTAAGACTCTCTTTCCTTTCAAATCCTCAGCTTGAAAACCAAGAAGTGATTCATATTCAGCTAATGATCTGCCGGTAATAATTCGACCTTCAAGCAACCCCCTTTTTATTTTAATTGGGTTATTAGATGGTAACAATCGTTCTCCAATTCCTATCATAACTTTTTTATTTTATTAACAACACTAACAAAGAATACCATTTTTATGGTGTTTTAGTAATTCCAAAAACTTCTGCGATTACGTGATTGTTATTATTACTTTCAATCTTAATATATCCGGTATTTTTTATGGAACCATAAGGTAATTGATCAAAAGTTGCAAATCCAAGGTAGGTGAGTAGTGAAAGCATTAAGTGAGCGTGTGTTACAAATAAAACCGATTGTCCTTCATGAATTTTTGTAATTTTTTTAAGAAATATAATTGTTCTTTTATAAACCTCTTCCAATGTTTCCATATCATCCACAATTTTCCATGTTAACTGTTCGCTTGGAGTTAATTTAGGAAACTCTTTATACTTTTCAGGATATTTTTCGTATGCGTGTGATCTTTTTTTACCCTCTAGTTTTCCAAAAAATCGTTCTCTTAATTCATTTGTTTTACTCACTTTAAGTTTCTTTTTATCTGCAATTTTTTGGGCAGTATGATGAGCTCTTTTTAGATTAGAAGAATAAATGATATCTATTGGCTTTGACAACAAAACTTCTGCTAATGCCACTGCTTGATCTATTCCGATTTGTGTCAATGGGGGATCACTTCCGTAAATATCACCATTAACATTCCCTTCCGATTCACCATGTCTAACGATGTAAATTGTTGTTTTCATATTATTTCCTTCATCAATTTTACCAGTTTTAGGTGAAGGTTTAAATTCTTTTAATAAATTATTTTTTTTGCACTTGATATCTTAAAATTAAATTAATATACTAATGCAACATTGGCGCAATAACAATTATGAATAAAGTTCATAAGACAATAAAATTATTTGGGGGTCGTCTAACAAAAATCAAAAAAGCAATTATTGAAATCTTACTGGAAGATTGTTGTCTTTTAACAAAACAAAAACTGGTTCAAAGACTAAAAATTAAAAATATTAAACCTAACCGTTCAACAATTTTTCGTGAGTTGAGTTTTTTAACGAAAAGTAATTTGATTATCAAAAACACCATTACCGGTATTGATTATTACGAAATACCCAAAGATCATCATCACCATCTTGTCTGTTTAGGTTGTAACTCCATTAACAAAGTGGAGTTTGGAAATTATTTAAAAAAACAAGAAAAACAAATTGCCAAGCAAAACAAATTTAAGATTATTAACCATTCGCTTGAGTTTTATGGCTACTGCCATAAATGTCAAGCTTAATTATTAATTAATAAAAATTATGAAAAAAGTATTATTCGCTGTTGGGGTTATAACTATTATTGGTTTAGGAGTGTTTTTGTTATTGAGTTCTGCACAAAAAACAAGTGTTGCGTCAAAAAAAATTTCTGTTGTTACTACGCTTTTCCCACAGTATGATTTTGCGAAGGTTATTGGCGGAGAAAAGGTTGATGTAACGCTTCTTCTTCCACCCGGAGTTGAACCACACGCCTATGAACCAAAACCAAGTGATATTGCTAAAATTAACAGTGCAAAAATTTTTATATATACCGGTGAAATAATGGAACCGTGGGCGCATGATATTATTGAAAGCGCGGATAAAAAAATAAAAATCGTTGATGCAAGTGTTGGGGTCGAGATGATAAAAGAAGATGAATATGAGCAAGAAGATGAAGTAACACACCATCATCATGACGGAGCTGATCCACATATCTGGCTTGATTTTGGCAATGCAAAAAAAATGGCGGAAAACGTTGCAAAAGCATTGATTGAGGTTGATTCACAAAACGCGAGATATTATAAAAGTAATTTAGAAAACTATCAGGTTAAACTTGACAAATTAGATGAGGCGTATAAAAAAGCTCTGTTGACATGCAGTTCAAAAACCATCATTTATAGTGGACACTATGCTTTTGGCTATTTGGCAAAAAGATATGGTCTGGAATACAAATCTGCTCAGGGTTTTTCACCTGACGCAGAACCCACTGCAAAAGATATGATTGCTTTGGTTGATCAAATTAGTCAGGAAAATATCAAGTATATTTTTTATGAAGAGCTCACCAGTGCAAAAATTGCAGAGACTTTAGCAAATGAAACAAATGTGAAACTGCTTCTTTTAAATGGAGCGCACAATCTGACAAAAGAAGACTATGAAGCAGGCATGTCATTTATTTCTCTGATGGAAGAAAACCTGAAGAATTTGCAAATGGGTTTAGGATGTAAATAAAATAATAGTATAAAATAGTCATATGTATTCAATAATTTCAGTTAAGAATCTTTTTGTTTCTTATGAATTGACAAAGGTTCTTGAAAATATTTCTTTTGAAATAACAAAAGGTGATTTTGTGGGATTGGTTGGACCAAATGGCGGAGGTAAAACCACCTTAGCAAGAACGATTTTGGGTCTTTTAACAGCACAGTCTGGAAAAATATTACTATTTGATCACGAAATTTCTACCTTTCATGATTTTCAAAAAATCGGTTACCTGCCACAAAAGCACACCGGTATTAACCCGCTGTTTCCTGCAACTGTGGAGGAAGTGATATTGTTGGGAATTTTATCAACCAAAAAATGGCCGAAAAAAATTAATCAAGATGATTGGCGTAAGGTTGACACACTGTTTACAAGTTTGGATATCGTCAGTCTTAAAGGCAAACTCATTTCTGAACTTTCTGGAGGACAGCAACAAAAAGTTCTTTTGGCACGTGCCCTCGCTTCGGATCCGGAGTTATTAATTTTGGATGAGCCGTCTACTGCTCTTGATCCAAAGTCACGGGAGCAGTTTTTTGCCTATCTGAAGAATTTGAATACTCAAAGAAAAACGACGATTATTCTTATTACCCATGATACCGGTTATATTGGTAAGTATGCTAATAAGCTTTTATATATCGATCGAAAATTAGTTTTTTTTGGAAAAATTGAGGACTTTTGTCCTTCTGGTGATGTCAAAACCTGTTTTGAAAAAAGTGATCATCATATTATCTGGCATCAACACAAATAATTATGGAGATAATTCAAATATTACAGTATTCGTTTATTCAAAAAGCATTTATTGCCGGGTCTTTTGTGGCTATTGCCTGTTCTTCGCTTGGACTTTTTTTAGTACTGAGAAAAATGTCCTTAATTGGTGATGGGCTTTCTCATGTGAGTTTTGGCGCCATTGCACTTGGACTTTTTTTTGGATTTTATCCTTTTTATATAGCTGTTCCGGTGGTTATTCTCGCTTCAATTTTAATATTGAAAATTAGTGAAAAAGCACGAGTTTATGGTGATGCGGCTATTGGGATTGTTTCGGCAGTGGGGATTGCTTCAGGTGTTATTTTAGCCAGTCTTTCCAAAGGGTTTAACGTTGATCTTTTCAGTTATCTTTTTGGTAATATTTTGGCAATCAGCACAGGTGAAGCTTTATTATCGATAACACTTTCTTTTACTGTAATTATGATTATTATTTTTTTCTACTGGGATTTGTTTTCTGCGACTTTTGATGAAGAGTATGCCAAAACTACCGGAATCAAAACCAATTTTATTAATACTCTACTTACAGTGTTAACCGCAGTTACCGTTGTTCTTTCAGTGAAGGTTGTGGGTATTATGCTTATTTCGGCACTTTTAATTTTACCTGCTGTAACTGCGCTTCAAATTTCTAAAAAATTCAAAACCGCTCTTATTTCAGGAGGAATAATCTCGGTTGTATCGGTTGTTTTTGGAATTATTATTTCTTATATTCTGGATCTTCCTCCTGGTGCAACGATTGTGATGCTAAATGCTGTTTTTTTTGCACTCGCATTTATCTATAAGAAGGTTATTTAAAAGTGATTTATTTTCCTTATTTTACTTAGCCATAGCTTTTACTTTTAAATTTTTTGGCATTTTTTCAATAGCGTAGCGCAAAGCAGTGCGAGGCATTTTATTTTTATTTTTCATCACATATTCAAATACTTCTTTTTGATGTGATTCGCTGGCGGCTTTGAGCATCCAGCCATAACCTTTTTGCACCAAATCATCTTCGTTCTTTAGTAGATTATCGGCAATACCAAAAACTTCTGATAAAAATTTACCGTGCCTGGCTGGAATAATTAGGGTTACTGCCGCTGCTCTTTTTTTCCAACGATTGCTGGATTTTGTCCAGTTTTTTAGATTTTCCAAATATTGCGGATACATCTCCATAAAAGTGCCGATTGTGTGATTACACAAAGTATCGCAAGATGCCCAGTTGGAGACATAATTATTAACCCATTTTTCAAAAACTTTAAAATCCTCCGGTTTATAATTTTTGCGGATAATATAAGACCAATGACAGGCAATAAAAGATTCTTCCATATAGCCTGACTGCCACAATTCCTCGCACATGGCAAAGACTTCCTTTTTGTCCATATCCAGAATTTCTTTATCGTGAGCTTTGGCAATTCTTGTTACCAATGCGGTTTTAACACCATATATTTTGACTTTTTCTTTAAAAAAATGTTGTCCGGTGGCTTTAGTGTGTGGATCGCTATTTTTATTTAATTCGTTTCGGACTGCATTGATGATAGATTGCATTTTATGTACTTTTTATCAACTTATTATATTGACCTTTGGTGATAAAAATCCGAATATGATTATGGTTGGATAATATTTGCTTTAGTTCTTGTTTCTGTCCATAATCCCAACTAATAACTTGTTTATTCTTAATATCAATGTCAATGTAAAATCTGGTGTTTGAATCAATTGTTTTGTCGAGATATTGTTTATTATTCATAAATTTTATCAACAGTTATAATTCTAAATGTGTAAGAATTTATAGTTATCCTAATTTGGTGTTTCTTGTTCGAAATATAATAATTTTTTCCGGTTTTTAAAAAACACCTTTCATCTGTTTCTTTTAGAATCTTTAAAATATATTCTTCAATCTGTTTTTTGGAAAAATCAATGCCAAGTTTCTTGTTTATTCTTCCGTAAACAAGTTCGGTATAACAAATATTTTTTAAAATTTCGTTTTTATTCATAAGTATTATTTATCCTTCCAGTTCCACCATTTTAATTTTTCCGGGTCAAGATTTTTATTTTCGGCAAAATATACTGCTTCGCGGAAAACATATAACAAACATCGATCTTGAATTTTACCCTCAAAACTATTAGACATTGCATAAAGTTTTTCCGGATCCTTGCCCTTCAAGCCGGCTACTGAGCAAATGCCAATATTGTGCAAATCTTCGGCAATGCTTTTGCCTACACCCGGGATGTTTTCAAGATCAGATTTTTCCATATTTATTCTACTTTTCCAATAATCACCACGTAATTTTTACCATACTTTTTAGCGCATTTGGGGCAGGTGGTGTACCACATATACCAATTCTTGACACTCATTTCTTTACTTTTAACAACATTCTCAAAATCCTGGCACCATTGGCCGGTTTCTTTGAAATTACCTTCATAAACTTTGCTGTAATATTTTCCTGAAAGCGTGGTATTTTGGGTTCCCTGTACTTCTTTATCAACTGCCAAATACAAATCCATATTCCATTTTGAAGTATGGTCGGATAATCCCATGTTATCTTCAAATCTCGCGCCCGCTTCTTGCACCTTGGCATCAAGCTTTTTGATAACTGAGCCAAAATTTATCGGCATATAAAACAAAGTAAAGACTTTACTTCTAATAAACTTTTTATTTTCCCAGTTGAATTCTTTATCATCCCATAGCGCCGGGTCAAACTTGGGACAACATTCTTGATTTTGGTTGTTCATATTTTTTGCTTTTTTAATATTTTTATAAATTATCAATGTGCCAATAATAAAAAATATCGCTCCGGCAATTTGCCAAGTCAAAGATTTACCTGTAACCGGCTCGCAATTAGCAAAACACAAAATCGGCTTGATATGGACAAGGTTAGAGCCCTGCAAAAACCATAATAAGCCAAGAAGAAAAATTATAGCCCCAAAAATTATAGCGATGATTTTATTCTTTTTCATAGGTTTTATTTTACTCCAAATCGATATTTAACTATTTTTTCAATTAAATTATATGGGATTGGTTCAACCAGTTTGAATTTGATAGTTCCTTTAGTTGTTTCGTAACACTCAAGGTCTTTTGCAAAAACTTTGATGGTTTCTGGTTCTGGATAAATTCCAATATGATTTTTAAAAGCCGCGTACATAATAATATTTCCATTTAACTTAAACGCCGGTACTCCATAACTCATTGCTTCTGTTGCAAGGGGAACTATATTTTGAACTAGTTTTTTGATTTTTTGCAGTATTTCTTTTTGTGGTGATTTTTGCTTGTCTATGTATTGTTTTACCTTTGCAACCATACTATTTTTTTTTGAATTTAAACCACCCGACTGTGATTGGTAAAATAAAAGTCAAAAGATAATATAAATAGACATCGAGTTTGTAATAATCTGTGGATTTGAAGAGTTTGACAATAAAAAAATAGTCCAAAGCAATTGCCATTACTACCCAGAAAACTCCAAGGCCAAAATAGCAACCAAACTCTTTTCTTTTTATTTTTTTAATAAGTATCCACAAAGAAAGCGCAGTTCCAAAAGGCAAAATGAAAAAACCAATTTGATTTTTTGGAACAATGGGAAAAAATACAATACCTAAAATATAACCAAAAAACCAAAGCGCAAATCCCCAAGAAATGGTGTTTAGAAAAATTTGTTTTTTGTTCATGATTATTTTATTAATTTTATAATTTTACTTTTCTAAAAACAACAATTTTAAACAATCTAAACAACCTCGGGGGTTATTTAAAAAATTTCTTTTTCGGAAATAATATGTAGATTAAACCAACAATAAGGTAGAATTCTAGATGCACAAAGTAAGCTGCTCCTAAGGCGGCAGAACCGAGATTCATATAAATGTTATAAAATATAAGGGCTCCAGGGATTGAGCATAACAGGAAAAATGAACTAATACCTATACTTTTATATAAATAGTTTGTTAAATGTAAACCAACAAAGATTAATAGAAATAGGGAAAGATTGTTAGAAAGGATTGAAAGCAAGACAATAATAATTGATTGTTGTACGGCAATTTCAATAATTTTCACTACTAAATACCGATAGTTAAAACTTCGAAAATCACACTGATCTTGGATTAAATGCTTAAAGTTGTTGTTTCTGTTAATGATTATATAAATTGATAAAGATAATATTAAGATTGATAAAACAGGAATAAATGAATCAATAGTAAAATATAATACGAAATTATGTCTAAATATAAAAATCAATAAAATAAGGGCAGTCAGTTGAAGCACAGAAACTGAGGTTGAATTCTTAATATAATTATACCTAAATGTCATAGTTATTTGTCTTTCCAACTCCACCACTTTAATTTTTCCGGATCCCTTTGTCGGGAATTATCTACAGGTTATATTTATTATTTATATTTTTCATATTTTTTTGCCGATATAAAAAACATAGCCGTAATATTTCTTAAATTTCTGATATAAATTTGCTTCTCGTCTTTCGTTGGCAATGAATTCTTCGGCGGTCTTGCTGCCGGCATATTTTTCTAAAAACTTTTTCTGCACCTCAATCTGGGGTTTATAAAAATTCTCAATCCAGCAATACTCCGGCAGAATAAAAGTAGCAATAGGAATATATCCTGCTTTTTGCATTTGTGCCACCTTACTTCCAATAGTATCAATTTGCGGGTAAGCGTTTTTCCAAAAAGCATCGATTTCTTCGGGTCTACTTTCCGTAAACCATGACGCTTCAGAAACGGCAATGTATCCGCCTTTTTTTAAAAACTTTCTCCATTCGTTTAATCCTTTCTCAAAACCGATGTTATAAATAGCACCTTCCGACCAAATTAAATCCAGTTCTTCGTTTTTGAAAGATAGATTATCCATTGAGCCAACAATTCCCTTTACTCTATTTTGTAAACGAAGTTTTTTGGCATTAATATTAAAAATGTCGATAAATTTTGGAAACAAATCAATCCCTGTAATATTACCGGGAGCATTCTTAGCTATTGTAATTGTTTGTCCTCCTGTGCCACAACCAATATCGGCGATTCGAGAATTTTCAGATAAATTATCAATAAAACTCAGTGCTTTTAGTGTTATTTCCAGACTACCTGGTCCCTGTCTATCTAAAACTGAAAAATATTCACAGATAAGATTGAAATCGAATTCGTGAATTGATATGTTTTTATTAGTCATAATATATTGAATTGAGTGGGGTATGAGTTAATCAAATTAACTATTGATCGTGATCTCAAACAACCTCGGGGGTTGTTTTATTAGGGGTTGTTTTACTTTGTTTCAGTATTCCAAATTATGCGGAGGGTACAGGGGTCGAACCTGTTAGAGCTTGCGCTCACAAGTTTTCAAGACTTGCGCATTACCGTCCTGCCCACCCTCCTTTAAGCACAGTTAGAAATGTATTTTATCACTATTTCCTCCTTCGTTCAGGTTCGTTTCGTGGTTTACATCCACGCAAACGAAACTTCACTTCGAAGGACATAAGAGTCGCTAATTCCTCATTCTTCGGAAAGCGACTCTAATGGAGGCGCGTGCCAGAATCGGACTGGCGCAATAGAAGTTTTGCAGACTCCCGCGTTTCCACTTCGCCAACGCGCCTGATATTTGAGTATTTTACTCAATTATGTAAGTAATTTCTACCTAAGTTAGTGATTTAATTCACAAACTCCCGGTAGTTGTTTTCGTTGATTTCAAACGCAGTGCCTTGACCGGAGACGATTTTGAGGGAAACTTTACGGACAATTTCTTCTAAAACTCGTTCTAAGCTACGGATTCCCGGTTCAAATCCGAGTGGACGGACAAGCTTATCCCACACTCCGTCAGTAAATGTTAAGTTTTGTGCGGTTAAGCCAGTGTCCTTAATGTATTTTGGTAAAACAAAAAACTTACCGATATGAATTTTTTCTTCGTCATTATATGATGGCATTTGTATCACTTCCAAACGATCCAGTACTGCGGTACTGATATTATTTGTGTTGTTTGCAGTTGCAACAAATAATACTTGAGAAAGGTCAAATGGATAATCAATAAAATAATCAGTGAAACTGCTGTTTTGTTCCGGATCTAGAAGTTCAATTAAAACTCCCATAATTTCTGCTCGTGTTTCTGGTGTTATACGATCGAGTTCGTCCAGTAAGACAACTGGATTTTTTGAACCACAACGACGCAGGGCACGGATCATTGCTCCCGGTTCAGCTTCTGGTGCGGTTTTACTTTGTCCGCGTAAATCAAGTGCCGATGACAATCCTCCAAAAGGAATCCGAATAAACTTACGTCCTAATGCGTCAGCAATTGATTTTGCAAATGTTGTTTTTCCGGTACCAGCTAAACCGACAAAAAATAAAGAGGGAGCATGAAAGGCTTCGTGATGTAAATTTTGTTTTTGTAAAATTAATACAGACAAATACTCCAATACGCGCTCTTTAATTTTTTCCAAACCGAAGTGGTATTGATCAAGGGCAATTTTTGCTTTTGCAACATCCAGCTGATCAATAGTTTTTGCTTCCCAAGGTAGGTGAGTAATCCAATCAATATATTTAGCAGTAATATCCATTTGCGATAAATTTCCGCCATATTTTATTGCAAAAGTAATGCGGTCAATTTGATGTTGAGCTTTTTCCAATAAATTAGCAGGCAACTGCACCGACTGCAACTGCGCTTTAATTTTATCGATTTCTGACAATGAATTTTGTGTGTCCATTTGATTAGCAGACAAACTTACCGCTTGACAAAATTAGAAAATTTTGTTATAAAATGTAACGTTCTAATTTAATATTACAAGTTTATTTTTTAAATATCTATGGCAAAAACAAATACTGCCACAAACATTTCTCCCTTATTCGATTTTGTATTAGTTAAACCACTTGATCAGGAAAAAACCACTGCTTCAGGTATTGTTCTTCCGGATTCTGCCAAAGAAAAACCACAGGTTGGGCAGGTAATGGCGGTTGGACCGGGAGCGGTTAATGAACAAGGAAAAGTTGTTCCAATGATTGTCAAAGTTGGTCAAAAAGTACTTTATAAAAAATGGGGTGGTAATGAAGTGAAGGTAGGAATGGAAGAATGGCTTTTAATCGAACAAAAAGATGTTATGGCAACAGTAAACTAATTAAAAATTTTAAATTATAAATTTTAAATTAAAATTATTATGGCAAAACAAATCAAATACGGATCAGAAGCCCGTCAAGAACTTCTTTTGGGAATTCAACAGTTGGCAGATGCCGTTGCAACCACACTTGGTCCAAAAGGACGAAATGTGGCAATTGATCGAAAATGGGGAGCGCCAAACGTTGTACATGATGGTGTAACGGTTGCAAAAGAGATTGAATTGCAAGATGCGTTTCAAAATATGGGAGCGCAAATGCTTAAAGAAGCTGCTTCAAAAACAGCTGACGTTGCAGGAGATGGAACAACAACAGCCACGGTTTTGGCTTATGCAATTTCTGCTGAAGGAATAAAAATGATCACTGCAGGAGCTAACCCAATGGTGATGCGCCGTGGACTTTCAAAAGCAGGAGAATTCATTGTAGAACAATTAAAAAAGATTTCTAAAAAAATCACATTAGCTGATGCCGCAAGTGTTGCAACCATTTCTGCTGGTGATGTTGTTTTAGGTGAGCTCATTGCTGATGCTTTAAAAAAAGTTGGAGGTAAAGATGGAGTGGTTACGGTCGAAGAGGGAAAGGGATTGGAAACAACTGTTGACCACAAAGAAGGAATGCAGTTTGACCGTGGTTTTGCATCACCATATTTCGCAACCGATACAGATAAAATGGTAGCGGAAATAGAAGATGCTTATATTTTAATTACTGATAAAAAAGTAACTGCTATCGCTGACCTGCTTCCATTTTTGGAAAAATTTGTAAAAGTTTCCAAAAATTTAGTAATTATTGCAGATGAAGTTGAGGGAGAAGCATTGGCAACATTAGTAGTTAATAAAATCAGAGGAACTTTTAACGCCCTTGTTGTTAAGGCTCCAGGTTTTGGCGACAGAAGAAAAGAAATGTTACAAGATATTGCCATTTTGACAGGTGGAACTGTGATTTCTGAAGACTTAGGCAAGAAATTGGAAAATATTGAAGTAACAGATTGTGGACATGCAGATAAAGTTAAATCTGATAAAGAAAACACCAGTATTATTGGTGGAAAAGGAGATAAAACCGCAATTCAAGCTCGAATAACTCAAATAAGACGCGAATTAAACGAGAGCACGTCAGAATTCGATAAAGAAAAGTTACAGGAAAGATTAGCGAAACTTTCCGGTGGTGTAGCGGTTATCAATGTCGGTGCTGCAACTGAAGTTGAATTAAAAGATAAAAAAGAACGTGCAATTGATGCAGTTGCCGCAACAAAAGCTGCTCTTGAAGAGGGGATTGTACCGGGTGGAGGAATCGCTCTTATGGATATTGGTCAAAAAATGGCCGAATATAAATCCAAATTAGTTGGGGATGAACTGATTGGTTTTAACATTGTGATGAGATCACTAGAGTCACCGTTCACCAAACTAATTGAAAATGCCGGTCTTGATGCTGGACAATTAATAGCAAAAGCTCGTGAGATGAGTGCAGAAGGAATGGGTTTTGATGTTCTTGCTCTTGAATCAGAAGAAACAGCTAAACCGGTAAATATGATTAAAGTTGGGATTATTGATCCGCTTAAAGTTGTGCGAACTGCAGTTCAAAATGCAATTTCTGTAGGAACAATGGTTTTAACAACTGAAGCTTTGATCACCGATATTCCTGAAAAGAAAGAAGCTGCTCCAGGTGGAGGAATGCCACAAATGCCTGGATATTAATCAGGGAGTATTTAAGAAGAAGAAAATTATCCCGCCGTTCGCGAACGGCGGGATTTTGTTTTATTAAAATAAAAAATGTAATAATTTGTTTCCCGAATTATAAAACCAAGTTTTTTATATAGTAGGTTAGCAATTATTCGACTTGGTTGTGATGTTAACGAAACGGTTTTAGCATCCAAAGATTTTGCTTTTTCTAATGCTTTATTTATCAGTGCTTTCGCCACTCCCTGTCCCCGATATTTTTCATCAACCACCAAATCTTCAATCCACGCTTTGTAACCTTCAAGGTTAGGAAAAATAACTAACGTTATCATTCCGACAATTTCTTCAGAAGTATTTGTTGCAATAAAGATAAAAGTTGTTGTGGAAGAAATTATTGTTTTGAGACGCTCAACAGATATAATCGAAGTAGTTGGCTCGAGCTGAAATAATAAATCAGTTATTTCTTTTGCGGTTTTGACATCAACCTTTAACAACACTTTAATATTATAGTTATTCATTTGTCTTTAAAATTTTGTAATTTTAATTTTTCTTCAAAATCGTGAAGGAGAAATAAACTTACATCATCAAGTGATGAATCTCCTTCTTGAAATGGTTGCTCTATTGTTCGAATAAGACGAGTGATATAGATAAACATATAAGAAATAAATCCAAATAAAATCATTGATTCTGGTGACCCCTCAGTTTTTATAAAAAGAAGTAGAAATACCAATAAAGAGACAATAGATTCTGCCAATATGTAAGCTGATGGAAGGAACTGGGTTTTTTGAATATGAAAAACTCTTAAAACATTTTTACGTAAATTTCCTTGCTCAGACTTTAGTCTTACAAGGTAATTTGGTAACATTCCATGGTTTTCCATTTGATGAAAATCGTCAGATAAGCTGTCGATTGATTTAATACAAAGGGATAAATCATCATGATTATTTTCGTGGCTTACACCTTTAAAAAAGTTTTGAATAACATTTAATAATGTTTTTCTTATTTTATTTAAATCATAGCCGATCTTATTTTTTTTAAACAAAACTGCTTCTTCTAATATGTTTTCAAGCGAAGATCTGATTTCTGTTGGCATTTTCTCCGCTTCCTTATAGTCTGCAATTAGTCCTGATAATAAAAAACTACATATAAACGTTCCACCGGCAATTGCGCTTCCGGTTAGAGTATTTATTTGTAAAAATTCTAGTTTAAACTTATGGACAAAAAACTTAATTATAATTAATATCAAAACATAAAATAAAGTTGTGATGGCAACATTAAAGGGTTTTAAATGACGATGTTTAAGAATATTTTTTATCATTTTAATATTTTAACTAATAATTGATTTTTAATACGAAAATATTTATAACCCTCAAACCAAATAATACTTACCAAAGCTGCACAAAATGTAAGAATTATTTGCCAAAAATTTATAGGTGCAAAATAAAAGACATTTCGTAAAAAGGGAACGTTTAATATAAGAATGAGGAAAAATAATGTACCGCCTAAAACATAAAATAGTGATTTGTTTTTATTTTTAAATATCTGGATAAAATTCTCCGTATGTGAAAGATTGCTGATTATTAGCATTAAATTACCAAAAACAATAGTTACAAAGGCTAAGGTCCTAGCTTCTTTTTCACCAACTCCGTAATGAAGAGAAATAAGAAAAACAATAAAAACAGTCGCCAATATACTAAATCCTTGCAATAAACTTAAAATTAGCGTTGGCTTATTAATTAGCGGTTGTTTTAGTTCTCTTGGTGGTCTATGCATCACGTTGCGTTCTTCTTTTTCCGATTCAAAAACAATTGAACAGGCCGGGTCAATAATTAGCTCCAGAAATGCAATATGAGCAGGAAATAATATAATGGGCATATTAAATAAAATTGGCAATAACGACATTCCGGCGATAGGAATATGAACAGAAAGAATAAAAGCAATTGCCTTTTTTAAATTGTCAAATATTCTTCGACCGAGCCTAATCGCTGTTACAATTGAAGAAAAATCATCATTTAATAAAACAAGATCGGCAGCTTCGCGGGCAACATCAGTTCCACGTTCTCCCATGGCAATACCGATATGTGCAGATTTTAAAGCTGGAGCGTCGTTAACTCCGTCTCCAGTCATGGCAACGATTTCTCCGTTAGCTTTTAAGGCATTGACAATTGCTAATTTTTGTTCAGGAACCACGCGGGCAAAAATATTAACATTTTTAATTTTTTCTCGCAGTTGAAGATGGTCAAGCGTTCGCAGTTCTGCACCGGTGATAAATTTATCGGAGTTTTTTAATCCGATTTGATTGGCAATATATTGAGCCGTTCCGGGATAGTCTCCTGTGATCATGATTACTCTAACCCCTGCGCTATAACATTCTTTGACTGATTGAACAATGGTTGACCTGATAGGATCGGTAAAGCCGATTAATCCAATAAATTCAAAATCATAATCATGCTGAATTTTTGGTAACGTTGATTTTAAATATAAAGCTCGAGCAACTCCCAATATTCTTAAACCTTTTTTTGACATTAAACTAATGTTATTAATCAGTTCTTTTTTTTGTTTTTCATTAAAATGACAGAGCTCAGCAATTGCTTCAGGCGCACCTTTTGTAGCTATTACATATTCTTTTTTATTTGGAGATCTCCATACTTGAGATAACGCTAAAAGTTCTTTTGAAAGAGGATATTCAAGAACTAAATCCCAGTTTGTATGAATATGTTCAGAATTGTATAGGTATTTATCTCCCCTGAGTTTTATTTCTTTTTCAATAGGGTCGAAAGGGTTTTTTTGACTTGCAAGTAGAGCGTATTCATAAAGAGCATGATATTTTTCAGGAAGGTCAGTTCCCTCATTTTTTTGAACATCAAAAAAATCATTTTGAACCATAATTCCATCAAGTCGCATTTTATTTAGAGTAAGCGTTCCTGTTTTATCAACACACAGTGTATTGGCTGCACCGAGCGTTTCAATTGCTGCGGTTTTTCTTGTAAGTACTTTCCGTTTTGAAATTCTCCACGCGCCAAGAGTTAAGAAGATTAAAAGTACAACAGGAAATTCTTCAGGTAACATCGCCATTCCCAAAGTAATACCAGCGAGCAGACCTTTGATAAAAGTTCCTTTCCATATAACATAAAGAATTACGACAATGGAACATAAAATCAGTCCAACAATTGTAAAATTTTTAACAATTTTCCCGGTTTCTTTTTTAAGAAGCGTTTCTTCATCTTCGATTGTTGAAAGTGACTTTCCGATTTTTCCAATTTCCGTATTGATCCCAACTGATGTGACTTTAGCAATTGCTCGTCCTTGTGTAATCATTGTTCCGGAATAAATAAATGGTAGATCCTCACCTCCTGGGTGAGTCAGCTTAATTTTTCCGTCCCAATTAGATTTTCGAACTGCCATTGATTCGCCGGTTAAAAGAGATTCATCGACGAGTAAATTAGTTGCGGATAAAATCACAGCGTCTGCAGGAACACGATCACCTTCTCGAATAATAATAATATCGTCTTTTACCAGTTCCCGACCGAGAATTTGCATTTGTTGACTGTCGCGAATAACTAAAGCTTTGGGACTGGAAAGATTTTTTAATGCATCAAGTGCGCGCTCAGTTTTTCTTTCCTGATAAAACGTGATTCCAATTACCATGAATACAAAAGTCAAAAGCATCAAGGCATCTTTTATTTCTCCTAGAAATAAATATATCCCACCGCTACCAAGCAGCATTAGAAGCATAGGCTCTTTAATTACATTAAAAAAAATTGAAAAAACATTCTGTCGTTTTTGTGAAGGAAGTTCGTTAAAACCTTCCTTGATTAAACGTTTTTTTGCTTCTTTATTTGTTAATCCTGTATATTGTTTTTCCATAGTATTATAAAAAAAGAGACCACCTGCATTAAATTTTTTTAGTGCAAATGGTCTCTTTGAATAGGCTGTCTTTGAAAAGATAGTCTTCTGTCCCGCTTTGGCGAAACTGACTGAGACCCAACATTCTAACTATATCGCACCTACTATGTTTTTACAATCGCGATTATTTAATACTTTAGATATTTATCAAGAAACTTAACCTATCTTGTCAATTTGATAGAGAGAGATTAAATGGTTTTAGGGAATTAAGAAACATTTGTTTTCGAAAATCATTTAAAATATTTATTCGAATAACATAAACAATTTTCCAAAGCATTGTTCTTAGACGATAAATATCCATTTTTTCCTGAAAATATTCAGGTAATTCTGTAACTGTTTGATAACCTTCAACAAGTTTTTCTTCTCGAGGGTAAAAAGTTCTCCATGTTGTACAGGATGACACATCTAAGATTGGATCACCGACAACAGCCGCCTCCCAATCGAATATACCGGTGATTGCATTTCCTTTGAAAAAAATGTTATGATCAGCCAAATCATGATGAACGAGCGATCCTTTTTTAACACTATTTATAATTGGTTTATAATCATCGAATAATTTAATAATTTTTTTGTTTACGCTAGTTGAGATAACTTGATTATCTTTTAAGTATTTTAAATCATCCTCCAGGCATGTAGTGATATAGTCAAAAAAAGATTTTTTTGAGCCGATAAGAACGTTATTGCTAATTGCTACCTCATCGAACCTACCAAACTTTTCAAACTGTAACTTAGAATATGTAGCGATATATTTTCCTAAATCAAACGATAGCTTATCATAATCTTCTTTAGTTCCTTTGAAGTTATTTTCGATATCCGAACCTTCCAAACACTCTTGAATTTGAAAATCAAAAGGATATTTTTTTCGAGAAACATCAACATATAAAACCTTGTTGGTGGGAACTTTTAATCGCGCCACTTTTTCACAGATAAGTTTTTCAATTTTCATAACCGTTTCTGGCTTTTTATTAAAGCCAAGATTTGCGCGGAATACCAATTTTTCTGCACTTCCTTTGATTTCTACGAAATAAACAACATGTGAAGATCCCCATGACGTAGATTGTTTGATATCAATTACCTGTAAATTAAGTGCATCTTTAAAAATTTTGGGGATAACAGAAATATCAAATTCATCATATCTGGTTTTAAAAGAATCGATTTCTTTTTGATCCCTGTGTGCGACCGCATAATATATATCAGACATTTATGTATTATAGCAAACCCCTGCATTCAAGAATTAACTGCAACTAATAACTTGTAATTGTTGTTTAAGGTATTCAAATTTTAACATCTCCTCAGGGGTTACATAATCTAATATTTTTCTGGGTCTATTGTTAATCTCCCAAGCGATATCATCAACACTTTGTTGAGAAACCAACGAGATATCTGTCTTTCTAGGTAAATATCGTCTGATAATTCCATTTACATGTTCAATTGATCCTTTTTCCCATGAATGGTATGGATGACAAAAATATATTTTTGCTTTTAATTGTTTTGCCATATATTCATGATTTCTGTTTTCAATCCCGTTATCAAACGTTATTGTTTTGCATGATTGATTTTGAAGTCTTGATACAACTACCCGTTCTGTTTCTTCAGGTGTTTTTCCATTAAGTTTTGTTAATACAACGTATCTTGTTTTTCTTTCAATCAAACTATTTACTCCCTTTAATTTTCCGTACATAATTGTATCTGCTTCCCAATGACCAATGACCTTACGTGTGTTAACCTCATTTGGTCTATCTTCAATCCAGATTCGATTTGGAATGATTTTATGTTTTGATCGTCTGCCACAATGTTTTGTTCTTCTCTTTTTACCATAGCGTAAATACTGAGACAATTCCTCTGTTTTACCGTACGGCGAGTTCCAGATAAATTGATAGATTGATTCGTGATTAACGTATTCATCAGAATCTCGTATTCCAATATCAATTTCTTTTCTTAGTCGCCCGGCAATTGTTTCAGGTGACCAGCCTGATTTTAATCTGTCTATGACATGGGTGCCAATTGGATGATTTTCAATAATTGATTTTCTACCACAGTTCCCTTTACTTCTTTCATAGTCTTTTTGTGCATAATTTGCCGTATATCCACGCAATATTCCTCCTCTCTTATTAATCTCACGGCTTATGGTTGATCGATGAACGTTTAATAGTTGGGCTATCTCATACTGAGATTTGCCTGTCTTTAAAAACACCTCAATTCGAACCCGATCGTGTTCGTTTAGGTGTTTGTAGCATAATTTTTTCATACAACGGTATTTTACCCTAAACCGTTGCACTTAATTATTGAACTCTTCA
>Ga0247842_10002979_pt1 | contig 23774 bp, 21 predicted proteins | sample LaCruzMarch2015__3_FD_192411 | JGI IMG/M metagenome (GOLD analysis project Ga0247842, IMG submission 192411) | Freshwater microbial communities from meromictic Lake La Cruz, Castile-La Mancha, Spain - LaCruzMarch2015_19m | ecosystem: Environmental > Aquatic > Freshwater > Lake | place: Spain...
CCGCGTACGCCTCATCGAGCACGACGAGCGCACGGTCGGGAACCTTCTTCAAGAACCCTGCAAGCTCGGAGGCACTGACGATCGTTCCGGTGGGATTGTTGGGGTTGCAGACGTAGACGATGCGCGTGCGCTCGTTGATCGCCCGCGCCATGGCCTCGAGGTCGAGGCGATAACCCGGCCCAAGCGCCACCTTCACCATCTTGGCACGCATCGCGCTCGTGTAGATGTCGTAGATCGGGAACGACGACCGGCTGGCGATCACCTCGTCGCCGTCGTCGAGGTACGCCATGGAGAGCTCGAGAATCAGGTCGTCGGCGCCGTTGCCGACCGCCACGTCGTCGAGCGAGAAGTCGAACCGCTGCGCAATGGCCGTCCGCAGGTCATGACTCGCGCCATCGGGGTAGATGTTGGCCGCATCGAGCGCGCCGCGCATGGCGGCGAGCGCCTTCGGCGAAACGCCGAGCGGGTTCTCGTTCGACGCGAGTTTGATCACGTCGTGAATGCCGAGTTCGCGTTCGACCTCGCCGATCGGCTTGCCTGGGACGTACGGCTTGATCGAGTCGAGACCCCGCTGCGGACGAAGCGACATGCATACCCCCTACGCGGTTCCTTCGTTCTCGCCGACACGGTCGGGACGGTTGACGCTGGACGCGTTGTCTCCACTGGCATCGCCGGCGACGACAGCGCGAACGTCGCCGATTATACCCCCCCGCATTGCGCGCGAACACGGGGGTTTAGGTCACGTTCCGGCAGATTCGGGGGCACGAAGCGGGGGCTGCGAGATGCAGGCGATAGGTGCAGCGAGTCCGACGCGAAAGGCTCAGCCCGCCACACTCTCTCGGCCGAAGCGTAGAGCGACGACGTTCGTCGCGCTCGCCCGCGGCCAGCGGGCGGCCACGGCCTGCTCGACGCACGCCATGTCGAGCACGGCAGCCAAGGCGGGCACAGCACACGCCACGCCGAGCACGACGACGTTGGCCGGCGCACGCCGGCCACCGATCGCCGGCATGTCTGCCGGCGAGAGAACGATCGGATGCGCCCCAGCCGCCTCGATCGCGCGAACCACGGCGTCGCGCTCCGGGTATCGCGCCGCGCCAAGCATGACGCCGGTCGGAGCCCAGACGTCGTCGTACAACACAAACGAGCCACCCGACTTGACGAAGCGGACCCCGCGCAGCGCCTCCGAGCGCTCCATCGCCACGACGAGGTCGGCGGCCGCCTCGCCGATGCGTGGACCGACGCCGGTGCGGCCTATGCCGCCGCGCCCAAGACGCAGTTCGGCCTTGACGAATCCACCGCGTTGCGCCATACCCTTGGTCGGCGCAAACGAGGCCGGGATGCCGGTATCGAGAGCGGCGTGCAGCAGAAGCTCGCCAATCGTCAGGATGCCCTGACCGCCAACGCCGACGAGAACGATGTCACAGGGGGCCACACGATGTGTCATCTTGGCCCCCTTGAGAAGCCGGCGCTAGCCGACCTTCTCCCTAGCGACTGTCGCCGTCCGGCACGGCAGTCGCCAGCGACTCGGTCGCCAGCAGCCTTGCTGCCGGCATAGCCGGGAGCAGCTCTGGGCGTGGCGCGATCCGGAGTCATACGTTCCCACCTTCGATCGCGAGAGCGTGCTTGGGACACACCGCCGCGCACAACCCGCATCCATTACACAAAGCGGGGTCTACGTGAACCGCGCCGTCAGAGAGAGACAAGGCAGGACAACCAGTCGTCCGCAGACACTGCTTGCACAGGACACACTTCTCGGCGTCGAGCCGGATCGCGCCTCCGCTGGCTCCGCGCCGTCGCGCCTGGATCGCGCACTCGCGCCGCGCGAGGAGGACGCGAACGCCGCAAGGCTCGCGCAGGAGGTCGGTGAGGAGCGCCGTCGTGCCCGCCAGGTCGTAGGGATCGGCGATCGCGAACCGATCGACGCCGAGCGCGGGGATCAGCTGCGCTAGGTCGATGCGCCGCCCGCCCTTCTGTTCAGCCTCAGCGGTTCCCGGATTCACCTGCATGCCCGTCATCCCCGTCCAGCCGTTATCCATCACCACGATCACGAGCGGCACGCGGTGCTGCACGGCGTTGAGGACTCCTGGGATCCCACCGTGGAAGAAGGTCGAGTCGCCGATCGTCGCAATGACGGGCGTTTTGATCCCAGCGTGCACGTAGCCCTGGGCGAGACTGACGCTCGACCCCATCGAGACCTCGTTCCACAGGAGGTCGAACGGCGGGTTCATCCCGAGGATCGTGCAACCGATGTCGCCGGTCACCATCACCTCGTCCTTCTTGTACCCCGCCTTCTTGATCGCCGCCTCAATCGCCATGTACGTCCCGCGATGGGGGCATCCGGAACAAACCGTAATCGGCCGCGGAGCGGCCGATTGCTCGTAGCCTGTGGCCTGTAGCTTGTGGGAAGCGACCTCATCGGGAGGTGCGCCATGTGGCTCGTAGCGTGTAGGTTGTGGGGCTTGCGGAGAGACCGCCTGTGGACTGTGGTCTGTGGCCTGTAGGACTGAGCCTTCCCCTACATGCGACGAGCTGCGAGCTACATGCCCCTCGCCCACGGGCCACGGGCTACGCGCTACAGGCTTGTCGCCCACAGGCCATAGGCCACAGGCCACAAGCCCTCTTCGGATCTCATCCAGTCCATATTCGCCTGACCTCGACAGCGTCCCGTCGAGCTTGCCGACAACGCGGCCGGCGAATCCGACGCGCCGCGCGTCGATCAGCACTTGGCGTTCAAAGTGAGCCTCAAGCTCTTCGAGGACGAGGATCGATCCGCAGTGGCACAGGAGCGTCTCAACCTCGTCGGTTGGGAAGGGAATGGTCGATGCTGCGCGCAGGATGGAGACCTCGTCGCGCGCCAGGTCTGCCGCAGATAGAGCCTCGTCCAGGTAGGCCGCGGGAGCCCCGACAACGGCGATGCCAAGACCGCCCTTCTTCCCCAGATCCAGTTGATGGAGCCCGCGTTCGTGGAGGAAGCGCCCCGCAGCTTCGAGCCGCGCAAGCAGCGCCTGATGCTGGCTAAGGCAGATGGCAGCCCCCGCCTTCGTGTAGCGGGCTATATTCCTCTCCAGAATGACACCGCTGGGACCGACACGGAAGCGCACATCTCCAGCTCGCGCATCGCCGGACTCGTCAACTCCCGCGGCACCGACAGGGGCTTCACCCGGCGCTGCTCCACCGCTAGCGTCCTCATCGCCGGACTCGTCAACTCCCGCGACACCGACAGGTGCTTCCCCCGGCGCGTCGACAATGGAGTGCGTCAGTGCCACGGCCGTTGTGAGGCGCAGGAAGACGAGACCGCCGATCGCCTCCGACAGCTCGAACGCCGTCTGGGTGAGTCGATAGGCCTCTTCGACAGAAGCGGGCTCGAGCATCGGCGTGTCGGACATGAGCGCAAAGCCGCGCGTGTCTTGCTCGGGCATCCCGGCCGACACGCCTGGATCGTCGGCGACATAGACGACGAGCCCAGCGTTCGTTCCGGAGTAGGCGATCGAGATGACGGCGTCATAGGCGACGTTGAGGCCCGACATCTTCATCGTCACGAGCGCCCGCCGCCCGGCCCACGCCGCGCCAGCCGCAATCTCGAACGCCACCTTCTCGTTCGTCGACCACTCGACGTGGCGGCCCGGCAAATCGCGAGCCAGCAAGCTCGCCAGCGCCTCCGTCGACGGCGTGCCCGGGTAGCCCGTGACCACGCGCACTCCGGCGCGCAGCGCGCCGAGTGCGATCGCTTCATTCCCGGTCAGAATGTGCTTCATCTTCCCCTTGCCCCGACGTTCTCCCCGGCCGCCTCACGCCAAGAACGCCAAGATCGCTAAGGTCGCCAACAGCTCGCGACGATTCCACCTTTCCACTGTAGCGTCGGAGCTTGCCTCCGACGTTCGTGCCGGGAGCTAGGTCTCCGACGCCGCGTTTGACATCGTTCCCCATTCGCCATCGTCGCACGCAAGGTGCGACGCTACAGTGACCCTGCTGTCCTTTGCGCGCTTTGCGCTCTTCGCGTGATGCGGGCAGTCCGTTACCAGTGCGGATCGGGACGCACGACGTCCCTACCCGCATCGGCCGCGGCGAGCACCTTCTCCGGCGTGAACGGCAAACTGAAGATGCGCGCGCCCAACGCATCAGCGACGGCGTTCGCCACCGCCGGCGCCGCCGGCGTCAGCGCCGGCTCGCCGATCCCTTTCGCGCCGAACGGCCCGACTCCCGTCCCCGACTCGAGCACGATGACCTCGGTGGCTGGGAAGTCACACGAGGTTGGGATCAGGTACTCAGCAAGCGACGGCGTCTTCGTCATTCCCTTCTCGACGACGTACTCCTCCATCAGCGCATAGCCCAGACCCTGATGGCTGCCGCCCGCGATCTGACCTCGCACCGCGGCGGGGTTGATCGCACGGCCCACGTCGTGGCACGCGGCGCTCTTCAAGAGCTCGATCTCTCCGGTCTCCGTGTCCACGGCGACTTCAACCGCATGCGCCCCGAAGGTGAAGTCGGGCCAGATGTCGCCCTGCCCTGTCTCCGGGTCGAGCCCATCGGTGAACGGAGCGTTGAACTGGGCCAGGTGGCCCAGCGGCAGGCCACTGGCCGCGCACAGGGAAGCCACCTGCGCAAGAGGAAGCCGCTGGCCGCCCTCTTGCTTGCCGCCTTCGCTGTGCACCGCGCACGGCGATCCGCTGTCGCGGATCGCTAGGGAGTTTCCGCTCGCGGAAACTCCTGGCTCGTTCTTGCTGTCACGGATCGTTTCGGAGTTCCCGCAAGCGGGGACTCCTGGCATGTCCTGTCCCTTCTGGCTTCCAGCCTGGGGGCTGTGGACCGCGGACTCCGGACGCCTCTCGGCCCCCAACGAACCCAACGGACTCAATGAACTCAACGAACCACGAATCACGACCGCCTCTCCGTTCTCCAGGTCGACCTCTTCGGGCGAGACGCCAAGCAGTTCGGCCGCCTTCTTGACCAGACTGGCGCGCACAACGCCGGCCGCCTGGAGCACGGCGTTGCCCGACATGTAGAGCTGGCGCGTCGCCGTCGACGTGCCGGCTAGCGGCGTGAGCGCCGAGTCGGTCGAGTAGATCGTCACCCGTTCGAGAGACACGCCGAGCACCTCGGCCGCGATCTGGCACAGGCTGTTCGACTGCCCGGCGCCGATGTCGGGTACGCCGCAGCGGATGACGACCGTCCCGTCCATCTCCATCCCCACCCATGCGCGGGATGTGTCATGGAACCAGGTGATCCGCCCATAGCTCTGAAAGTAGGAAGCAAACCCGCGCCCCACCTTGCGCGTCGGCGAGTCGGGCGTCCTGTCACCCAGCGCGGCTAGGGCGCGCGTCGCGCACTCCTCCGACCACGCCGCCGAGCGAATGGCCTGCCCCGTGACCGTCGTGTCGCCCGTCTTCAGGTAGTTGACCTGCCGAAACGCGAGCGGATCCATGATCAGCGCCTTCGCGATCTCGTCCATCTGCGACTCGTAGGCGAACGCCGCCTGCGGGCCTCCGAAGCCGCGGAACGCGCTTGTGAACGGCTGATTCGTCGCCGCCGCGACGGAGTCGATCTTAACGTTGTCGATCTTGTATGGCCCGGCCGCCATGCCCGTTGCGTAGAGGAGGACGTAGGGCGTGAGATAGGGGTACGCACCCGAGTCCGCGAGCATGGTGATCTCCGCCGCCGTGATCCGCCCCGTGCGCTTCACGCCCGTCTTGTGCGTAATCTTGAATGGGTGGCGCTTCGACGTCGCGAGGAACGACTCCTCGCGCGTGTAGACGAGCTTCACCGGCCGCCCGGTCGCGCGAGCAAGGAGCGCGAGGAAGATCTCGACCGTCACGTCCTCCTTGCCGCCAAAGCCGCCGCCGACCATCGTCCCGATGACGCGGACCCGGTTCTGCGGCACGCCGAGTGCCTTCGCCACCGTACGGAAGTGCTCGACAACCTGCGTACAGACACGAATCGTGATCACGCCCTGCTCGTCGACCCACGCCACGCCGGCTTCCGGCTCGAGGTACGCGTGCTCGACAAAAGGTACGTAGAACGTGTTCTCGACGATGACGTCGGCCTGCGCCATCCCCTTCTCGATGTCGCCTTTGCGGATGTGGTATTCGGAAACGATGTTTGTATTCCCGCACAAGCGCGGCGACTCAGGCTTTAAGGCTTCCTCGGGGCAGAACACGCCGGGCAGTGCCTCGCACTTGAAATCGATGAGCTGCAAAGCAGCCTCAGCGATTTCCAGGCTCTCGGCGCAGACGAGAGCGATCGGCTCCCCGTGAAAACGAACGACGTCGATCGCGAGGACGGGCGCATCCGATCCTTTGCGTGCCGAGCGGCCTGTTTGGCCCGGCATGTCCGTCGCCAGTCTCGCGTTCGGCAGGTCTGCGCCCGTCAGGACGCAGACCACGCCGGGAAGCGCTCGCGCCTTCGAGACGTCGAGACGAACGATTCGTGCCGACGGGACAGGGCTTCGGAAGACCTTGGCGTAGAGCATGTTCGGCATCGAGAAGTCGCCGGCGTACACCGTCGCGCCGACCGCCTTCCCCAGCGCGTCGACCCGGCGGAGAGGCTTGCCAACTTGTTTCAATAGTGGGAGGTGGTGAGCGGGAAGAGCCTTAGGCTGAATGCGGTCAGTCATGGCCCACCTCACCCGGAGAACGCGAACCATCGTGCGCGCGTTCTCCTATAAGCGACGCCTGCGGCGTCGCGGCAGTCACGCGATCGCTCATCTCCGCCCCCTGTCCAACTTCGGATCCAGTTGGCGGTCGGGAGAACGCGAACCTTCGTCCACGCGTTCTCGAGTAAGCGATGCCGTAGGCATCGCGGCAACAGCAAGCCGTTCAGCTTGCAGCCTTGAAGCTGCAAGCTGAACGGCCTCAACAATCTGTCCGTACCCCGTGCAGCGGCAGAGGTTGCCGGACAGCGCCTCGCGGATCTCGGCCTCGCTGGGATTCGGATTGCGGTCAAGGAGCGCCTTGGTCGAGATGACCATCCCCGGCGTGCAATAGCCACACTGGACGGCGCCCACGTCCGCGAACGCCTCCTGGATCGGATGAGGCTTTCCCAGCATTCCGAGGCCGGCGTTCGTCACGATCTCCGCTCCGTTCGCCTGCCAGGCCAGCACCATGCAGCTGTTGACGGCCGTTCCGTTGAGCAACACGGCACACGCGCCGCACTCGCCGATCTCGCAGCCGTTCTTGACGTCGGTGTAGCCGAGGTCCCGGAGCGCCTGAAGGAGAGACACGTTGGGATCGAGCGCAAGTTCGTGCTGCCGTCCGTTCACGCGAAGCGCGGTCTTCTTCTTAGGCACTCGACCCTCCTCGCGCCAGCGCCAGGGCGGCCTCAGCGAGAAGCCGGCGCACGAGCGCCTCCACGACGCGCAGCTTGTACTCCGACCCAGCGCGCGGCGCGGCCGCCTTCGCCGTAAGAGCTGCCGCCGCGGCGATCGCCTCGGGGGTCAGTGCCTTGCCGACAAGCGCCGCTTCCGCAGCGCGGGCTCGCACCGCGACGGGAGACGCCGCGGCGAGGGCAATCCGCGCGTTCGTGCAGCGCCCGGCAGAGTCTCCGTCCAGCATGACCGCCACATCCACCTTCGCCATACACGAGACCTTGCGCAGTCCCATCTTGCGGAATGCACCCGTCGCAGTGGCCGACGGAATACGGAACCTCACCGAAACAAGAAGCTCGTCCGAACGCCGGATGGTGGAAAATGCGTTCACGAGAAACTTCTCGAGTGGGACGCGCCGCATTCCGCGCACGCTGGCCAGCTTCACCTCCGCGTCGAGCGTCAGGAGTGCGGGTGCGGTGTCGGAACACGGCGCCGCCGTGACCAGGTTTCCCCCCACCGTCGCGCGGTTGCGGATCAAGGCGTTGGCGAAGCTCGAGCAGGCTTTGACGAGCACCGTCGCGTGCTTCGCAAGGATGGGGCTCTCGAGCATCTCGGCGATCGTTGTGGCTGCGCCGATGATGACTTCGGTATCCGTGACCTCGATTCCGTGAAGGTCACGCAGTGCCGCAACGTCGACCACCACCCGGGGTCGATGTCTTCCCGCGCGCATGTCCACGATCAGGTTCGTACCCCCGGCGATCGGCTCGGAGTCCTTGACCTCCGAGAGGATACGTAGAGCCTCCCCCAGCGTGGTAGGCCGCTCGATCTCAAACATCGGTAGACTCATCGTCCGCTCCTTGCGGCCAGGCGAGGAGAACGCCGCGGCGAGGCGTTCTCCCTAGCCGTGCCGGAGGCACGGCCAGCGACCTCGCACTGCGGAAGGCTCATCGCCCCGTCTCCCTATCTCGTGCCGTGCTCATACCGCCTACAAGCTGCGCCATGGAGCTAGCCCAGGAGAATGCCCCGCAGGGGCATTGTCCCCTAGGGTACGTCAGCATTCCGGAAAGGATCATGCGCCCTCCTCCCCGGCCGCTCGCCTGGAGAAGGAGAGTCATCTTGCGGACTCCTTCTCCCTAGCCGTGCCCGAGGCACGGCCGACCGCACGGACAATGCTGACGTAACCCGTACATCGGCAATGGTTCCCCCGCAGGTAGTCGCGGATCTCGTCCTCGGTCGGCTGCGGGATCTCCTCGAGCAGCTTCTTCGACATCATCAGCATCCCGGGCGTGCAGTAACCGCACTGGAAGGCGTTCTCGTCAATGAACGCCTGCTGGAGTGGATCGAGCGTCCCGTCCGGCGCGGCGAGCCCCTCGATGGTCCGCACGTCGGCCCCGTCGGCCGCCACCGCAAGGACGAGACAGCCGAGCGCCGGCTGGCCGTCGAGCCACACCGTACACGCGCCACACTCGCCAATGCCGCAGCCATACTTCGAGCCCGTCAGCTCCAGCCGCTCGCGCAGAACGTTGAGCAGAAGATCGTTCGGCGCCACATCGATTTCCATCGCCTCGCCATTCACGGTCAACGAGATCACGACGGATTCATCTGGATCGACGGACAGAGAAGCAAGATCTCGGTGCAGAGGCGCTGCCGGTCTTCCACTCGGAGTCGGTGCTGTCTGCCCCGTGCACCGCGCCCACGCCATAGCTACCGAGTCATGGACCAACGCAATTGCAGCGCGTCTTCGGTAGTCCGCTGTGGACCGCACGTCGTCGATCGGCTGTATGTCTCCGGCTACTGCTTCCGCGGCGGTCAGCACTTTCGCGTCGGTGACGGCTTCCTTCGACAAAAGGAGCTCCGCCTTCCGCGCTCGCAGCACCGTCGGGCCGACCGAGCCCAGTTCGATGCGGGCTGAGGCGCAGCGCCCAGCCTCGTCGCGCGTGAGGCGCACGGCGACGTTCACCTTGGCGAGGTCGGCGCGCACGCGGCCGATCTTGACGAACGCCGACCCGGCCTGGCCGACGCTCTTCGGCAGCCGCACAGCTGTCAGGATCTCGCCCTCGCGCAGCCGCACCTTGCCCGGTCCGGAAAGGAGGTCGCCGAGCGGCACGACGCGTTCGCCCGTTGCGCTCGCAAGGATGGCCTCCGCACCGAGGACGAGGAGCGCCGGCACCGTGTCCGACGCCGGCGAGCCGTTGCAGATGTTGCCGCCAAGCGTGCCGCGCATGGCGATCTGCGTCGAGCCGAACGCGGCCGCCGCTTCCGCGAGCGCGGTATACGAAGTCCAGAGCAGACCCGAGGTCGAGAGGGCGCGAATTGGGGTCGCGGCCCCAATCCGAACGCCCGAGCTCTCCTCAGCGATTCCCGAAAGGCCGGGGACGTGTGTGATATCCATCACTTTGGCTGGCTTCGTCTGCTCAAGCTTCATGTCGACGAGCACGTTCGTGCCGCCCGCGAGAATCCGCGCGTCCGGGTGCTCCTTCAGCATTGCGAAGGCTTCCTTGAGTGACGTCGGCCGCAGATAGCCGAAGCGGTGGGTCAGAATGTGGGAGTTCGTCGGATGCTGTCCGTGCTCGTGCATTACCGTGCACCGCCTTTGCCTGCCTGCATTAGAGCGCCAAGCACGTCCTCTGGGAGGATCGGCAGGTCGGTGAAGCGATGACCGATCGCATTGGCGATGGCATTGGCGTACGCGGCGGCGACCGGATTCATCGCCGCTTCGCCGATGCCCTTCGCTCCGAACGGGCCCGTCGGCTCGTAGGTCTCGGCGAAGTACGTCTGTAGATTCTCGACGAGCGGCATCTCGCCGATCGCCGGAGTCTTCGCATCGATCGGGAAGCCGCGCGACGTGAGCTGGCCGTCCTCGCACCACTCGCAGCCCTCGACGAGCGCATAGCCCGCGCCCTTCGACAGGCCGCCCTCGAGCTGGCCTCTGGCCATCGCCGGGTTGACCACTGTGCCACAGTCCGCGCCGAGCGCCGCGTTCACCGTGCGCACCGCGCCCGTCCACGTATCGACCTCGACCTCGAGGAAAACCGCCACGTAGGCCGGCGGGCAGCTCGTCGGCCGATAGCTCTCGACCGCGGCGATCGTCTTCCACGACTCCGACCAGCAGCGCGTCGCGATGTCCTTCAGGCTCATCGCGCGATCTGCGATCGCGGGAGAGAACACGACTCCTTGTTGTGTTCTCTCGTCCAAGCGAAGGTCGAGCGCGTCGGGGTACATGTTGAGGAACTTGGCCGCCGTCTCGAGGATGTCCTTCCGCACCGCGCCGGCCGCCTTCACGGCAGCCCCGCCGCCGGCGTAGACGCCGCGCGTCGCGTGGGTGACGCAGTCGTAGACCGTCGTCGTCGTCCCGACCTCGGCGACGTTCACCTTGTCAAACGGCACGCACAGGGTCTCGCCAACCAGCTTTGCGACCGCTTCGAGCGTGCCGCCGCCGTGGTCCATCAGCGCGGTCACGACGTCGACCGAGCCGTCGACGTTGAGCTTCACGAGCGCGCCCGAGAAGTCGATGACGTCGCCCGGCTGCGGCGCCCCGGCACTCGACGTGTGAAATCCTCTCGCCATGCCAATCCCGCGCCTTAGGCGCCCTAGCTTGTCGTTCGGCTGAGTTCGGGAGTTCCACTTGATTCGCTTGGCACCTTCGTCGAGCAACTGCGGAACACCATCGGATCGCACGACCGACTTCACCTGCGGCCCCTGGCCCCAGAACGTGTCGCCGAGCCCGACGTAGTTCTTCTTCCGCAGCTCGATCGGATCCATGCCCAGCTTCTCGGCCAGCACGTCCATCAGCTGCTCGGCCGCGAACGTGATCTGCGGGTTCCCGAAGCCCTGCATCGCGCAAGACGGCGCCTTGTTCGTGTACACCGCCGTGCCGCGGTACCGCACGTTCGGCAGGCGGTAGAGCGACACGAGCCAGCCGATCGCCACGCCGAGGAACGAGTAGGCCTGGACGTTGTGCGCACCGATGTCGCCCGTGACCTCCATCTTCGCGCCGAGCAGCGTCCCGTCCTTCTTCGCCGCGAAGGCGAGGTCGATCTTGCAGCCGTAGCGCGAGTGCTCGTGCGTGTCCTCTTCGCGAGTCAGCGTGAGCTTCACCGGCCGGCCGCTCTTGAGTGCGAGCGCGGCGCAGATCGGAATCGGCGTGTTCATCTGGATGCTCGACCCGAACGTCCCGCCGATCGGCACCCGGCGCACGTCGATCTTCGAGAGCGGGATGTCGAAGATCTGGCCGAGGATGATGCGCACGTTGTGGATCGACTGCGTCGTCGGCCACACCGTGAGCCCGCCGTTCGGCTCCGGGCGCACAACGCACGACTTCGTCTCCATCTGCGCGTGGTAGACCTTCGGCAGGTCGAACACCTCGCGCGCGACGACGTCCGCTTCCTTGAACGCCTTGTCCGCGTCGCCCTCGTCGACCGAGCGCGTGCAGGCAATGTTGTTCTTGATCTCGATCTCGTTCTCGCCCCACAGGATCCGGTCGTGGATCTTCGGCGCGCCCGGCTTCATCGCCTCGAACGCGTCGGCAACAACCGGCAGGACCTCGTAGTCTACTTTGATCGCGCGCAGCGCCGCTTCGGCAAGCTCCTCCGTCTCCGCGGCGACCGCCGCGATCGGATCGTTCATCCGCCGCGCCTTGTCGTAGAGCACCTGATGGTCTTTGTGCAGCACCGGCGGGATCGTGATGATCCGCTGATTGAACTTCGCCTGCGGCACGTCGGCGAACGTGACCACCGTCGCCCCCATCGCGACCGCGGCCGAAGCGTCGATCGACTTCACGATCGCGTGAGCGTACGGACTCCCGAGGATGCGCGCGTGCAACATGCGGGGAAGCGAGACGTCCACCGTGTAGCGCTCAGTACCAGTTACCCTCGCGACGCCATCCTTCCGCGGGTAATCGTGTCCGACGAGTTCGCGCACCTGGTTGCTGGCCATCCTCTCCCCCATCGCGGCCGAGCCTCGCCGCGCACTGATTGTGCCGCATCATGGACGCCGTGGCGAGCGGCGAAGGATGCCTCGCCCTCGTTCGCTAGGTTGAGGAACCAGATGACTTCCCTACCTCAAAGCTACTCAGGTCCTGTCGTGCAGTCGCCGGAGAGCAATCGAGAGTTAGTAGGCAGCTACTGAAGGCGAGCCGATCATGTTGTGACCGGGAACAATGGCGTTTCCTCATAGCCACTCGGCTGCTTGCCACTGGACTTCCTCTTGAGTGCGAGTTCAGCGAAGCGTTGCAGGATGTCTTTTCGGAAGTGCCTGAAGTGCACCTCGAAGACATCGCTCCCCTTCGGCGGGGCAGAAGCAAGTCCGTACTCCACAAGTCTTTCCAAAGCCCGCCTCACCCATACCTGCCTGGGAAACTCTGCGGATCGGGGGTCTCGAGCAAGCGCTCCGGAGCCATACGCTCTCTGCAGCTCGTCCGTGATCGCGGCCGCTGTCACATGCACCTTGTGCACGTGCAGGTCTTCGTCGTACTCAGAGGAACCCGCCAGCGACGGAAGGACATCGCTCCAGAGGCTCGTCAAGAGCAACTCGAGGGGGGGCTCCGAGTCGTAGTACTTGATGTTGGGGTACGACGCGAGCACCCTGTCCATTGGGACGCTGACACCATCAGTCAGTCTGTCACCAACCAGGGCTTCCGTCATCTGGCCGTACTCAAGGCGGAACGAGTAGTAACTCGCCGTCTCTGCAGAGTGGATGAACTCCACGATGCATGTGTTCAATCCCACAGAGGCCGGGTCACTTGCCCGCGCCTGTTCGAGCAGCCGCTTGAAAGCTCTGCTTCGGCTGTGATGGATGAGGAGCACAACATCCGCCCGGGGGATGCTCTCGTCAGATGTCCACCACCCAAGCAGCGCGTCGTCGTACTTCCGGAGCTGTTCGACGTAGCGATGCCAATGGGACTCATCGGCGGGGAGGCTCTTCTTCGCCTCCGCGACGACCCCGTACGTCGCGGACACCTGGGCCACGAGGTCAGGCGTCACGGTAGCGACTGCCGCTATCGCGTTTTGTTCCGAGGTTGTCATGCGTCGGCCCAGACCGAATGCAGCACCCCTGCGCTGCGCTGCCCCATCGTGAACCACGAACGCGGCAAACCCGAGGATGGCCTGCACCGTCTGCGTGTAGTCTTCCACTCCGTTGCGAATCGAGGTGATGTCAGCTTCCATGGTTGTACTCGGTCAGTGCGCCCTCCCTGAAGCGTTCAAAGACGAAGTCGACAAGCCTCTCGAACGCAGCTGAAGAGGCCTGGAGTCCTGGCAGAATGGCCAACTTCGACGGCGGTATGGCCCAGACTTCGAAGGAAGAGAAGTCGTGCGCGTCAGTCACACTAACGTGCGCATAAGGATTGCCGTGGATAACCGCGTGCATCGAGTGCGGGTACTTCGTGAGCAGTGAGACCAGCCCGCGAACAACGGCTGTATCTTCGAAGACGGGTTGAGCGTAGGTGACGGCGATTGGCCGAGGCTTGTAGTCGGCTTGTCGGAGTCCACGCCCGGCGTAGAAGGCGAGTTTCTTCTGCCCGACAGCCGCGACATCGTTCGCGACTGTCGAGAATGCAAGCGCGAAGCTCCCGTCCACCTCTATCTCACCAGACCTGCGCACCCTGCATACTGCACTTGGAACGACGTGGAGTTGCTCTGCGGTCCGCGGGAAGAACTCGAGATCGATCGAAGTGATAAGCTGATGGCGATCTTGTACCGTCATTAGCACCTTGTCGAGCTCTTCATCGGTCCATTCGCGGACTGTCTTCCGAGCACGGCTCTTCGGTACTGCGATCCGCTCCTTCGCAGAGAGGCATCGCACCTGGACCGAGTGGCTAGTCAGTTCCCCGAGACGCTTTGCAGCACCCATGAGTTCAGCTTGGGACAGCAGGATGGGCACAAGCTTCGGGTAGGCACTCCTTATGCAGCGGCGCAGCACTTGCCACTCGTCGGCCTTGCATACCGAGACAATCGCCTGCACGGCTCCATCTGGGGAGACATCGGCGAATGGCAGGACCGCAAAAGGCACCTGGACCCTCCGTCGCACGTCCCCGCCCACACCGGTCTTGTGCAGAAACACAGGACTAGTCTTCGAAAGGCGCTGCAGGCGTCCACTCCCCACCATTCGATCCACTACGTCGACAGGTGGCTGCTCGGAGAACACGACTTTCATCCGCGCGTAGTATGGCCGCGGCACATCTAGTCTGCTCAGTGCCTCGAATAGAGACTGTCTGTCGGGAGCGTCGAACAGCGCCAGGATGTACTGACGGAACTGGCGATCCTCAGACGAGCTCGAGATCTGCCTTCTCATCACGCCCTTCTCACCAGCGGTTCTGAAGATGCGTTTGCCGACGCTGCCACACTTTGCACGGGCCACCTTCCCTCAGGCGGTTGTCGTGGCACACTCTCCGCCCCAACCGGACCTGGGACCTGCCGCGATGGCCGCGACCCGACCCCTTCAGGCACCTTCGCCCAGTGTAGCACCATCATGGCCCAGGAGCGCGCTACGGGCGATGGGTCTACCATCGTTCTTCACGGAGGCTACCCAGTTCGACTAGGCAGCTAGGGAGTCGCCGAAGCGATTCCTCGCCAGTAGCGGCACTTAGGCGGCTCCTTAGCCTCAGCCGAAGGAGGTTGGGAGTTGGTGCCACAGCTCCTTCGGCGTTGACGAGAGTTCCGGGGGCACAATACCGAACGCCGCGTCGGTCGTGCTTCGATTAGGTACTGTGTCCCCGGAGTCCCAGTCCCAGGCCGAGATGCCCGCACGCCAAGCTGCTGGCCCAAAATGATGCTCTGCTGGGCCAATGATCTGCGCGATACGCCTGCGATACGTAGCGATAGCAGTTGCCTTGCCAGGAGTCTGGCGCAGACATCTCTGCATCAGCTTGGTTCGCGGCTCTGTGCAACGAGAGATTGGATGACTTTCGTCGTCTGTGGGGAGCGGAATACCTCGGCGAGGTGCTTCCGCAGCTCATCTTCGTTCTCTAGCTGCGCCCCATCGGGCCCATCCTCCCACACCGGGTACGAGACAACGGGATCATGCACGAGGGTGAACAGCGTGTATTGATATCCGTCGAGGACTGGCGCGACAAGGACGAATTGGAGATGGAGCATCTGCTTGTCGAAGCCTGGCCCCCAGAGGTGCTTCTCCACGCGGCCCTCCAGAATGCCACCCGTCCGCCGGGCCAAGTAGCTGGCCTGCTCTCGTAGGATCGAGTGCGGCGTCCGAATTTCCGGCAGCTCCAGGTCTGGCCAGAGGTCACCGTTCTGCGACATGATTCCTCCTTTCTACATGTACAGTGTCAGTACAACAGGGAAATGGTCGGATAGCTTGTCCGCGTCCGGGTATCCATCCCTGTTTGCCAAGCTGAGGCTGCCCGCCTGCGTGACTACCCGCACGCTTCCCTCTCTGAAATGCTCCAGCATTGCCGGGCGCAGGAGAACTTGGTCAAACGAATGCCAGAAGCGCTCAGCTTCTTCCCCGTGCGAGTAGTGGTAGGTGCCCGGCGGTCCTTGCGACAGATCGCCGAGGTAGCTCCACATCGGGTTATAGAAGAACGGCTGCTCGATGCCGCCCACCGTCCGGGCACCGCGCTGTGCTCTTTGACGAGTCATCACGGCATGGAAACCAGTGGCTGCAACGATAGAGGTCTCATACGGGTCGGCGTTGAAGTCACCCACAACTACCGTGCGCTGCGTCCCGAGCCTATCTTCCGCCGCACGTATCTCGTGTGCGGCGGGCAGGAGTGACAAGCCGTGGCTTTCGCTGCTCTGATGCAACTTGGATCTCATGTGAACACCAACGAGCAGAAATGGTCTCCCGATCGGGGGTTTCACAACCCGCACGGTCATGTACTTGGTGTCTGCTGCAGGCGAGAGGTACTGGTCTGATAATCTGCTATAGATGGCGATCCTCGGGCACTGAGACAAGTTCGCATGGTACGTTAGGCGGCTCTCTGCGTTCAGCGCCTTGAGGCAAGAAGCAGCTCCGTGTCGCAGTTCAGCCAACACCAGGATGTCAATGCTCTCGCTCTTGGTCACATGCGCAATCACTTCGACGGGAGCGTTCCCGACATTCCAGAACATCACGCGCAACATGGTGGACAAGTATACAGGCGCATCGAAGCCCCGCGTCGTCGACGGGTTCGGAGACCGTGGCCGTGGTCGATGCCCGGCGCACCTGTGGATGCTCAGCCTAGCGTCGAGGATCTTGTTTCTTGGCATCCCGTCAGCACTTGACACTCGAGTGCCGGAGCAACTACAGTTTCCAGATCACAGATTCTGTTGCCCCACTTTGCTCGGGCCAAGGCGACGAAAACACTCTAAGAATAAGAGTCGTAGGCTTGGTGGAAGAGAGAGTCAAGGCCTGCCCGTTGCTATTTGCCAAGAAGGCCTTACTGCCGTAGTAAGACCCGAAGGCCTCGATACGTCTCACCTTGACCGCATACCCGCCGGGGTCTACTCCCAATTGGATGTTGGTCACCGGCTGCGAGCTGGTGTTCCACACGAAGAAGAGATCGGTCGGCCCCCAAGAGAGCGCCACAGCCTCCCCCAATGGAACAGGGCGTAGAGACGTGCCGGACCGCGCTGTTGGCTCACTGCTGCTAAGGGACGCCTGAGATCCGGAAACCCAAACACCGCCGCCACGTACCAGTCGCGACATCAATATCGGATGGTGTAGCGCGAGGCCTCTCCAGGTAGCCTCGGCGATGGCCCATTCATGGAGGTTCCAGGACGTCTTCCACAGGACCACAAAAGAGCGGCTGCTACTGACAATGATGAAATGATTCCCAAAGACAAACAGTGCGAGGGCTGCCACCAGGGCGGTCAGTAGGACATTGCGAGCGCGATGCTTCCGCACAGACGGTCCAGGCACACGAGAGCCGTCGGAGGCTTCCGCCGATTGAGGCATGTGCTCATTCTGGGCAGGAAGCCCAATACAGTCAACACTGCGCATTGCCTCACGAAGACGGTACTCGAAACGGGGTCATTGCCTCAGCGGCGCCGGGGCCAGATGCTGTATCGAATGTCAAGTCACCTCCTCGGCTGGAGTGCGGAACGATTCACCGCTTTCGTAGATGGCATACGCAAGGAGTAGAAGCTTGCGGGCGGTGGGTTCAGATCTTCACTCTTCGCATTCTGGGAGTCAGCAAGAAGCGACTCGTCAGCCGCCCTCGACTCGCTACCATCGTCTCCGACTCGAAGGACTCCGTCGGCATCGCGCGCGCGTACCTCGAGCACCGCTACACCCAACAGGAGATCGCCGATCACCTCGGCGTCCATGACTCGACGATCAGCCGCGGGGTGCGCGCCGTCGACGGGCGTCGGCTCCGGAATACGATGCGTGATTGCAGGACCTGATCCTATCGTCCCGCAGAGACCTCCGCCCGCTACCCCGAGCCACTAGCTGGAAGTCAGGCTGCTCGCTCTGGCGCAAATAGGAAGCGGCCGGCTGCCTCAAACTCATGCTCACCGCACAGCTTCCTTACGTCATCAAGCTTGCTGAAAGGATCTGCCGCAGCAGCCGCCACAATTGCCTGTGCGGACCGGCGGCTCATTCCCTTGAGCCTTAGCAGCTGCTCCTCCGTCGCTGTATTCACATCCAGAATATGTCCAGAGCATAGCATGTCATCACGCTGCTGACCTACAGCTGCCCAATCATCACGCGGGTCTCCCCCACCTTCGACCGAGAAGGCACCCTCAAAGTGCACTAGCTGAGGCGCGCTGGCGTAGCTGCCAGCAATCACCGCATCCCCGCGACCTAGCGTCGGCAGGGCTTCAAGGATCCCTGACGGCACCTGCTTGTATGCGCTCGCGATCGCGCGAAGGTCGACCTCGCTCGTCATGCGCATCAGGCACAGATTCTCGCACTCGGCGAGAACCAGTGATGGCAGGGCGCTAGGGTTCTGCGTGGCCAAGAGGAGATGTAGGCCGTATTTGCGGCCTTCAGCTGCTATCTGTGACACTTGCCCCGTCGTGATTGTCTGGACTACGCTGTCAGAAGCATCCGTGCAGATGCTGTGAGCTTCATCAATCACCGCAAGCGTCGTGGGCGCAGACCCCTGCTTGGCAGCCATCTGAGACCACAACCATCGCAGTACGGCGCTCGCCGCCGCTAGACGTGCGCCTCGCGGGAGTCTGTGACCCAGCTCCACTACTACGGCGCGCCAGTTATCCGACACGTCCAAGTCTTGCAGTGAAGCCTCCTCCCGGCTTCTTGCCCAGATCGGCCACGCTTCCACGCCAAGCACGCTGGCACGCCGAGCTATGCGGCCATGGGAGCCGACCTCGCCGAGGAACTCCGCGTACGTGTACGAAGCCTTCTTGGATCGCGCGACCGCAGTGACCGCCGCCAGAGGCGCCGGGGTCAGATCTTCATTCTTCGCATTCTTGAAGTAGGGCGGCGGGGTCAGATCTTCACTCTTCGCATTCTGGGAGTCAGCAAGAAGCGGCCCGTCAGCCACCCCCGACTCTCAGCCCTCGTCACCGACACGAAAGACGCCGCAGGCATCGCCCGCGCGTACCTCGAGCACCACTACACAGGACTGCCTGTGCCAGCCGAAGGCTCTTATGCTGGTCCCCGAACAGCAAACAGCCCAGCCTCGGCAGGATAGAACACAGCGTGGCACGCCGGGCACTCAAGGTGGTCGGGAAGCGGCTCGTCGCCAACCCATGCGCCGAGGCGAGCCATCGCGCTCGCGCCGTTCGCGGAATACAGGGCGGCGGGGTCAGATCTTCATTCTTGGTGTCCTCAAGAGGCCAACTCAGAACCCATCGGCCGCCGCTCTCAGCCCTCGTTGCCGACCCGAAGGACGCTCCGGGCATCGCCCGCGCGTACCTCGAGCACCGCTACACCCAACAGGAGATCGCCGACCACCTGGGCGTCCACCACTTGACCATCAGCCGGCGGGTGCGGACCGTGGACGGACGTCGGTTCCGGAATACAGTGCGGAACTGAGGACCTGGCCTCGCCGCTACCGCGCGATCGCCGTCCACGGGCGGCGGGGTCAGATCTTCACTTTTGATATCCTCGAAGACGACACACCTGTCGACGAGCACGCGCCCGAGCTCTCTCCAGACCGAGTTCCGGCGACACAGTACCACACCCAGCCCCGAGCGACCGCCAGTTCAGTATCGTGTCCCCAGAGCCCGGTGCCCAGGGCCCTGACGAACGAAGGACCGAGAAGAGAGAGTGAGGGTCTGCCCCCCCGCCGCCAGCTACGTGTATCATGATCTCATGGACACGGTGAATCCCGCTCTCAGGGAGATCATCCTCCGAGTCATCAGAGAGCAGATCCGCGAAAGCGAGCCGCCGGAGACGAAGGGGACCTTCGATCGTCTGCGCCGCGCAGGGCATTCGGCACAGGAGGCATACCGGTTGCTGGGTTGCGTTCTGACAGCAGAGATCTACGACATCGAAAGGGGAAGGGCGCGTTTGACAGGGAGCGCTATGTCAAGCGCCTGGAACAACTGCCACAACTGCCCTGGGACTAGCCCCTTCGAGGCTGCTTGCCCCTGGCGGAGGGTTTCGGACAGAGACTTGCGCGCAAGAGGGTTCACAGGGGGCTCGGAGTTGCCCAGCGGGACGTAGCCGGTTCGTAGGTACTTCAAGAAGCCGTGGACATGAAGCCGTGCGGTTCCGAGAAGCTGCCGGGCCGCCCTTCTCTCGGGAGGATGGTGCAAACATGGATGCCGGTGCCGGTACGATCTTCCGCATCTCGGCCAAGTTGGCGAAGAAGATCCACCAAGACTACGAACAAGCGTTGCCGCCGAGTCCGAACCCATTCCTGGACTGGTCAGCAGACCTCTTCACTGCGAACCGAGCGCAGTACATCCTGATCAGCAACTCAGCGTCGCTCTACTCCGTGGCGATCTACGGGAAGGGAGTGACCCGCGAGACGCACTTCTTCGGCGACACCATTGCCGCGATGCACGACGTCATGAGGGCCGATGGCTTCCTGCCCGTCTTCGAGAGCGCGATCGCTCCTTCGTTCTACCCGGCGGCACTGGCCAAGCGCGAGAATCGGAGCGTCATCGGCTCGATGAATGACTTCATCTTCCAGGCCCGTCTCCGGCTTGCGCGCCAAGACATCTCACCTTACGGCATCTCATCTTTCCTCAACAGCACGCTGATGTCTTACATCGACTACAGGCCCCCTCGGGAGGAGTTCCAGAGCATGGTGCGGGAGTACCTGGCCCGATGATGAGCGGCAAGTCCAGGTCGCGAGCCCCCGGCGCATTGCTCAGCCCCGGTAATCCTCTGTTTACCCGCTTCCGGCGATTCGCAAGCGGGGTCTACTGCGGCAACGCCACCCAGGGCACAGCAACGATCTTCTCTCCAAGTCGAACGCTCTCATTGCCCGCGTAGACGAGCACGCCGGCGTGGCGGGCCGGGTGGCTCCCAAGGAACCGCTCGAGGCCGCGGACGTCATCGTAGCACGCTGTCTTTGAGAGCTTGACCTCGATCGCGAGCAGGCTCCGTCCCCACTCGAGCACGAAGTCGACGGACGTCCCCGCCTGCGAACCCCAGTGATACAGCCGCCCCGGCTGGGACGACAACAGGATGCCCGCCGACCACGCGCGTGAACTCGATCGACCTGATGCTGCACTTCCATTCTCGCGCTGAATGGTTTCCATTCACGTCGTGAATGAAATGCACATCCAGCGTCTGCGTCCAGTCTAACCCGACGTCAGCAGGCGTATCCCTGCACTGGGGTGGCGCGATCAGATCTTGTCTCTTGACATTGGAATCATCATCCGACCCTGCCGCACCTGCAGCCGTACACTGGGGTAGCCATGACAGACTTCAGCTGGCAACAGGGCGCCAAAGAAGCCTTGATGAGGGACCACCGGGCACAGGCTGCCTGGGCCGCCGACTGCGCCGAGCGCGTCTTGCCCTACTTCGAGGCGGCATTCCCCGACGACGATCGCCCGCGGAAGGCAATCGAAGCGGCCCGTGCTTGGGCGTGCGGCGAGATCCGCGTGGGCGAGGCCCGCACCGCTGCCATAGCCGCTCACGCAGCAGCTCGAGCAGCGATCGCCGGTCCTGCGGCAGGCTGCACGGTGCCACGCCGTGCAGCGAGTGCGGCCGCTCGTGCGGCGGGACACGCCGCAGCCACCGCGCACGTGGTCGGCCACGCCCGCCACGCAGCGGCCTATGCCAAGAAGGCTGCAGCCGCCTGCACCGCGGCAGGTGGTGCTGGTAGCGCTGGGCAGCAACGAGAAGAGACCGATTCTTGACTTTCCGGGCGAACGGCCTACGATGTAGCCAGATCTGGCTATAGCCATTTCTGGCTACAGGAGGAGACGATGGGCGCGGCGCCGTTCAGGGTCGGGGGAATCGTCGAGCCGCCGTACTTCGTCGGCCGCGACGATGAGCTGCGTGCGCTGGCCTCGGAGGCGCGGAGCCTCGCCCAGAACCTCCTGATCTTGGGTCCCCGTCGGCACGGCAAGTCCTCGTTGCTTCACAATTTGAAGCGCTGTCTCGAGGACGAGACGGATCTTCTTGTTCCCTACGTGAACTGCCTCGAGATCACAAGCTACCCCGATCTCCACCGGGCGATGGTCAACGCGCTCGTCGAGGAGTACGCGAAGAAGCACCGTGTCGCCGGGTGGGTCGAGACATTCCGCGCGCTGGCCAAAGAAGGGATTCTAGCAGCACTCCGACGCGTGGACGAAATCGGCGGGAGCGTCGGGGACGTCGGACGCATCTATCTCCGCTTCCGAGAGAACGAGGTGGATGCCGAGGAACTCCTCCGTGCCGCGTTTGCCTTCTTCCGCGCCTTTGCGGCCGAGAAGCGCGTTCGCGTCCTCTTCCTCCTGGACGAGTTCCAGGAAGTCGCCGGTCTCGATGGGTATCTGTTCAGACTGCTCAAACAGGAGATCGATCGTACACCCGAGGTGCGGTACATCTTCTCGGGCTCGTCGGTTCGGATGCTCACGTCCATTTTTCTGAAGGAGGACGCCCCTCTCTACCTGATGGTCAGTCGGCACGTCATGGGACCGCTGCGAGAAGACGACGTCCTGCGCTTCGTGCGGGAACGGCTGGCCATCGCCGGGCTCACGATCTCCGAGGACGCGAACCGGGCGCTCTTCCGCCGAACCGGCGGCATCCCGTTCTACGTGCAGAAGCTCGGGCTTCTTCTCTCCCAGGCGGCTCTCCTCGAGAGTCACAAGCGGGTGTCGAAGAAGGACGTGGACCTCGTCTTTGGGCGGATGCTCGATGAGTTCGAGGGCGAGTTCGAGGTTCGGTGGATCAGCCGACTGAGCCAGCAACAGCGAGCGATCGTGAAACACCTGGCCCAAGCCGGCACTGCGCGCCTGACGGACCTTGCCGCGCGGATGGGCGTCCCAGCTTCCAGTATCTCTTCCGCCGTCCGGCGGCTGAGGGATCTCATGATCCTCGATACTGACGCAAGCGGCGCGTACGTCGTGGCCGACGCGGTCTTCGCCGCCTGGCTGGCACGCGAGTAGCCAGATCTGGCTATAGCCAGTTCCGGCTACGTGGCGATCTGAGGCTTTGGGCGTCCAGGTCCTGACATCGCGCGCTGCTGGAGACAGCCTGCACCCTAGAGCTGTTTGATCAGGCGGTCCTGGGTACGCCCGTCGAGGAAGACGTCAGCCGTCCCGAACGTCTCGTAGCCGAGTTTGCGGAAGAAGCCGGGAGCCTGGAAGGAGAAGCACGTGCCTAGGACGGCAACGCGGCCGTGTGCCTTGGCGATTCATTCGGCCTCGGTCACGAGCCGCGGCCATCTTCGCGGAGCCCGGCTTCCGTCCGGTTGCACATGCCGCGAGCGCGTAGACGCTTCTGTCACAGACTTGTATACTGCCTCGTCACCGACTTGCACTCGAGGGAGGGCCATGGCCACGGGAAGCGCGACGATTCGGATCACGAACCAGTCCCGCGAGACCGTTCGCGAGCTGGCCCGCGAGACGGGGCTGCGACAGCAGGAGGTCCTTGACCTCGCCGTCGAAGCCTATCGGCGACAGTTTTTCCTCAAGAACGCGAACTCGGCGTTCGCCGCACTGCATGGAGAGCCAACTGCTTGGGGCGCCGAGCGGGCGGAGCGAGAGGCCTGGGACGGAGCGCTTGGCGACGGGATCGAGGGAGATGCCTAACGCTGGGCCGAAGCCCTCGCGCGGCGACGTGTGGCTCGTCGACCTCAATCCGACGCGCGGGCACGAGATCCACGGAACCCGACCGTGCGTCATTGTCTCGGTGGACGACTTCAATCACGGCCCAGGTGAACTCGTTGTGGCGCTGCCCGCAACGACGACCGACACAGGAATCCCGTTCCACGTGCGCATCGATCCGCCGGAGGGCGGCGTCGCGAAGCCGACGTTCATCAAGACCGAGCAACCTCGGTGCATCAGCACGAACCGGCTCACGAAGCATCTCGGCCGCATCCGCCCCGAAACGCTCCTCGAGATCGACGATCGACTGCGCATCCTGCTTGATCTCTAGCCGAGTGGGCTGGGCCGGGCACGCGCCGCTG
>Ga0247842_10002982_pt1 | contig 23764 bp, 23 predicted proteins | sample LaCruzMarch2015__3_FD_192411 | JGI IMG/M metagenome (GOLD analysis project Ga0247842, IMG submission 192411) | Freshwater microbial communities from meromictic Lake La Cruz, Castile-La Mancha, Spain - LaCruzMarch2015_19m | ecosystem: Environmental > Aquatic > Freshwater > Lake | place: Spain...
AGCGTTACAGGAAGAATTGTGCGAAATTGTCTGTTTGATTCTCGCTCCTAATGGGATTCTTTCCCTTTTTGCACCTCTATTTTCTATAACAAACACTTGAGCGGAACTTCAATTTCAGTCTGTGCGTCAGTAAATTCTGAAAACAGATTCAAGGGGATATACTGGAAAGTATCTCTCTATCAGTATCAGTAAGGTGTATTCTGCATGTCATATTTAGCAGATTCACACCTGTCCTTCTAAAAGAAAGGGTGTACGTTAATGGGAAAAAAGCTTTACGTTGGTAATCTAAGTTATAACATGACTGATCAAATGTTGCAAGATACATTTTCAACCTATGGAGAAGTTACTTCTGCAACAGTCATTATGGATCGAGATAGTGGCAGATCAAAGGGATTTGGATTTGTCGAATTCGCTCAAGACGCTGATACACAAAAAGCATTGGGAGAGATGAATGGCAAGGAGATTGATGGACGCGCATTAAATGTTGATGAAGCAAAACCACCCAAGGATCGTGAACAGAGATCCGGCGGCTTTCGTTCTGATCGTAGACCTCGATACTAATATCCCTGCCATTTCTTAGTTTCCTGTTTTCAGTTTCAGGCTTAGGTTTGAAACTGAAAACAGAATACTAGACAAAATGAACCATCCCAAAAATAGGGAGAATTAATAGATGGAAAGTACCAAAGATTCAACGGACAAATCTCAAAAAAAGAGACCGATCTTTGCTGGAATCACTGCTAATGTTGTGGTGCTTAGTATAACAAGTTTCTTAACAGATTTCAGCACTGAGCTTTTTTATCCACTACTGCCCGTTTTTTTGACGACTGTACTTGGTGCATCTAAATCATTTGTTGGGTTAATTGAAGGCGTTGCGGAAACAACTGCAAGCCTATTGAAACTATTATCAGGATGGCTTTCGGACAAGCTGAATCGCCGAAAGGCTTTGGTCATCAGTGGCTATGGATTATCAGGATTGACACGCCCTCTTATAGCAATCTCAACTATGGGCTGGCACGTACTGGGTGCAAGGTTCATTGATCGAATAGGCAAAGGATTTAGAACCTCTCCTAGAGATGCTCTGATTGCCGACTCTACCCCACCAGAACATCGAGGTAAAGCCTTCGGATTTCATCGGTCCATGGATCACGCTGGAGCGGTTGTTGGTCCTCTGACTGCATTTATTATCATGGCAGTTATAGCTTTCGGCGCTATCGGGCAGAATTTCTTTACTGATTTACTTGGTAATCCACATGAGACGCTGACTATTATAAATAACAGCAAGGTTGAGGAACATACTTACAGGGTAGTTTTTTGGTTTGCATCAATCCCTGCTATACTTTCGGTATTGGTTCTTGCAATTTTTGTTAAGGATGTACGCAAAACTAATGAAGTACAGATCAAACTACCTGTTTTGACGTTGAAGCCTTTTAATCGTAATTTCAAGCTGTTTTTGCCAATCCTGATATTGTTCACGCTTGGCAACTCCAGTGATGCGTTTCTCTTACTCAGAGCTAAGGATATGGGAGTTGCTACGGTATTTATTCCTATTCTTTGGGTCGTTCTTCACATTGTCAAGATGCTGTCATCCATGCCGGGCAGTGCATGGTCTGACAAAGTAGGACGCCGAAAAGCCATAGTCGTTGGATGGCTGGTATATAGTGTAATATACTTTGGGTTTGCGTATGCAAAAACTGAATGGCATATCTGGGTGTTATTTGCTCTTTATGGAATATACTTTGGCTTGACTGAGGGAACAGAAAAAGCTTTTGTCGCTGACCTTGTTCCGTCTGAGCTTCGTGGAACAGCCTATGGAGTATACAATTTTGCTATTGGTATCGGTGCATTCCCTGCAAGCTTCGTAATGGGAAAGTTATGGGATTCTTTTGGTCCGACTGTTGCGTTTGGTTTCGGATCAATTATTTCTTTGTTTGCAGTGATACTTCTGGTTCTCCTAATGCCAGCTAAAGTCAATATTAAGGAAAGGTAAAAAAATTAGTTATAAAAATACGAGTTTTTCACTTAACAAAGTAAGATATAAAAAACCACAGAGGCACAGAGAGAAAAAAGATTAGAAAAATTAGAAGATTATGGACGTCATTAATCTTCTAATTTTAGAATCTTCTGATTGTTTTTCATCTCTTATTAAATTCTCTCTCCGTGTATATGATCAAACTCAGTTTCAAACTGATCATATAACTGATCAAATTCCGTGCCTCTGTGGTTTTATTATAGCACATCTTTATGATTTACTCACTATGAGTTCATATAGTCAGTCAGTTTCAGATACCCAAAGGTGGCGAGGGACCGTTATGGGCGCATCCTGTTGTTTGTGGTAAACGACTATACATACGGCATGAAGAATACCTCTATGCTTATAATGTCAGTTCTGAATAGTAATTTTATAATATCACAACTTGTGCTAATTGTTTTCGTAGCCCAAGCTTCTAGCTTGGATAATAAAAAGCCAACCTAAAAGGTCGGGCTACAAAATGCCTTATTATTAATCTATGAAAACCAGCACAAGTCGTTAATGTCAACTTTTTTGCTGAAAGGAAAATACCTATGCTGTTTTCACAAAAGGGATTTATGGCAATTACCTTGACTACTTTTATGGCTTTTAGTATAGTTCCTGAATGTGAAGCGAATACAGAGCAAGCTATTGATAGCATACTGAAAGGAAATTTTGAATGGAGGGTCAGCCAACCACTTGTAACACCCGCTGACCGACCAGAAGACCCATGCGATTCAGTCAAAGACCCTTCCATAGTTTTTTATCAGGGACAATGGCATCTGTTTTGCACCATCCGCAGTCAAAAACGCACTCATCAGATCGAATATTTAACTTTTTCTGATTGGAAAGACGCCAATTCAGCCGAAAGACACATACTAAAAATGCACGATGGTTATTTCTGCGCTCCACAGGTTTTTTATTTTACACCTCACAAAAAATGGTATCTTATATGTCAGGCAAGCGATAAATCATGGCAACCAGAATATCAACCAGCTTTTTCGACAACAACAGACATCGCTAATCCAAGCTCATGGACTCCTTTGACGCCTATCGTGGCAAAGCAGGCAGACGGAAATAGTGGACTCGATTTCTGGATCATTTGTGATGAAACAAAAGCCAATCTTTTTTTCACAACGCTTGATGGGCAAATGTGGCGTGAAGAGACTAAACTAGGAGATTTCCCTTTTGGTTGGTCAGAGCCAACTTTGGCAATAAAAGGCTATATTTTCGAGGCAAGCCACACCTATAAACTCAAAGGATTGAATAAATATCTTACGCTTATAGAAGCACAGAATGGATATGGTTGGAGATATTTTAAGGCATATATAGCAGAGCGACTTGATGGAGAGTGGACTCCATTAGCGGATACAAAAGAGAAATCTTTTGCCAGCATGAAAAACACACAACACATTGAGCCTCGTTGGACAGACAACATCAGTCACGGTGAATTGCTCAGAGACGGTTATAATCAGATGCTTGAAGTTGATCATGATAACTTGCGATTCCTCTTTCAAGGCGTTAGCGAAAAGGATCGTGATGGTAAACCTTATGGTCAGATTCCTTGGAAGTTTGGGTTATTAGAATTACAAATCGGAAATTAGTTTAAGGATATAAAAATCATGAAATACGTATTTGGTCCTGTGCCTTCACGAAGATTGGGTATGTCGTTGGGAGTTGATATTGTCCTATTCAAAACCTGCACTCTCGACTGTATATATTGCCAACTTGGTATCACTACGAAAAAAACGATTGATAGAGATGACTTTGTACCACAAGATGCTGTATTAGCTGAAATAAGAGAAGTAGTAAAAAAAGAAAATGTGGATTTCATAACTTTCTCTGGTTCTGGTGAACCTACCTTGAATTCACAATTAGGCGAGATGATCAGGCGTGTTAAGGATTTTACTGATACACCTGTTGCCGTAATAACAAATGGCTCATTGCTATATAGGGATGATGTAAGGAAGGATTTGTGTGAAGCCGATCTGGTTGTACCATCGCTGGATGCTATAACAGATAGCACCCTTGAGAAAATTAATCGGAATCATGAGGGATTGACAGCAAAGATGCTTATTGATGGACTCAAAGATTTTACTCAGCAATTTAAGGGTAAGATATGGCTTGAGATCTTGATTGTCAGAGGTATAAACGATGATATAGAAGAGCTAAAACAGATGGCAGATATTGTTCGTGATTTAAGACTGGATAAAATTCAATTAAACACAGTTGACCGTCCACCTGCTGAAGAATTTGCCCGTCCAATAACCGCTGATGAGATGCAGAATATCGCAAAATTATTCGACAATCGTGTTGAGGTAATTGCAGATTTTGATAAAATTGTGAATCGCAAGACTCTCGATGAAGAATCGGCAGAGGATCGCATATTATCACTCGTGAAGCGCAGACCATGCACTGCCGATGACATATCGTCTTCTTTGGGACTTCACATAAACGAGGTTATAAAACACTTGAACCATCTCTCAAAATCGGAATCTATAAAGCAAGTAAGGCGTGGGGATAAATGGTATTTTGAACCTGCAATCAGGTAAAAAACAATCTGGTAATACGACTTTTTCAGTTAGCTATGTAAGATATAAAAAAACCACAGAGACACAGAGGCACGGAGAGAAAAAAAATTAGAAAAAATAGAAGATTATGGACGTCATTAATCTTGAAATTTTAGAATCTTCTGATTATTTTCATCACTCATCCTTCATACTTTCTATGTTCTCTCCGCGTCTCCGTGGTTTTTCATGAATTATAATTATTCTCCAACTAACTGAAAAACTCGTGTTACTAATCACTTAATCTTGCTTATGCTTCCAATAACAAAACAGCATCTTTCCAGCCATTGGGAGTTGAGAATGATTGAGTTCCATTATTCTCAAAACTCCCTATCAGTGTTTTTGTGCCATTAATCGGATCGAGCCATGATGCTTGAACTTTATTACCAGCAGTGATCTTACCCATTTTGATGGAAACACTGGTTTCACTGCTCAAATACACAAGCACCCAGTCACCCAATGATGAACAAGACGCCACATTCAGATTAAGTCCGCTGTTCTCTCCACTGTCAAATACGGATTGATCAGGTATCCAATTCCACCATTCACGGCATGAAGTTATTATATTTCTATAAACGCTCAAGCTATACGATCCGGGTGAATCTATCCATGAAGTCACCGGGTTTACGTTAGACCAGCTATCGTTGTGTCCATAGCTGTGATGTCCGCCCGCAAGATGTGACCAATAAGCTTGTTTACGGATTTCCAGATCCGTTTGAAGCTTTCCAAACTCAAGTCCTTCATATCCGCCTTCTGCCATAACTGTTGGTTTTGCAGGTTTAAGTGAATAGTCATAGGATACCATTTTGTAAATCAGTTCATAACTAACACAGGGTTGGCTCATGTTAAACGCCAGCCAGCTTTCATTGTGTATGAAACTTGACGATGTTGGAGAAGGGTCTGGATGAACAGTGATTAAGTGCATACCATTATCCCCTTCCTGAAGACCAGCCGCTAGCTCACGGAGAACAGGTAAATATTCCATTTCAGCCTTTGGATACATTGTCCAAATGATGTTTGGCACATCTTTGTAGCGTTGGGCGATCCATCTAGCATATCTGTGGGCGTTTTCAGTTGTAATACGGGAAACTTGCAGTTGATGATAAACACCCAGAACAAAAACCAGACCATATTTGCGTCCTAACTGAATAACAGCATCAACGTTCTTGAAATACGCTTCATTTGGGGTATCTGGATCATTATTTACCCATGGTGTTCGACCTGTAAGGTCTGGTTCTGTGCCATCACCGACTCCAGTAATCATGATCTGAATAGCGCTGAATCCTTTTCTTTTTCTGTCAGCAAGTACAGTTTCGGCATCCTCGATTGTTAAAAGTCGAAAAATTTCCCACTGAGTATCACCAAGCCAAAAGACAGGCTTTCCGTTTTGATCAACGAAGTAACGCCCATTTGGACTTACACGGATCTGTCCTATATCTGATATTTCAGATGATGTAATCATAAGATACCTCTTTCATCAGTTTGTTTGAGATGATTATATGATGGGCGCCTCTTTACCCGTTCCAGCGGATCTATATATGGCGTCAAGCATCCGCATCACTTGTAGACCATCAGAACCGGGACCCAGTGGTTCAGTTCCGTTCAGAATATTCGAAACAAACTCTTTGATCCTGTCTTTACTCGGTTCAACAGGAGGTGCTTGAATTGCTGGCTCTTTGTATATGTTAAAATCGGGATAAAGCTCTGCACCAGCCTCAGTTCCGAATATATAACAATAATGGAGAGGCGGTCCATTAAGTGCCCAACTAACTTCAACGAAAAGCGACTGACCGTCTTTGAACTTGATAAGACCTACCGCAAGGTCTTCAATATCAACAGGTCCGTCACCAAAACCAACACCCCATGTGCCTAGACCTTTTCCAGCAGTACTGAGCATTGAGGATGTGTATCCCGAAGCAGAAACAGGTTCAGGACGACCCATAAGCCACCACGTCACATCCAGCATGTGAGAAGCAAGGTCAAGAAGAGGTCCACCACCTGATCTTTCTTTTACGTGGAACCATCCCCTTGGAATGGAGTTATTGCGCAGCATAGCAGTCTTGGCGTAGTATACCTGACCCAATGCACCAGATTCTATCATCTTCTTTAGTGTGAGTGACCTACCTTCATAACGAAAGTTTAGAGCTATTGCCAGTGTTTTACCCGTCTTTTTTGCTGTTTCCACCATATTTTTCGCTTGTTCAGCATTAGCCGCCATTGGTTTTTCACAAAGGACGTGTTTTCCTGCCTCAAGAGCCGCAATTGTCACAGGTGCGTGCATCATGTTTGGAAGACATACGCTAATTGCATCAAGATCAGGCCGTTTCAGCATTTCCTCGTAATCTGTAAATACCAATGGTATGCTGTATTTATCTGCCGATTCCTGCGCCCTTTCTTTACTAAGATCACATACAGCTATTAGTTCTGCTTCTTCAGCATTTTTGTATCCATCCAGATGTGCCCTGCCAGCAAAACCGACTCCTACGACCCCAACTCTTAGTTTTTCTTTCATGTCAATCCCCCTTGATACCTCTTATATTAAATTTCATTAACTTACGCTGAAAGGTGGCAAACCGAAATTCAGCTAGAAACATCTCAATTTTAGCACCTTGAAGTTATTAATGTCAACAACAAAAAAATATAATTTCCTATACAATAAAAAACTGAGCTTAGAACATTAATGCTTGACTTTTTTTGTATATAAAGGCAAAATATAGTCATTAGGTATCAATTACTCCAGTTTTGAGTAAAACAATTAACCTCTTTATAGTTGGCTAACTTTCAAAGTAGGAGAAAAAATGAGAAAAACGTTTGTGTTCCTTATTATACTAACTCTATGTGTAGGACTCATGATAACAGCATCAGAAGCAAAACAAACAAAATCTACGAAACCAGAACAAAAAACAAAAGAAATAAAAGTTGCTTTTGTCTACGTCGGTCCTGTTGTAGATAGTGGATGGTCATACTCACACGATCAGGGACGAAAAGCCCTTGAGAAGATGGGTATAAAAACAGCATTTGCGGAGGCTGTTCCCGAAGGCGCAGAGGCAGAAAGGGTAATAACTCAATTCGCATCTGATGGTTATAATATCATATTTACCACAAGTTACGGCTATATGGATACGACAATTGACGTCGCAAAGAAATTTCCGAACGTGATTTTCGGTCATTGTTCTGGTGAAAAAAGGGCGCCAAACGTCTTTACTTACTTTGGCAGAATGTATCAACCCATGTATCTTGATGGTATTATTGCCGGCAAAATGACTAAGACAAACAAGATCGGATACGTGGCTCCGCATCCAATTCCAGAAGTCATCAGGCACATTGACGCTTTTACCATAGGCGCAAGAAGCGTTAATCCAAACGCTAACGTTCACATAGCATGGACTGGCGCATGGTACGATCCTGCAAAAGAAAAAGAATCGGCGACTACCCTTATGGATGTTGGTTGTGATATAATAGCGACAGAAGGTGATAGTCCGGCATCTGCTCAAGCGGCAGAAGTCAGAGGGATATACTCTTTTGGTTATAACAGCGACGCTAAGAATTTTGCCCCAAAATCAGTTTTAACTTCTGCGGTTTGGGATTGGGCTGTTATATACAAAGACGTTATTGACAGATATAAAAGGGGTAATAAAAATTGGGAGAAACTTGATTATTGGGACGGCATGGAAACCGGAACCGTCAAGCTTACTCCTTTAAGCGAGCTCGTTCCAAAGGATGTACAAAAATTAATAAACCAGAAGTCAGCGCTGTTCAAAGAAGAGGATAAAGTATTCGCCGGTCCGCTCAAGGATCAGGACGGGGTTCTAAAAGTTAAGAAAGGTTCTGCACTCACTGATGAGGAGATATGGAAAATATCGTGGCTTGTTGAGGGTGTTGTCGGAACGCTTCCAAAATAATCAATATGTAATAAACTAATGGAGGATTTGCTATGAAAGTATCCGCAATGTTTGGTGAAGGAAAAGCAGGTATAGTTGATAAACCAGACCCAACACCAAAGGAAGATTTCGTTCTCGTTAAGGTACGTATAATACCGATGTGTACGGAATACAAAGCGTTAAAAGGTGGTCATACAGGTGACAATTTCGGTCACGAAGCTGTTGGCGAGGTTGCTGAAGTTGCACAACCCGGCCAGGTTAAAGTCGGTGACAGAGTAGTTGTTCAACCACAGTATGCCTGTGGTAAATGCTCAATGTGCCTTATAGGTGAGCATATCCATTGTATGAATAATCGCAATGTTTTTGCTATTACTGGCTCAAGCACTGGAACAGCGACTTATGCACAATACTTGCTCAAACAGGATTGGCTTTTGTCTCCAATCCCTGATGACGTCAGCTATGAACATGCAGGCATGGCTTGCTGTGGATTGGGACCAACCTTTGGCGCAATGCAACAGATGCAGGTCAATTCACTGGATACGGTTCTTATAACTGGCATGGGACCTGTGGGATTGGGTGGCGTAATCAATGGTCGTCATCGCAATGCCCGTGTTATAGCTGTTGAAAGCCATCCATACCGTGCCGAATTGGCAAAAGTACTTGGTGCTGAGGCAGTTCTCGACCCTAACGACGGTGATATACTCAAAAAGATCATGGAGCTTACTGATGGGATCGGTATTGACAAAGCATTAGATTGCTCAGGAGCATTATCCGCGCACAGACTTATGGTTGATGCGGCTGGACGCAAAGGACAGGTAACATTTATCGGGGAAGGTGGAGAATTCCCATTAGCTGCAAGCAGAGATATGGTCAGAAAAGGCTTGATCTTGCGTGGTAACTGGCATTATAATCTAGGTGACTATCCGAAACTGATGAGAGTTATAAAAGAATCGAAGTCTCAGATTGATAAATTCATCACGCACAGTTTCTCCATGAGAGAAGTACAGAAGGCATGGGAACTTCAGATTACAGGTAACTGTGGAAAAGTTGTCCTTGATCCTTGGTCATAAAAATTATGCAGATTTGTAGGGGCGTATTGCAATATGCCCCTACGGATTACGCAAATCTATCCGAAAAAATCCTTCTTGAAAGGGACGCATGGGTGTGTATTACAAAAAGGAGATAAATAAATGGGTATGGAATTTGGTTTCATTGGATATAATGATCTGGCTGGTGTTGAGACAGATGCTAAATTCTGCGCTGAACATGGTTTTCAAAGACTGGAATATAATTATTGGGGTGAATTCAAAGACTTAAAGCTGGAAACGGTTCAGCAAATGCGCAAGATACTTGATAAATACGGGGTTGGTGTTTCATCATTCGGTATATGGGGCTGGAATCATCTTTCACTCAATACCGCAGAACGTGAGACAGCACACGAGATGCTCAATCGTGAAATTGAGTTTGCTATGGTTCTAGGTGCAAAGGTTCTCGTGACTGGCGGTGGTGATATTCCAAATGCTTCTTTGGATGATAAAGTCAAAGAATTTACTAAGGTTTTTCCGCCATTCCTTGATCGTATCGAAAAAGCAGGTATGAAAGTCGCAATGTACGCAGTTCACGGAAACAGCTTCTTCGACTCCATAGAGGCTTATGAAAAAGTATGGGCGCAATTTCCAGCCGTAGGCGTTAAATATGATCCTGCGAACTGGCAACATCACGGGGATGATTACCTTGCTATGATTCGGCTTCACGGTGACAAGATCACTCACATGCACATCAAGGAACACGTATATCATGATGGTAAACTTGTGTCACAACCACCTGCCGGCATGGGTGACATCCATTGGGGAAAAGTCATGGCGTTCCTTTACGAGCATAAATTTGATGGTTGCCTGTCCATCGAGCCTCATGGAGCCATCTGGTCAAGTGGTGAGATGCGCTGGAAGATGCTTTTGCTAACGAAAAAATTCATCAGCCAATTTTTGCTTACGTGATTATAGGACTTTAAGTAACAAATCTGAATTAGCCACGGATATATACGGATTGATAATAAACAAAATTCGTAATTCTATATCTTCTTTTCCTTTATCCGTGAGAATCCATGTTTCATCTGTGGCTAATTTTTAATTCAGTAATTATCATCGTGCGGAGATTTAATTTGAGATATAGCTATTACGTGATTTTCACTCTTTAAAGGATACCACAATTTGCCCTATAATGTTACTCGATTAATTCACCTAATCTTCATCAGACGTTGGAGGAATTGCCTTTTCCTCGCTGTTAAATATCAACTTTCCAGACAGGAAGTCCCCTTGTTTATTAACTTCAACTTCCTTGAGTTTCTTGGCTGCATCTATAAGTTCCGGGAAGGCAGATTTATTGATAACTTTATCAAGATACTCAATCTTAGATTCGTAGGTAGTAATATTGGCGTCAGTCATTACTTTTGTAAGCATTTTCATGTCACTATTATACTTAATGGCTGGTACACCACTATCATCTAGTGAATGCAAAAATCCCTGCTTGAACATAGTAATAAAGTCCTTAGTCAGTATAGGTGAAGCTGTAAAAACAGGTTGCTTGGTATCAAATACATTCTCTAGTAGCCTTTTCATAAGCTCCCCTTCTACAATGTATATAGTATTACTATTTATAAAGTTCTCTATCTTTACTATTCTTGCTACCTTATTATTTTCCATCGCAAATACCCCTCAATCTTGATGGCACTGTAATAATAAGTGCCAAAAATAGATATAAACCATTGATAAGAAATGGACATAGAACCTATCATTTCAAACTAAAAAATGATATAATGATACCAGTTTTTCAGTTATGGGTAAAAATGACGAAAGTAGCATAAGCTGATAGCTTGTTTGTGAACTTTGATTAATAATAAACAAGCCAGTCTGCAATGCTAACTGAAAAACTTGTATCTATAACACATATCGAGATAACTTAACAAATATGTGACAAAAAACAACAACATTTTTAACTTTTTTGTGTCATTCTCTATCACAATTATGAAGTAAACTTCACAACTGCTGTTGTTGTTAAAGTACTGTTTGTTAGGATTCAGCTTTACACTCGTAATAATGATATTATGCAGAATGTGTACCACAATATTGGTTCATTAATTTTTGGATTGATTTTTTTTGATAAGCTTTGTTCTGATTGAGTTTTTGGGATGTTTTCGATCAGTTGGGATTTTGATGAGAGAATTCTAAGGATAATACGTTGTGTAGAAAAATGCAACACTTGTATAAATATCATTCACTGGTGATCTTGACTACGACCGTATAATCGTTTAAAAATCCAGTTTTACAGACAGTGGTTTTTACGTTTTTCTGGTAAAGGTCAATTATTGGCTAGGTGTTTAATTGATCTTATCGGTAATGGAGGGAACTTACAATGAAAAATATTACTATTGTTATGGTGATGGCATTGACTTTTGTTTTGATAGGTGCTTTTGCACATGATGGTCTATCTTTGGCGGCTGACAAATCCCTGATGCTCTATCTTCCATTTGATGAGGGCAAAGGTGACGTAACAAAGGATAACTCACTATATAATCATGAGGCAAAGTTAGTTAGTAAGCCCAATTGGGTGGATGGAAAAATAGGTAAAGCACTGGAATTCACCGGAACTAACTACGTTATGATTCCAATTGTGCCTGATTTACAGTTAAAGGAATCTTTTACGGTTAATTTCTGGGTAAAAAGGGCAGATGCTCAACCTGCAGAATGGTGCTACATGGTTGCTGCCGGGACACTCAAATGGGCAGTAATCTATAATAGTAATCAAAAGGTTGGCTATATCTACTCAACGGCTGGTGCTTGGGCACAGCGACTTGTTACACAAGATCAGCTTACGACAGATTGGACGTACATAGCAGTTACCTACGATACGAAGAAAGGTGTAGAGTGGTACTTTAACGCACAAGATAAACCATCTGGTACTGGTGTAAAGCCTCCCATTGTTGACGATATTGACGTCGCATTAATGGTTGGTGCAAGGAATCCGGGGTCAGAGTTCTTCAAGGGTATTATAGACGAAGTTGCCATCTATAACAGAGTGCTGACACTTGATGAGATCAAACGTGACATGCAAGCTGTTGGTGGAGCCGCTGTTTCTGCCAATGATAAACTTACATCTACATGGGGAAGTCTCAAAAGTATAACGGATTAATTACGAATTTCACGAATATTCAGAAAAGTCTATGGGTCTATATGTAAAGACCTATTGATTATAGATCCATAGACTTGTTCTCATTCAGGAATATGCTTACGGCGTTTTGACATTTTCTCTTTATACCAGCCTTCAAAATCCTTTTTTTGTACCATGTAAGTACGACCTAGTTTTGCGGCTGGTAGTTCACCTTCACGACACCATCTCTGTATGGTAGCAACATTCTTCCTTAATACTTTGGCGATATCCTCAGTATTCATGAATCCATCTAAATCAAAATCATTTTCTTCCATATTTTCTCATCCCATTTTTGAATTATTTGAAAATGCAAAAAATTAATATCAATAATCATATATCGGAAGAAAATTAGAAGAACTTTAATGAATTCACCAACCCATATTTGGATTAAAGGGATAGTGGAGTTTTTGAGTACATATTTAAGAGTGGATAACTATGTTTCCGTCTTCTAGGGAAAGGTTAAAATTAGCACCGCCACCATTGAGCGTTGCATTTAAACAACTTCCGTCATCATTTGAAATAACCGATGCGTTCTGAAGATTATGCTGTATTGTGCCATCCTCAACAGTTGCGGTTATCTGGCATTTGGAATCTGATGGTAATGCTAACGAAATACTGCCATCGCCAAGTTTTACGTTGAATGAGCCTTCTGTTACTGGTTGAGTCATATTCAATGCGATTGAGCCATCTCCCATTTTCAGTGCTATCTCATCTGAAACAAAGTCGTTTATGGAAATATTTCCATCACCCAAAGCAACGTGAATCTTGCCGTTTACACCCGATATAGCAATACTTCCATCACCAAGTTTCATGGCAAGGTCTGACGTTATATCTCCAATTGCGACGTTTCCATCACCCTTTGAGATTTGTATAGATACGATTCTTGGTGGAATTTGTATGCTAAGGTTGGCATCATCAGCAGATACATATAATGCGTGATTAGCACCGAATTCACAATGTGTCTCATCTTCTGTACTATTAATTACGACTAATTCCTCACTATCTCCTCGTCGTATAGATATATTCCCATCACCAGACTTAACTACCAAACTGGAATTTTCTTCTACCAGAAATGTGGATTCAGGAGATTTGTCTTGGCTTTGAGAGTCAGAAAACATTCCTTCCCAAGGCCATTGCCAGCCTTCTTGATCCCAGGGCCATTTCCAATCTGGATCATCCCAGGGGAAATGAAAGTCAAAATTGAAATCTGAATTCTTATTTCCTGTATTCCAATTAGGTGTTTCAGGTCTACGCGGTATTTTTGCACCTATCAGGTCTTTGGCATGTCTTATATGTTCACTAGCAACTTCTCCGACATGCCTTGCCTGTCCACCAACAGAGATCGCATCCAGAAGTTCCTCTGCTTCCTCAATTGTAATTTTTCCTTCGGATAGTAGTTTTAATATTGTTTCTCGTGGTTTATTCATTAGTAAATCTCCATGTGCTAATCGGTAAAAATGACATTTCGATTTATTCCCCCTTAAAAAAGGGGGCTAGGGGGTTGTTTTTAGAACGTTTATGTCATTTTTAACGATTACATTACATTAAAAAACTCGACAGTAGCTTCTCCATTTCAGAGACATTTATCCCTGTCTTTATATGAAGTAGATCACACAAAACCATGATGTGTTTACCACTATGTTTTATCATCTCTACTGCTTCAGGACGCATCCCAAGCTTATCTGATCCAGAACTCAATGATACTAATATGGTAAACAGCCTTCTAAGAATTGCAAAAACTTCGTAATATTCTATCTGCTCAATTTTGAATCCCGCAATCTTTTCGTATTCATTCAATACAAAATCACGTGCCTCTGGATTTCCATAAGAGCTTGTAAGTAGTAGCGTCCACGCAAGATCACTCCTGAAATCACCAATATCAACATTACACCAGTCAATTACACTCGCTGTATCATTATCTTTCAATATTATGTTATTGGTATGATAATCCCAATGTATTATTGATAATCTATTACATGGAACATTCATTCTTCTATCTATTAACCAATCTAAGACTGGTTGAAGAATCTTGATTTCAGGAAATGAATCTGCATAACTAGATACTGATAATATATGGTTGATGAATCCATAGGGATCATGATCGTCATAAGCCAATGAAGTGAAATTAAACAAATGCCAATCCAGATTGTGAAGGTCAACAAACATCTTGCAAAACATGCGGGCTAACTCCATCTTTCTAGTTTCAGGTGAGTTGTCAATCACCCGTCCCAATATTTGTCCGTTGATCCTCTCCATGATGACGAAAGGCTTTCCAAAAATAGATTTATCATGTTCTAATGTGTAAACCTGTGGAACAGGAAATCCAGCCTTGAATAATTCCTTCATTCCATTGAATTCCCTTGATGATTTACCTTCTGCATGATCTCCCGGATAAATGCGCAGAATCAGTTCTTCATGGTTAAGAATTCCTTTTTCGTTATAATCTACATCAAAAGAATAGACTTCGTTTTCCCATCCTGACGTGATTTTGGTAAAGTTTTGAATCTTGTAGTTTTGCTTTGATGGTTCAGCATTTTCATAGAATTCCAGAAGCCTGCTTTGAATATCATTATCAGAAAAAGTCATTTTGTTCCTCATTCCAAAATGTAGTCCAAGCTGGAAGCTACAACTACTACAACCCGAATAGCATTAACCCCAAAGGGGTGTCATATTTATAGAAAAAACATGCAAAACAACCCAAAGCTCCAGAGGAACGATATATTTGATTCGATTAAAAGATTCAAGATTGAAAATTAAAGATTAGCAATGTATTCAATCTTATAATCTTTAATCTACAATCTTCTAATTGATTCTCTATATGTCGCTCCGATGGAACTAATGTTTTTACCCAACTTGTTTCTATAAACATAACACTCCTCTGGAGTTCAGAACTTGTGTTGTGATGCAAATAATAATTGATACCATGTAACATTACATCTTTTAAGGATGTGCTATTCACTACAACCCATTAATTGAAATATTGCCATTTACTGTATTCAGCAAGACTTTTGCCGTTCCATCATTCAAAATAGCATTGAGATTCATCTGTGTTTCTTCTGTTTCTTCTAAAGTCGTTTCTCTCAAACCCATCTCCTTGAATGGTAAATCACTGGATACTCTACCGTTAATAGTTGCGGCATTTATCGAGCATGATGAATCTTTTGGTATCTTGAGATTGATGTTCCCCGTAACCATAGAGATTTCAACAATACCGTTATCGTTTAATTTTTCCATGCTGACATCTATTTTACCATTTACACCAGAAATTTTCAAATCTGAAGATATGCCTGAAACAACAACACTGCCATTCACAAAATTTAATTCTATCTCAGAAGTGCTTCGAGGAACTTCAAGCCATAGGTCATCTCTAGTATCAAATATTGCAGTATCTTCTTTTTGTTTTATTGGCACTTTTGCGTTATGCCCAATGTGTGGGTTATCCCAACCTTGAATAGTTATATCCCCATTTAATTGTTCAATCTTTATTTTATTGGCGAATACCTCACCAGCAGTCTTCTCGCCTGCCTGTCTAAAAATATCTTTTTGTGTTTTTTTCACCATCTCTATTTCACGTGATACACCGCTAAGAGCATCTCTTACGATTGCACCTATATCAGGGATATTGGGATGTGGAATATTGGGAATCGTTGGCATTGCTGGAATTTTAGGAATTCTGCCCCTTTCTATATTTAAAAGCTGCTCCATTCCTTGCCTTTCACCCTTTTCAATCTTTACGTTTACGAATGGTTCTGGTTTTGCATCCGGGTTTATAGGTGCTGACATTACGTTATCTGGTATTTCATTCTTATTAAATGATTCATATTCCACAGAGAATTCACCATCAAGCAAGTTTCGCAGTTCCCTTATTTTCTCAGCATCACCTTCGCCTGCATATATCATATAGGTGAACCCAGCACGTTTGTCTGGTGCAATGCCTACCCCGAAAATCATCGGTTGTATAACGAGATGTGTATCAACTCTTGGGTAATATATTTCGATGGAATCAAATACGCCTTTTGGGAACATTTGACCAAAAACTTTTCCGCTGTGTGTTACTGCACACCATACATCAGGTGAAGCGATGCTTTTTTTGAATCCTGCACCACTATAGCCACCATCAACAAGCCCTTCTGTTGATGGAATATAATATAAATTATCCTTTAATACACCATCAAGGCATATCTCCGGATGTATCCCAAAAGTGAATCTCGAAAAAGTATTACCAGTATTAGAGAAATCATACTTTATCTTGATAATGGGTTCAGATTCATGGACGGTTATGAATTTACGCACAAGGATTGATCTGGATAGAACTTGCAAAAGTATACCATTTTCCTTCTTTTCCCACGTCCACGAAGCATTCCACAACGACCCCGGCGCACCGCCGATACATTCCTCTATCCCGCCATATTCTGTATATGGTCCAAAACTCACGCCTTGTGGATAGGTTTTGTACAAAAAACGGCTTTCATCTGACTGAATGTCTGCTATTCTTCCCCCGACTTCGGGAACTATTATGACTTTCAGATCATCATTGCTTACAACAACTTGCTTTTTTCCAGCATTAAGAACATCATCTTCAAAAATCTGGATCATGCTTTCTTCCCTTCTTTCCATGTATATCTCGAATCATATCATTCAAAGCCTCTTTTGAGGATTCATCTGGTTCTTGAAACCACGTTTCATTTACTTGAGTATTCCATATTTCAGCCATTGATAGTGTAAAATCATCATATTGTTCTCTCGTAAGTGGAAGGCTGACTAATCCTGTATGCTCATTTAATGAGTATGGCATACGATAAAAATGACCGTGTGATGTAAAACTGCCATCTACGTTGCCTGCTTTGGAGCGAGATACTATTGTCTGAAAAACCATTTGATGTGTTTTTGAAAAATTTCCATTTAAAAGTGATTTCGGAAACCACTCATAAGGTATAATGATATGCGGACCTGATCCACCACTGAATTTTACACGGTATGGAACCTGATAAAAGTCCAGAAAATCCAATACTTTCCGTCCCTGTTTGAAGGCTTCTCTAAAGTTATCCTTGACGTCTATGTCTATCACAACGTCAGCGCCTTTATGTAAAGCATATTTCGCTATCGTTCCATGAAAACCGGGGTATTTTCTTGGAACAGTGTTATCATTACCTTCCAGTAGTTTTTTTGCCATCAATACCAGATCACTTTGATGTGAAAAACCTTGTTGTCCTTTAGCTCCACCCAATGACGCAGGCTCGTTGGTTACAGTAACCATGCGATCACTACCATACTTGAAAATTGCCGAAGCGACATCATCTCTTTCCAGACCATAATAAGCCAGTACTTCTCCGATCTTTGGCGCATATCCTAACGGCATAGGTTTAATCCTCCTATTGGTTAAAAAAGTTAGCTGAGGAAGAATATAATTCATGAAAAAACACGGAGACACAGAGGCACAGAGAGGAAAAGGTGAGGTAATTCAACTGGTCAACCGAATTAATTTTTATAATAATAGCACACGGATTGGCACAGATTTTATTCAGCAATCAGTACTTGATTTCTTTGTCACTGATCAGTGATTACTCATCACTATTTTAATCCGTGCTGATCCGTCTTATCCGTGTTAATCTGTGTGCTATTTCCTAAATATTTAATCCATTGCCTTTCCTCTCCGTGCCTCTGTGTCTCCGTGTTTAACTTCTTTTTATTTCATACATAATGATCACTTTCACGCTTCTGGTGCCAATTTAATCGTCTGGAATCCTCTGACTATCGGATTATGAAAAGCCTCGATACTGACGCCATCGGCAACAGGAACTTCAGCGCAGAGGGTATCCTCCATAGGCTCTTGAGATGCAATTTTCACGTTACCGTCAGTTATAGTCGCTGTTGTTCTTACAGGCAGACCAACAAATATCGTCTGACGAGATTCTTTTACTTTATCAATTGCCTTTGACACGCCATAAGCGGCGGCGTAAAGCTCTGCAAGCCTTACAGGATGGCTCTTTTTACCGATAGCAAGGACAGGAATCTGATATTTATCTTTTATTGATTTTGCTATGGTCTGCAATTCAGGAAGTATAAGCCTTATAATCGTTCGTCCGGTATCGCTGAGAGGTATCTTGTAGAGTATATCTTCCTCTTTTATATCAAGTATGTTTACACCACCAAGCGACATATCGAGGTGAACGTAATCAGCTTTTTGTGTTGCAAGCATTTCCTCACATACCTTGAGTTCGTTCACTATAATCGCATAGTCAGTGAGTGAATAATCTTTGCTTTTGTTGTGTATATATGCAGGTTCTTTATAAGGATGGTCAACAATGATACCCACAGTCGCTATAATATTAGTGGGCAAAAAGTTTTCATCTAGTACCGAACATGCAGAATCAACAGTTGCTATTCTCATTTTTTTATCTCCTTTATTGACTAATTGAGTATTGTAAAATTTGGGAAAACCACAGAGGCACGGAGTCACGGAGAGTAAAGGAAAAAATCTAAAATTTCTTTCACCCTTTCCAAACTCCGTGTCTCTGTGTCTCCGTGTTTATTTTTCATTAATATAAGTTGGATTTCGTTCCTCAATCCAACCTACCAATCTTACACTATTGTCTCTTGAATTAGCTTTAATTGAAATGGTCTTTTCGTCAACCATTCCCAGTGATCGTGTGGGTTAACGATAATAATGTCTGGATGAATGTAAATATCTTCCAAAGAAACCAGTTCAGCGATTTCATACAGATAGCCATTAAACTCCCCATTGTGATGGATTATCCCATCATCAGAAACCCCAAGCTGAGAAGGTTTATGAGAAAATGCAATGGCAAGTTCCTTATTCCGAGTAATCGAACTGCCCGTAGCTAATATTTCCAGCAGTATAGGAGAGCCATGATACCAAGTCTGACTTTCTGGATCATCAATTGGCTTCCCTTTTCCATCGTCAATATAAGGCATGAATATATCTCCTTTTTATCGCTGATCACTTTTCGTAATCTTCGATATTCCAATCTAAATATGAGCTACTATGGCTATCCGAGCCTTTTTCCAATGACCTTATCCACTGGTCAATGCTTTCCCTGACGAATCTGATCTCATAACCTACACTGAATCTTGGTATCTGATCAATCATCTCAAAAACTTTATCAACACTAATTCTGAGATAACGTGCTAATTCATCTACGGTCATGATCTCGCCTTCTAATGTAGGCGGAAGTGCGTTTTTTTCTTCAAGCTTTTGTATTCTCTGGCTTAGACCGATAACAGCACTTCGGAGTATCTCGATCTCCATCTCTGGGGGTCTTTGAGTTTTTGTCAGTTTCCTCTTGAATTCCGATTCCCAGTCTCTTGATGGTCGGATACCTTTCCAGTGATGGCAGACATTCAGAACGTTTCTGAATGATTCAAGCTCTTTACGACATTCTTCACACTCATCAAGATGCGCCTGTATAGTCTTTTGTATATCATCAGGCAATTCTTCATCTAAAAATTCTGTAAGCCTATCTCTGACTTCTTTACATTCCACTCTACATCCCTCCTTCTCTTAACGGTGCAAGGTAACGTCTGAGCATTTTGACCGCTGTATTTTTTCTGGAAGCTACTGTACCAACCGGACATTGGATTATGGTAGCAACGTCCTGATATGAAAGATCATCATATTCCGTTAAAATAAAGACTAGCCTGTGTTCAGGTGATAATCTATTTACTGCCTTCATTATCTTCTGTTCCATTTCCATTCCAAGTAATTCCTTTTCAGGCGAGTTATCGGGGTCAGATAGTGAGTTCTGAAGTTCACAATCTTCATCATTATGTGATGCAATAACCTCATTCAAGGATTGCATTTGCGGTGAATTTCTCAATTTTGCCAATGCGTTCAGGCAAACGTTTTTTGCTATTGTATACAAAAACGTTGTAAACTTTGCTACTGGCAAATATGTGTCTATACTCATCCACAGGCGTATAAAAATATCCTGAGAAAGGTCTTGAGCCATTTCCTGATCCCCAATAAAACGATAAACGAAATTCAGAAGAGGGGTTCGATACCTTTGAACTAATGACTCAAAGGCAGATGAGTCGTTGTCAAGCTTGACCTGCATCATCAATTCTTCATCTGATAATATCATGCTTTCAACCCTCGTGGTGAATTTTATGGTTCAATATATTGACCGTTCAATATATTTAAACCGATATAATCCGATAAAATTCATATTTTTTATACGAGTTTTTCACTTAACAAAGTAATATATAAAAAAAACACGGAGACACAGAGGCACGGAGAGAAAAGATTGGAAAGATTAGTAGATTACAGACATTACTAATCTTGAAATTTTAGACTCTTCTGACTGTTTTTCATCTCTTATAAAATTCCCTCTCCGTGTCTCCGTGCCTCTGTGGTTTATCATATATAACTAAAAAAGTCGTATTTTTTGCAAAATTTCATTTGATATATTTGATCGTATGAGGTAAACTAAAGACATATTTTAAGGGTAGATATGTTAAAATAAAGAAAAATGGAAAGGAGCGATTATGCCAGATACAAAATCTATTCTTGCATCAGGATTTAATTCTATAAGTTTGAATGATTTTAAAGCCCGACACGGGGAACCACCATGGTCGGATATTGTTGTCGTAACTGACGAAATACAAGGCATCTTAATATGCCAACCACCGGGACATCCTAATGATAAACATTATCATCACCACGATGAATGGTGGTTAGTTATGGAAGGAGAGATTCATTGGGAAATTGAGGGTTTGTCTGAACCAGTCAAAGCTAAAGCATACGATTTTGTCTTTGTGCCAAAAGAGCATTATCATCATATCCATGTGAAAGGTGATAAACCAGCTATCCGTCTAGCAATCAGCGTTGCAGGTGAAACACATCTGCATGATAAATAAACCGCAATTTCAGAATCAGGAAAATTAGCCACAGATTCACACGGATTAACACAGATGGAGAAAATACAAAATACTGATCACTCATTATCCATTACTATTACGACTTTTTCATTTATTAAACACAAAGACACAAAGGTCACTAAGATCACAAAGACTTATTATATTTTTATTCCTTCGTGTTCTTTGTGAACTTGGCGTCTTCGTGTTTATTCTTTTTTTACTTTGTAAGTGAAAAACTCGTATCAATATCATGAATCTTGTATCTTTTCTTCTATCTGTGTTTATCCGTGTGAATCTGTGGCTAAATTTCCTACTTAAAAAAGCGTTACCCATTAATATGAAGACAGCTTTCGGATCGCTTTGGGAAGTTGTTCGATCAGATCATCGGCAATCATGCCAGTTTCACCATTATCAATACTTGCCAGATCACCAGCTAATCCATGAATGTAAACTCCAAGTATTGCTGATTTTTTTGTATCTAATCCCTGCGCAATGAATCCCGATATAATGCCAGTCAATACGTCTCCAGTACCACCGGACGCCATGCCGGGATTGCCTGTTGTATTTACATAAGCTTCTCCTTGAGGCGTTGCTACAACAGTGGGTACGCCTTTTAAGACTAAAACAACTTTGTTCTCTTTTGCAAAATTTAATGCGATGTTTATGCGATCAGATTGAATATCAGAGATCGGTCTTTCGATCAATCGAGATATTTCACCTGGATGTGGCGTCAGAACTGTATTTTCACCAAGCTCCTTCAGTATATTTTTATCATCTGCAAGGGCATTAAGTCCATCAGCATCAATCACCATTGGTATATTTATATCATTACACAGCTTTCGTACTAATGACGCAGTCTCAGGATTTCGAGCTAAACCAGGGCCGATAGCAACCACATCAACACTACTAATTGATTGCATAATTTTGTCATAGGCTCTCAAGGCGATAGTTTGATCTCCTGTTTCGTGTAGTGGCAAGGTCATAACCTCTGTCAACTTGACTTCCATCATAGGATTAAGGCTTTCTGGTAAGCCAAGAGTTACCAGACCTGCCCCAACTCTTAGGGCTGATTTGCTTGCCATAGTTGCCGCACCTGTCAGACCAACTGAGCCTGCAATAACCAGCACTCTCCCAAACATACCCTTGTGACCATCTCTTGGTCTAGGTGGTAATAATTCGGCAACCTGAAATGCGTTCAATAGGTTGATAGGTATATTCTGAGATTCTACAACACTTTCTGGAATACCGATGTCAGCAATTTCCAACTTCCCGACAAAACTTGCACCGGGATACAATAAAAGCCCGCGCTTCGGCAAAGCCATAGTCACGGTCAATGATGCACGGATACAGGGACCATCTATTTTTCCGAAATCGGCATCCAGACCCGATGGGAGATCAACAGCAATGATGGGAATACCAGTTTTATTCAGGAACTCGATTAAATTCCCGGCATAGCCTCGAACAGAGCTATTCAATCCAGTTCCGAAGATCGCATCCACTATAAGATCGCTTTGGGAGATAGATGCCTCATATTTTTCCAAATGATCATCAGACAATATAAATTCTAGCGGAAGTTCCATTTTTTGTGCTATCTGGAGATTCGTTAGCGCATCACTAGAGAATCTATCGTGTTCAGACAACAGGTAAGTAACAACACGATAGCCTTTATTTGTAAGGTGTCGGGCAATTACCAACCCATCACCACCGTTATTTCCTTTACCTGCGAATATCGACACATTGCTGAACTTGGAAACGGGGAATTCTCTTTGAATGGAACGTACAACGACTAATCCAGCGTTCTCCATAAGCACAATGCCGGGGATTCCGATCTCGTTTATGGTTTGAGAATCAATATTACGCATCTCATTTGCGGTTGCTACTTTCACAACGGTATATCTCCAAAATTTTGAATATAATTTCCTATTTACAAACAATACAATTATATTATATCATAACCATATCATATTGTGAGATTTTTCTATCATATTCTAAAAATAATCTTGATCAGAATAATTGCATAATATATAATTCTGAATCTAAATTAGGGTTTAGCTTAAAAAACACAGAATTTGTTTTAGTGTCTAATGTTGACGTGTGTAAAGATTTTCGCTCAATTTATCATAGTGTGTAGTAACTTAAAGTGGTCAAATAACTTGACAAATTCACCTCTTTTTGCCTTGCTGGCAATATTAGGATCCAATGCTGCATGTAAGATAACCTCTGCT
>Ga0247842_10002985_pt1 | contig 23745 bp, 18 predicted proteins | sample LaCruzMarch2015__3_FD_192411 | JGI IMG/M metagenome (GOLD analysis project Ga0247842, IMG submission 192411) | Freshwater microbial communities from meromictic Lake La Cruz, Castile-La Mancha, Spain - LaCruzMarch2015_19m | ecosystem: Environmental > Aquatic > Freshwater > Lake | place: Spain...
ATTGGAACACTTAACACAAGTTCCAGAGGAAGTATTAGCACTTATGGGTGAATATCGCAAATCATTTGACGATCTGCAATTTCCTGTTGCTGCATGATTAAAAATCTTTTTCTGAATGTCTATAGTTCGTAACTCAAGAGGGCGATGGCATCATAGCTGTCGCTCTCCCCTACTATACTTCAATCAAAAAGGTTTTGTAGCAATAGGTTCTGCCAATGCAGACAATCTTTGTCCATCAGGTGATCTTATGGCTTCGTATTTTATGGTAACGACATGCTTCAGTATAAAACCACACAGTTCTTATAGAAAAGTATAGATAAAGTGTTGATATTCAGTTATTGAAAATTTTCTCTTGTTAGTGGATAGGAAAAGGTCACGTTTACTACGTCATCCCTAGTGTTTCGCTATCAATCTTGTATGTCCAAAGTAACTTGTGACTTTCCTATGTAACTCCAATGATTGATACACCCAAAATTGTAAACAGAATTATCTATATGATTATGAGATACTTTCCGGAACAAAGATATTATCAAACCCATGTTTAAACTTTCATATTTGGGTTATAGACCAACTTTACCTATCCATCAATATAATTCATACCACCTGTAAATAACGGTCATGTTAAATAGGTGATCCGATAAGCCTTTGGATTGCGATAAAGATGATTTGAACGCCAACAGTTACTAGGGCTTTTACGAAAGTAGAATGCCCCAACGTCCCAACGTCCTTATGGCTCTATGGATCTGGAGAACTAATAAAATCAACAGTTCAATATTCCTTGAGACGAAATGTATCTATAGTTTGCAACGAATAGACTGAAAGGTATATCCGAAAGTGGAATTCTTAATAATTGACAGAACTCAAAATGTCTTGATAGGTATTCTCTTCTGTGCTTAGAGTTCACCGATTTGCATGTAAACAATAGCTCATAAGAGCTACGATTTGGTTTATAGTAACCCTTTTCTTTTCCGCCATTGTATGAATTATGCAGAGTACATACCAAAGTACGACTATACGACGAATTAACATATCTTAGTAAACGTATAAACAATAATGGGAGAATAAAAAATGATCGCAATAATAATGATTCTTTTGGCAAGTTTAGTAGTGATAGGAAATTGGCATAACAATCGCTCGATGGATCGCTTGAGAAATGTGCTCCGTCCTATGTCCCTACGTAAGAGCGAAAATAATAAACTCTACATTGTTCAAAGAGGACATATACTAGCGATGTCAAGATTCTCTATTGAATAAACAAAGAAGGATTTGAACCAACCAACTAGAACGCATGATGGATTCCTGGTAGCAAATGGACAAAAACAAACGATCTTAGCCTAAGCTCCTTTGGATATCGAGACATCAGCGTCTCCGTGTTTTAGTTTCTGCTCTTTTTAGGTAACTATAGAGCGTAGGTCTTGATATCCCCATAAGCTGACATATTTCTTTGACAGTATGATCTCCTGAGTTATAAAGCTTAATTGCCGTTTTTCTTTTTTGGTCGTCAAGCGTGAGTGGTCTTCCACCTTTGCGTCCGCGAGATCTAGCAGAAGCTAGTCCTGCCAGAGTTCTTTCTCGAATCAAGTTACGCTCGAATTCAGCCAAGGCGCCAAAAATATGAAAAATGAATTTTCCGCCAGAAGTAGTCGTATCCATAGATTCTATAAGGCTTTTGAAACCAATATTTTTCTCCTCTAGTTTCGTAACCAATTCAATAAGGTGTTTTAGAGAACGACCTAGCCTATCCAGACGCCAAACTACCAAGATATCTCCCTCACGAAGGACTTCCATAATTCGTTCTAATCCTGGACGCTCCGATGATTTACCAGAGATTTGATCTACAATGAGTTTTTCGCATCCTGCCTTCTCAAGTGCATCCCTCTGTAAATCCAAATTTTGTTCGTATGTTGAAACACGGGCATATCCAATGAGCATTGTGCAACTCCTTTTCTGATGAAAGCAGGAACAGGGTTAATAAACTCTTGCCAATAGACGATTACTTAACATAGAATTATTTACCAGTTTTTTAACAATTAAACCATAGAAATATTGGGATTTCAATGCAGAAATAGAATGTAAAGAAAACGATCCTTTTCTTTACAAATTTTTATCTGTTCAGGAGGTATTATGCCCGGTCAGTTTTTTACCACTGAGGAAAAGGAAAGACTTAATAAGATACCTATAGACATTTCAAAGTCTGATATTATCTCATTTTTCACACTCACGGATTCCGATTTGAATGAGATTCCTCTACAAAGCGCCGATTATAATCGACTTGGATTTGCTCTCCAGATCGGTATCTTACGTTACCTTGGTTTTTGTCCGGATGATTTGATGACTACTCCATTGTCGGTGATTCAGTATGTCGCTTCTCAACTTGAGGTAGACCCTCAAAAGCTTTCATACTATGGTCAAAGAGAACAAACCCGAAGGGTCCATGTCAGGCAAATTGAAGAATATATTGGATTTCGCAGAGCCAAAGAGGCGGACTTGAAAGAGCTTTCAGAATGGTTAGTTCAAAGAGCATTGGAACACGATAAATCTACACTACTTTTTCAAATGGCTTCTGAAAGACTTTATTCTATGAAGATTATACGTCCGGGAGTCACTACGCTGGAGCGGATGATAATAGCAGCAAAACAGAAAGCCCATGAAGAGTCATATCAGCATTTGAGTTTTCTAATAACAGACGATCGGCAAAGACTGTTAGATAGCATTCTAATACCCAGTGAAACAGAGGAACAACAATGGTCTAAAGGTCGCACTGCATTATATTGGCTCAATTACGCCGCAACATCTAACACACCTGAATCAATACTTGAGACGACTGAGAAACTCAAATTTTTACAGGAATTTGGTGTGGATCAATGGGATTTAAGTTCGCTTAATCCTAATCGACAAAAGTTTCTAGCACAATTGGCTAGAAGGTCTACCAATCAGGCACTTCAAAGGCTATCACCACAAAGACGCTATCCCATTTTGCTTGCCTTTCTCTATCAATCTTTGCAGGATATCACAGATGAACTAATCGATCTTTTTGATCGTTGCTTATCAGATCGATATAAAAATGCCAAGAGGGATAATCAAGCCTTTCATACTGCTATCGCTAAAACGGCTAACGAAAAATTGATTCTCTTCCAGGATATGGTTCAGATAATATTGAATCATGCAATTCCTGATGAACAATTACGAGTCATGATCTACCGGAAAATACCTGAAGATAAGCTTAAAACATCTCTTGAAGAATGTGCTACTCTTATCCGTCCTGCTGATGATAATTCATATGATTACTTTGCAAATCGTTACTCTTATCTCCGAACATTTGCGCCGAAATTCTTGACCGCACTCCATTTCGAGTCAAACCAGGAATATAAGCCTCTACTAAACGCTTTGGAGCAAATCATGTCTCTCAATTCAACAGGTAAGAGGAAAGTGCCAGAGGACGCAACACTGACATTTGTGCCTAAATCGTGGCTTCCTTATGTATTGGATGATAAGGATGAAATCAATCGCCGTTATTATGAGACATGCGCCCTTTGGGAACTGCGTGGCGCGTTACGTGCTGGCAATATCTGGGTACGCAATAGTCGCCGATATGCTAACCCGGAAACTTACTTGATTCCTAAAGACGAGTGGAATCAGATGCGTCCAGAATCTTGCAGGATCCTTGGTCTGCCTCAAAATGGGGAAGAGCGACTACGGCAACGTCAAGAGGAACTCAATGATAGTTTGTCTCAATTAGACCATGAACTTGCCAAACATTCGGATGTCCGTATAGAGAAGGGAAAATTAGTATTGTCTCCGCTAGAAGCCGATCCACTACCTGAAAGTAGCAAGAAATTACGGGAAATTATTGCTGAAAGATTGCCACGATTAGACCTTACTGAATTATTGATAGAAGTGGATGGATGGACTCATTTCGCAGATTGCTTTGAGCATGCTGGCGGCAATCAGCCACGGACAAAGGATATACTCGTGCATATATATGCTTCACTTCTGGCACAAGCATGCAATTTCGGACTGGTAAAGATGGCGGAAGTTTCATCACTTACATACGACCGACTTGCTTGGTGTACCCATTGGTATCTTAGAGATGAGACCTTAAAGACTGGTATAGATACTCTCGTGAACTATCAATATCATCAACCACTCAGCCGGCTCTGGGGTAGTGGAACTATGTCATCCTCTGATGGTCAGCGTTTTCTTGTCCCTGTAAAATCTCAGAATGCAGTATCATTGCCACTATACTTTGGATATAGCAAAGGGCTCACATTCATGAGTTGGACATCAAGTCAGTATTCTCAGTATGGGTCTAAGGTTGTTCCCTCTACAAATAGAGAAGCGACTTATGTGCTGGACGCTATACTGGATAACGAAACAGAACTAGAGATCATGGAGCATACCACCGATACTGCTGGTTACACAGAATTAGTCTATGCCTTGTTTGATTTGCTTGGTATGCGTTTTTCGCCACGTATAAGGGACATTGGTGATCAAACACTGTATAAAATGGATCGTTCTATACGGTATTCACACCTGGATTCAATCATCAAGCAGACTATCAATCAAAAGAAAATATTGGAACGATGGGATGACTTTTTACGTGTAGCATGCTCTGTGAAGTTAGGGTGGGTGACTGCTTCTCTATTGATTAGCAAATTACAGGCTTATCCCCGGAAAAATGCACTGACCAAGGCACTTCAGGAATATGGACGAGTGATAAAGTCTATAGATATTCCTTATTATCTCTGCCATGAAGAACACAGGCGTCATATCGGTATACAGCTCAACAAAGGTGAGGAACTTCATAGGTTAAGGCAGTTCCTTTTATTCGCAAACGAAGGCAAAATCCGAAAATCTCATATTGAAGACCAGAGCAATCAGGCAAGCACATTAACGTTGGTTACAAATGCAGTGATCGTATGGAATACACGTTATATAAAAGCGATTATCGAACAGTTACAGAAAGAGGGATATACAGTTGATGAGAATGACTTAACTCATGTATCGCCCTGTCGATTCGATCATATCAACAAATATGGTAAATATTATTTCAATGTGGACAATGACCGGAATAGGGAACTACTCAGACCGTTAAGGCAACCTAAGAACCCTTGATATATCTATCTTCAAACTAAGATCGTTCGTTTTTGTCCATTTGCTACCAGGAATCCTTATAAGATTACTGGATACCAGCCATGGATGCCTAATACTTCCGTTACACGGCGCGATACAGAAATTCGCTTAGTAACTTTATTAGGACTAATTTTAATGGGAAATTGGTAGGATATTTGCTATGAATAAGAAGGATTTATTTACCTAAAACAGTGCAAGTCTTATTAACGCCGAAATACTCTTAACCTGCCAGTTGAACTCATAAGAGTCCAATGCTTTCCTACCTCATTTTCTATACCCGGGTCTGTTCCCCAAATTATTACGTAATCAATGGGCATGGAAGCACATTTGGTTATATCTAACGTCTTTGGAGCGTGAAGCACCGTCACTAAAGGAGGACGTTCAAAGCCTTCCTTGTACTTTGTCGGAAAATAAGCGGTTCCTGCCTCATAGTTCCCTAAACTAATCCCGGCATTTTGGAGACAATAGTAGCCAAAAGAATTAAAGAAAATTCCAATACGATAAGATTTTCCATAGGGATCAAGTGGCATTGGCAAAATAACCTTGTTTTTCTCTATAAGGTCAACTTTTGAAACGAATTCTTTCATATCTCTATCCAAGGTTATATAGTAATAAGAGACGTAGACAACATTAACAATGCAAATAATTACGATGAAAGCATGAAGAATATATTTATGGATCTTGCTCTGTTTTACGCTAAACCATGGCAATATGATTAAAAAAGGGTATAGGGAAAGCCTGTCGGTTACAAACCCTCCTCCACCCATAGATGAAGGCATGAAAAAGTATAGCATTAATACTAGCGCAGAAATTAGCAGAAAATAATCTCTATGGTCTAGCTTTATCTGAATAATGTTTCCTTTTAGCTTCATCTTTTCATTAACCAATGTCCAAAAGAAAAGATACATAATAAATGCAAAAAGGATATAAGTAATGATAAACTGGTACTTACTATATGAGACTAATGATTTCATTGATATAAAATCTATTATGAGTTGCGGCATCTGCCAGAATCCAAAGGCGGATTTGCCGCTTCGTAAGAAATCGGAATCAACGATATATATTGCGAAAGGAACATAAGATGGAAGAAGGTAGCAAAAAGATAAAAGTGTCTTCTTTACCTTTTTCCTATAATACAATGCGGATAATACAAAAATAGAGATCAAAGCCAATATGTATGATACTAGATGACAAAAAAAGACTATGCAGATTAATAAATTCAAGATGATGATATTGCGATAGCAAAAAGAATCCCTGTTTTTCCACCAATACCCCAACACAAAGAAGAATAATGGAATACTAAGAACAAAATTATAGAAACCCATGTGGAATAAGTAATTATAGATAAAAAGAAATCCCAGAATCCCAAATGAAGTATTTCCTTTATTTACCGCGTTAATCAAGTAAAATAGCGATAATGGAAATAAAATGATGTAAATGCTTATTAAGAGCTTTTCTGCTATAAGTGGAGGGAATACATACATCAATCCGGCGAGAAAAGCATGTGAAAACCAATTGGGGAAAATTTTCAGGTTTAAGTCATAGAATTCATTAAATTTATAATCAGAATTGTTGTATTCCTTCAGGATTTGGGCATTGTAAAGATGACTTGGACCATCTTGCGATGGAAAATACGTTATCACCCAGATCGGTATAAGATAAATTAAAATAAGGCACAATATGAGAGTTTTTAACCTCATTTTTTTCGTGACTTCAGTAACATTGATCTTTTGATTATTAATGCCAAAAAACATAAGTAGTAACATGAAAAATCTGCCCCGCTATATTCCATAATCCGCCAATTGTAAATTCTCCCAATATTAAACCGAGAAAGAAAGGAACTGCTTTACGATAAACTTTTATACCACCATGCTTCAAGATAGTTGCCTTAATAGCCCAGCTTAAAAGCACAGAAAACCAGATCATATTCATTGTCCAGCTAGCCGATAAGGGATAACCAACAGGATGAAGTTTCCACCAGACAAATCTCATCCTTATCGCACTTAATACTAATGTAATACCAAAGCCTATTAACGTAAAAGCTACAGATGGAATATTGGTCCCTTTAGGATTATCAAGCCAGGATTGTAATCTTCCAAATGCTCCTGATGAAGCCCAAGCTCCCGGAGCACCATCCACTTTGTAGCCAACAGAGAGTATTGACCAAAAGAGTACAGGAATTCCAATTGCGGATGACAAGAGTATAGCAATTAAAAATTTACGGCTTTCCACTCCTGTTTGTTCCGCTAACTTAAATCCCTCAAGTTGATGCGGCATTGGATGTGACCTATAACAACGATTAAAAAACAAATAGATAGTGAATACTGTTAAGTTTCTTGCGCCTAGCCTGCGCAAGCCGATGAAGTCTGTCATCAATTCATTTGGACCGCCATATTCCAATTCATGTGCAGGCGGACCAAGTTCTGCTCTCATCCTTGTCATTGTAATTGATATAATAAAGTAAATAACAAAATATATTATGGCAACCCAGACTGACATTCCAGCCTTATAGGAAAAAAGCACCAAGAACGTCATGCCACCAATGATACCCAATATCACCCACTTATATCGCATTGGCTCATCTGTATCATCTTTTGTGTTGAATGCCTTCTTGAATACTGATATTAAGTATCTTCTGCTCTGAAAAAGGGCAATTACACATAAACCTATATATCCACCAGAAGCCTGTGGTTTTAGGTATGGAAACTGCGGCAAACTCTGGAAACCAAAGATATCTCCTGATATAAGCTGAATTTTTCGGATAAAATAAAAGAACCAACAGGAAAAAGAAAGGTCTAATGGCATAAGAAAGACAAGCCCAACAGCAAATGGATAAAAGCACAAGGGCGTCCAACCAATAGCAGAAAATGGTCTTTCTGTGAAAAAATGTCCGATCTCAAAAGTATCAGACCAACTGATCCCTGTTCGTGAAGCAGGAATAATAGGTATGGCAGGAATAAGGTAGTGCAAACCGTTTATGAAGTCTATTCCTCCCGCTACCGCAAATCCCATCCATAAAACCTTATTATCAAAAAAGCTTTTTCCGGTGCCATCCCTTGTCATCTCTAAAGGTAGCTGGATTATTGGATACGTTAGTTTTTCGTTTTCAGTCCATTGCTTTCTCAGTATAACGTTGATGCAAAGCATGACAAAAACAAGCACGAAAAGGAAAACTGACCACCAGATCGCAGGAAGAAGCCAGCTTTTTATGTGTAAGATAGTATACAGAGTTGAATCAGTCTCGTAATAATCCCTTAAAACTGATTTATCAGAAATAGTCAACCATTTGGGAATGTACTGCCAGAAAAGGTCTTTCCACTCGTTTTCTGGAGTAGCAAACCAGAACCCATATCCCATTATTGGCGGGAGCAACTGCATTAGGTCTATTCCTCCTAGCGCTGTCACTATGGAAAGCATCGTGTATATTATCAGCAGTTCACCTTGAGTCAGTGCAGAAGATGGGATAAATCTTTTTAGGAGTCTATTAAGAGAAACCAGAACTAGCAGTATAAATATTACATTGTAAAAGATTGAAAGGGTATCAGGCGGACCTAATACCGCCCATGTTTGTTTCTGTACTATCCAGTAACAGTTTACGGGGATCAATAAAACCCCAAGTATTATAGAACGCCAACTAATCACATTTGCTTGTGATACATTCATGATACTCTTTTTCAAAAAAATATGGCTTGGAGAATTCACTTTATTCTCCAAGCCTATATATTTAAGTAATTAACGACTATGAACGCTTTAATACTCCCCACACTGTTGCCAATTTACCATATCTGTCAACAGCCGAATTTCCCACAATTGAAGGCGAGGTTAGGCTTACATTGTCTAGTGAAGTTGGTTTTCCAGATGCAGTCCAAACTTCAAAATATACATAGATTTTGGCTGTATCTATGCCATCAATATCAATTTTTCCAGCAGAATCAAACTTATCTTTGTCTATGGTGGCTTTGAAGGGAACTTTTTTCCCACTTGGTGACGAAAGCTCAATTTTGTAATGGTGCCATTCTTCTTGCCCTACGTTAAAATTGATCGGATTATCAATGGTTGGACCACCGCCACCGACAAATTGATACACACCGTTAACGACTATGAAGATAAACATTGGTTGCTTATCCCATGCCTCAGTATCTGATGGCTCGCTATTAAAGGATATATAAGTCTGCTGATAACCTGCAATATAGTCGCATTCGACTATAAGACTTCCTTTTGTCAAATCAAAAGTTTCCTGATACCTGATTCCAGTGACTACGTCTGTGCCTTTAGCATCAAATTTAAGTATACCATCAGCTTCGACAATTTCTTTTCCAGTAGCCCTTTTTTTTGTCACGAACCACTTATCACCAAGCTTATTATCGGAAAAATCATCAAGAAATGTCCCTGCCATTGCTAACCCACAAGGTAAACACCATAGAAGTAGCGCAAATACCGAAAAAATTCGACGACACCGCATCTTTTTGATCTCCTCGTTATATCAACGACCTGTGCTAGTTATTCTACACAGAGATATCAGCACAAGCCGTTAGGATCCAAAAATTGATAAAATGGAAAAGATATTTCTTTTATTCTAACTCATTTTTCATCTAGTTGCTTAACAATCAATACTCACTCTTGATTTTGCCCCACTTCGTAGATAATTTTTCATTAGAATTAACCGCTGAGGCTACAGCTATAGATGGGGATGTCATAACTACGTTATCCAAAACAGTAGGGGATCCAGATGCAGTCCAAACCTCGAAATATACATAAGCATTGGTTGGATCCATGGTACTAATGTTGAGTTTCCCTGATTTATCAAACGTACCTTTATCTACACTGGTGTGATAGTCATATACTTTTGGATCATTAGTAGGTGCGAAGGTAACCAGATAATGGTGCATGTCCTTTTGACCGACATCATAAGTAAAGGCTGCATCTACACTGGGTCCTCCACCACCAACAAATTGATATACTCCATTAACTGCTATGAAGATAAACATAGGTTGTTTATCCCATGCTTCGGTGTCTGATGGGTCGCTGTTAAAAGATATATAGGTTTGTTGATATCCTGTTAGATAGTCACACTCTAGTGAGAATTCTCCTTTAGTTAGATCAATAGTGCCATATCTAATTCCTGTAACTACATCAGTGCCTTTAGCATCGAAGGTGAGGACGCCATTAGCTACTTTGATCTCGTCTCCAGTAGCTCTCTTATTTGTGACAAACCATTTATCACTGAGTTTGTCTCCAGAGAAATCATCAGAGAAAGTACCCGCTATCGCCAAACCACCTGAAACACACCAGATAACAAGCAAAAACATTGAGAAACCAAAACGTAATTTCATTTTATCTCTCCATTATTTATATTTGCAATATTTTGACAAAACAACACATATATTTTGCTGAATAACCCAATGATGTTGTCCTTAATACTTCCTATATATTATTTGATACCATCTCCTTTCTTAATATCAGCTTTTCTAATATTCTCCAAAAGCTTTAACTGCCTCGAAGAAAGCGATTATATTCTCCCATGGAGTAGGCAATTCCAGTGTGTGAGAAGGACCAATACACAATCCACCACCTTTTCCCACAGTCATTATACGTTCTTTAACATCCCTTTTTACATCCTCTGGAGTACCAAAAGCCATAGTGCTTTGAGTACCCATTGTTCCCCAAAATGACAGTCTATCTCCATATTCCTCTTTTAGTTTTGCTACATCCATACATTCAGGTTGAACTGCTTGAAGTATGTCAATTCCAACTTCTATCAGATCAGGGATTATTGGCTCAATGTATCCATCGCTGTGGAAAGCCACGAGAACATTAGGATTAACGCTTTTTGCACGACTGGCAATCTTTTTAACGCAGGGCTTTAAATGCTTACGCCATAGTTCTGGCGACATAAGCATCGCTATTTCACTGCCAAGATCATCTCCTGTCCACACAATGTCTACGCCTGCTTTAACATAACCAGCGGCTATTTCGGCTTTTAGGTCAGATACTTTATCTATCAATGGTGTGAGGAATTCCGGTTCATCCAGAAGATCAGCAAGAAAATTATCCATACCCCTAAGCGCCCATAGATGCTCAAAACTGCCGCACTCATATCCAGAAACTGCTGGAAGACCTTTTTCCTTAACTTTCTTAACAGCTTCAGGCAAATGCTCATAACGATAGGAAGCCCCAACATCAGGAAAAGGATATTCATATACATCATCAGCACTATGAAAATCAATCATCGGAGGGCAAATTCCTTGCCCCCATTCATTTACACCGTTATTACTCCAAGAAGGATATTTTGAAAAATCTCCTTGATATTTTGTCGGTCCATAATAGACAAACTGCTGAATATCCATGTCGAAATATTCCCACGGATTATCTAATCCAGTGTTTTCTTTAACAATCTGACTTAGGTAAGACCCGGGCTGTATCCAACATGGTATTTTGTCTGGTACTTTTCGAGAAAAAGCAGTCAAAACTCTTTCTCGTTTTGTCATTGATGACATAAAAACCTCCCTATTACATATCCTTAATGCTACCCCATAACGTTGATATTTTCCCATTTGGCTCTACACTAGCCGTTGCATCAACGAAAACAGCCGATATAACACAGTTTACAGAACCAGCGCCATTTTTCTGATAAAATTGAAATGGGTCTTTTCCTGTTACTTCCCATGTAAGATAGACTCCATCCGTATATTTTTTAATCTCATCATCGGGATCAGCAGGCATATCCTTTCCCTGCCAACCGAATGCCTGAAAGTTTCTAGCTGTCGTATCAAAATCTAAGGCATAGACTGAAACTTTATAATGATTTGAATCTACCGTTAAAGTCATTGCCACGTCAGCGTTACGACCGGAGACGCATGCCGCATATCTGGCGGATTTATCTACTAACCATGGAGCCTTTTTATTGTCTCCTGGATCCGCATTAAATATCCATCCATAAGCCTTTGACCCACCAGCAGAACCAAGCGTTATTTCCTTTATCAATCCCTGCTTAAACAGCTTTTGAGCTGCATCTGGTTTGTAAGGAACAGGAAGATCAGCATTATGGTTTTCTTTATTGCAGAAAATGATAGCGCCACTTCCACCATATACGCCTATCCAATCACCTTGAGTTTTGACGTCCGTACCAAGATATTTAACTTGCGCACTTGCACACAAGCAAAAGGATAATAAAATTAAAACTAAGGTAGTTAGTAAGATACTTTTCCCTTTCAATGATCTTTCCTCCTTTTCAGAACACAAGTACTTAAGAAACAGCTCCTATAACGGAACTATACCTCAAACCATCGAATTAATGGCTTTAATTATACTGATTGAAACTTATTCTGCTAAACTTTATTCTGAACCGAAATCATTATAACAATACGGAATATTGCAATCAAGCAAAAAACAACCAGTTATGTAAGATTTAACTTAATGAAATGGATAGAAATCCCTTGCCGTATCAAACAACATCACGATATTTTCGGGTGGAGTTCCAGCCTGAATGGCATGAGATGGTCCTAGAATATAACCGCCATTTTTACCAAGTACAGTAATCAGTTTCTCAACCTCCTGCTGTACATCCTCTTGACTACCGAATGGTAACGTTGTCTGAACACTGACACCTCCCTGAAAACACAGACGATTACCATATTGTTTTTTGAGTTCAACAGGATCCATTTTAGCGGCACTGAACTGGAGTGCCTGTAAGACGTCTATCCCCATATCAATGAGTCCATCAACAGCATCCATTACAGAACCATCACTATGATAGATCACTTTTGCTCCATATTCATGTATAGCTTCATTTAACTTAACATGATATGGTTTCATGAATTCTTCCCACATTTTCAAAGAAACCAATAATCCTCTCTGATCGCCAATATCATCAGCAGTGAAAGCCAAATCAATACTTCCTTTGGAAGCTGACAGTATCTTTTTGGAGTGTTCAACAAAAAAATTAGTAACTCGCTCCATAATTCCGTGTGCTAATTCTGGATTTAGCGATAAATCTATAAACATTTGCTGAAATCCGCGCATATACCACGAAGACTCGAATATATTTCCACCAGATGTCATCAGGCAATATTCACCATTGGATTGAGCAGAAGCGATCCTTTCAGGGATGACTGAATAATCAAACCATTCAGTGCAAGGGAACCTATGTTTATCGAGATCACTAACAGTTTCAGCACTTTGAAGCGGGTAGAAGTCTATCTCACTGTAACTATCTGAGCCATAGCTAACTGGTTTGCGATGTACACCCCACATATCAAACCCACTTTCAATCTTTGGTCCAATATAATCAGGTCCAACACCTTTTATATCCATAAGTGGATTGATATAATCATGGACAGAAATGCTACGCTCCTTTTGCAGATAGCTTTCCAATTCCCTATATGCAGGACCATTAATACCGGAACACACCATTGCAATGGGTATTCTGTCGGTTTCTTTATGTTCTAGAGCTAAACGTATTCGTTCTCGACTAGACAGTGCCTCTTTTCGTAACATTTATGGACTCCTTACAATATTACTTAATCAGCCTGTACCTTTAACTGATCAAATTTTTGATATATTCTTTATCCATTTTTATGAACATAAAACACTATATTTTACAGGACTTCCTCCATCGAATCAACAAAAAAACATAGAGTTGTTGATAAATTTTGTGCCATTTATATTGAATATCATCCATCAAGAATGTTAATATTTAGCCCATAGGAGGACCAGCTTATGAGAGTAGCAGGATACACAAGAGTCAGCACGCAAGAACAGGCAATTAGTGGACTTGGATTAAAAGTCCAGAGAGATAAAATCGAAGCCTACTGCATATCGCAGGATTGGGATTTACTCGAAGTCTATGAGGACCCTGGAGTAACAGGAGCAACACTTGATAGACCAGCCTTTAACCAGATGATGCTTGATGCTAGTAATGACATATTTGATATGATACTTACCTACAAAATAGACAGGATAAGCCGAAGCTTAAAGAACCTGCTTATACTTGTGGAGGATACACTCAAGCCTTTAGGTATAGCTCTCAAAAGTGTAACTGAGTCATTCATAGACACATCATCACCAGAGGGCATGGCAATGTTTCAAGTTCTGGGTACATTCTCAGAATTGGAAAGGAAACAGATCACCAGAAAGTTATCAGATGCTAGGATCAAGAAATCTGATGGCGGTGGATATGCGGGTGGTTATTTACCTTACGGATACGATGTCCTAAAAGGTAAACTGATCATTAATGAAAGTGAATCTGCAATTGTAAAACAAATATTTGCGTATAGAAAAGAGGGATTCAGCTTGAGGCAAATAGTGAAAGAATTGAACGATAAAAACATACCAACCAAGAAAAATGGCAAGTGGAATGCAGAGGCTGTAAGATATATTTTATGCAATATACTTTATACCGGGTCAATAACTTATGGTGGCAAAATAGTCAAAGGTCATCATGATGGGATCGTCAGCAAGATATTATTTAACAAAGTCCAGATAAAAGATAGCTAATGGGTGTCAGGTTAATTGTAATTATCCTGACAGCTTTGCCACTCTAACACTGATGGTTATTGGTTTTTGTATTAAAATCTATAATCATTATGGTAAGGGATTTTATCGCTGAGTAACTAGAGACTGACGCTTAATATTATTCTGCTTGAGCAATTCTCCAAAAGGTCCATCATCAACCTGCTTGCGAATAAAGGTTAAATATTCCGCCCTACTCATATTTTTAGTTTCATCATATATCTTATCTTGAATACTTCGCTTCATTTCTATGCAATCAAATTTCTTTATCTTCCGGCTCATTTTTCTCATTCCCAACTTCCCAATGTCCACCCTTTGCAGGACCAACTCTTTTTAAGACTCCTTTTTTCTTTAAGGTAGCAATATTCTTATCTACAGCAGTTCCGCTTATACCAAGGTCTTCTGCCATTTGCCTTTTAGAAATATAAATATTTTCTCTTACAAGTCCTAATATTTTCTTCTGGTTTTCTACCAACCCATCTACCAACCCATCTACCAACCCATCTACCAACCTGAATTCTGGAATTTCTTTCCTATAAAATATCACCAAAAAACCACTCTTGAGCTTTCGGAATTCTACTTTCACACTTTCTTCTTTGCAAGCTTCATAGATCCTCTTTAATCCAGAACCCCATCTTTCAATATCTTCACTGAGATACAAAGTATTCGCAATTAATGGGTTTCTTAGAATAGATCGCTCTTCACCTTTGATAAAGTCTTCTGGTTCGTATTCCTCAGGGAACTGCCCAGGACTATAAATCTCAACCCTGTCCTTAAAAATGGCTACCTCATTACTTTTCAGTTCACTGTAATCTCGGTGGCATAGGGAATTGATAATTGCTTCTGTGATTGCTCTTACAGGTATTTCAGGTATTTCCTCTCGTCGCATTTTTTCCATCTTTGCACGCCAATTAATATGCTCTTTGATATATAATTCTGACTGCTCCGAAAGACTAAACAGATTGCCTTTGAATTGTTTTATGTCAAGGAACGTTAGCTTATCTTTTCCTGCAAAAATTGCTGCCTGAACTTCAAGCGTATTTTCATTGCAGAATAAAACATCCGCTGCTTTTAGTAATTTATCACCTTTCATTAGGTTTAGCTTTTTCAAGGTGGATTCGACATTGGTAAACCTGAAATTGATCCTTTTTGCTTCGTTAGCCTTCTTCACAAACTCTCGTAAGGTTCTGGAATCAACATCCTTAATGGTCTTATCAGAAATACCATCTTCCCATGATGCCTTGTTTTTCTTCAATATGAGTTTTTCCAGTTCCTTTGAGCTGAGTTGCCTATCTTCATCACCGACACGCATATATGCACGACCAAAAGCAAAATACGGGGTATCAGTGCCCTCAAAATCAACCAATATACAATCTTTGCTGTCTATAGTCTCTTTGGTTATCTTAGGATAAATCTTTGGCTCAATATGGTCAGCTATGGATTTTGAGACATCCCTAATGGTTTTCTCAACAACGGTCTGACCTATTACCTCTCCGTCATGCCTTATACCGAAACATAATCGCCCTTTGTGGTGCTTGTTGAGTATAGCAACTATTGATACGATGCCTTCGTTTAGCTCTGACGTTGATCTTTTCAGTTCCAGTGTTTCGGATTCGCTAAAAACCATACTCAATCCTTTTTATAATGCGGCTTATCCGTTTACAGTTTCCCTCAATAGCTTTATGATCTCATTTCGCAACGCTCGTTTCTCTATTCTCTTTTTCGCATTTTTCCTTGCCGGAACGCCTAATGAGTTAGCTTTTATGCGCAAGAGTATGTTCAGCATTCTTTTCTTGTCGTTCTAAACGAATACGAAAGCCAAGACCAGAAATAATACTAAGCCAATTGTCTAGTCTTGGATTATGTTTACTGGCAAGTATATCGTAAAGGTGCTCTCGGCTAATTGTAGTCCTTTTTGCCAGTTCACCTATTCCACCTTGGGCTTCAGCTACATGCTTCATTGCCAAAAGCAAAACTTCAGTATTGCCATCTTGTTCATAAGACTCAAAAGCAGCTTCAAGGTATGCTTGTGCTAATTCTAAGTCTTGCAGACGTCTAAGAAGATTTTCCTCGTAGCTTGTTGTGTGTTTTAGTATTGTTTCTTTATTCATTATGTTCGATTTTTTAATGGGGTTATGTCCTAAATAAAATAATCACAGGCATTATAAGAGCAGCAGAACTGTAGTGGCAATAGAACACGTGTCTTAGTTCTGCTACACATTAATGCACCTTTTGCTGGTTTATGCAAAAATCCCCAAAGTGACACTTATTATTTTTCGCTTATTGCTGAAAACTCTATATGATATTCAGGTGCGTTTTATATTGCTGGAATTAGGTTCGTTTTGCTGTCCAAAGAGTTGCATTATATAGAACCTTTTGCACTTCTGGTTGACGCATAATCGGGTATGTCTCATGACCCGGTCTAAGATAGAATATGCGACCTTGACCGACTGTCCAGCAGCATCCTGAACGAAACCATATACTATTGCCTTTCTCAAAAGTTGAGCGAAACACAACTGCTTCCGGATCAGGAACGTCGAATGATTCACCAAAGAATTCTGTGCGAGGAATCTTGAAATCCTTGATACCATTAGCAATAGGATGGTTTGGGTCAACAACGGTAATAGATTCTGCTCCACCGTCACCAACGCTGCCAAGTCCGCATGATGTTCCCAATAATGCTATCAGTCCTCGTGAGTAATGCGCAGAATGAATAGCGAAATATCCCATACCTTCTTCCTTAACACGCTTTACTATTCGCTGAACGCTTTGATCTGTAACATTTCCATGCTTTTGATGTCCCCACCATATTAATACATCTGCCCAATTCAACATGGCTTCACTTACACCTTGATCAGGGTCGTCAAGCTGTGCTATTTTAGCTTCTACATCTGCGCAGGAGTTTAGATATTTCGCAATATCGCCATGAATTCCTATTGGGTAAATGTCTTTTGGTTCTGTAAATTCCGACCACACAAGAGCTTTTACTTTCGCTTCCGCCATAATGTCCCCCAAATCAGCTAGGGTCTAATTCTTTCATTCATGCCCTTTGCTTTATAATCAGTAGTTAAAATTAGAATAGTGGCAACTCATATTGCCAATTTCGAGTTTCCTTGCTTAAATGTTATCACTCTTCACTCCATAGATCAACAAAAATTTACACTTTTCTTTTTGCTTTCGTGCTAATGTTCTATGGGTAAAGTTTTAATGGCAGAAATACTGTAATACCAGACATTTATTATAGACGATAATTTGCATATCGCAGTCAGCTGTTGTGAATACTTGATGCCCATTAAAAGTTTACAGATTCCAGGCAAGAATGTTGGCATTGAATAATGATTAGAGAGATTCTTGTGATGGAAGTACAAATCTAGTTATCTGCTACGCTAGCAGATAAAGCCAGTGTAGCACATTGAAAATCAATAAGTCTTAATTCTATGACAGATATGTTAATCTATAACAACAAACTTTCGCAGTGCTGTGTAGCTTCCAGCACTAAACTGATAGAAATACACCCCGCTTGCTACTTTATCGCCTTGAGTGTTCTTTCCATCCCAATACGCTGCACTATCTTTATCCAGATAGCTACCTGTGGACTTTTTTCCAATATCCAGTTTGCGTATCAAATGTCCCGCTGAATTATAGATTTTGATCGTCACGTCTGCATTCTCGCCCAACTGATAGGGTATCCACGTCTCAGGGTTGAATGGATTGGGATAGTTTTGATAAAGCTCTGTTCGCTTCACCATTCCCCATGTTACTGGCTGTTTTCCTTGTGATGTCACCGCTCCACCTTTGGTTGAGCGAAATACTTTGACGCACTCATTATAGCTATCAGCCACGTAGATAAGCCCTGATTTACTTATGGCTATGTTTGTGGGATAACATAAACCCATGCCTTCAACCCCGAAAGTTCCAAAATTGCTCATGAAAACGCCTTTTGAATTAAACTCCTGGATGCGGATGTTGTAAGTATCAACAACATATATATTCCCTGAGCTATCTACTGCTACGTCACAAGGAGTAAATAATTGATCATTATCAGGGTCTTTCATTATAAATTTGGTCATAAAAGAACCTTTTGAGGTAAATTTCTGGATGCGGTTGTTGCCCATATCGGTTACGTAGATATTATCTGATCTATCTATTGCTATACCACTTGGATAATTAAAATGCCCATTACCGGTACCTTTACTGCCCCATGCCATCAGAAAAACACCATCAGGAGTAAATTTCTGGATACGGTTATTTTCACCATCAGTCACGTAAACATTCCCTGAACTATCCACTGCTATATCAACAGGGGGATTGAATTGTCCATTATTACTACCATTTTCTCCCCATTTAGTCAGGAAAACACCATCTGAGGTAAACTTCTGGATACGGTTATTCCAAGAATCAACTACATAGACGTTTCCTCTATTGTCCGATACTATACCCCAAGGCACACTGAATTGTCCATCATCGGAGCCTTCCGTTCCCCATTTAGTCAGGAAAACACCATCTGAGGTAAACTTCTGAATGCGGCTGTTGCCAGCGTCTGCTACATACACATCTCCAGTGCTATCTATGGCTATACCATACGGAAAATCAAACTTCCCTTTGTCAGAACTCGCCCCCCATTTAGTTAAGAAAACACCATCTCCCGTGAACTTCTGGATGCGGTTATTATTAGTGTCAGCCACATATACGTTACCTGAACCATCCACTGCTATACCAGAAGGATATTTAAACTGTCCATCATCGACGCCCTGAGTACCCCATTTTGCTAAAAAAATACCATCTGAAGTAAATTTCTGGATACGATTGTTACCAGAGTCGGATACATAGATGTTTCCTGAGTTATCTACTACTACATGAGACAAATACTTGAATTGTCCATTGCCATCACCTAAATTTCCCCATTTGGTAATAAAAACACCATCTGCAGTAAACTTTTGGATACGATTGTTCTCTCCGTCTGCTACGTAAACGTTTCCTAAGTGATCCACAGCTACGTCCCATGGCTCGCTGAATTCACCATCATCATTGCCCTTTTGCCCCCATTTTTTCAAGAAAACGCCACTTGAAGTAAATTTCTGAATCCGGTGGTTAAAGGTATCAGCTACGTAAACATTCCCTGAATCGCTGTCAACAGCCACCCCTCCCGGGTTATTGAACAGCCCGTTAGTATCACCAAACCCTCCCCACATCTTTAAGAAATCACCTTCTGAGGATAGCTTCTGGATACGGTAATTGCTCATATCAGCAACGTATGCATTCCCTGAGTTGTCTACTGCAATGTCAGAAATCACCCGAAACTGTCCCGCGCCAAGCCCAGACGACCCAAACGTTTTCAGGAAAACTCCATCGGATGTGAATTTTAAGATTCGATCTAAAGAATCCGCTACGTAAATATTTCCTGAACTATCCACTGCTACACTATCCCCTGTTAAACCATTCAGTTTTGGCGCAAAACCTACTGCGCCTGATGGAAATGAGTTGACAAAAGTGTAATCATCCTGAGCTTGTGTAACCGATGGATAAATAAAACAAACCAACGCTATCACCGAAATAGCTATGATCTTCATATTATTCATTGTTGTTTTTGGTATACTAAAAAAGCGATGGAAAAATTGTTTTTAATATACCTACTCCTTTCTTTATCTATCTATGTGATCAGAAAATAACAATATTCGCATAATGATAATCATACCTCAACGTCAGTTATTGACATTCGCCACTGAAATCGCATGATATATTCTATTCATTAATAATTTCGCCGCCCCAGTTAGATTCCATTATCCCATACTGACCAAGCTTTTGAAACACATCTTTTTTTTCTTCTCCCCAGAGCTTGGATACGTTCTGGAAATGAATCTGTTTATTTTCCCATAGTTCAAGTATCATGTAACCTGCTCTACCATAATGATCCTCCCACATTTCCACACTAATACAGCCCTGTGTTGCTCTCGTGGCAGGTATCCATTCCCTTAGAAGGAACTCCTTTAGATCATTTTGTTTAGCTCCTGAACGTAAAGTTACAACATAAAAGGCTCGGGATTTTGGTGTTTTTGGCATTGTCAATCTCCTTATGCTTTGATGGCAAACCATGATTAGGATAGCTTCAATTTCACGCATGTTATGATTTTGCAATAGAGCTAACGCTATGCCCTCTTCTATGGAAGTGTCATATAACCACCCCACGAGCGGAGCGTTATGTTCTTTTGCTGCATTTATGATAATAGACTTTGGCCTAACATTTCCATCAGGTGATCGACTTAGGCTAAAGCCTACTGGAAGATGGTTCGCCCGCTTAATGAGACGCTTCTTCAAGTTGAGCTTTTGAAATAACTGCAAAAGGCATCTGGCGCTGTTATCCCACGTTAGTTCAAGTGCATATTGTCTGGCTTTTTCTGCCATTGCTTGTCTATTCAAATCATTATGCAATAAATCGGTAATTGATTCAGCAAAATCATAAGCTGAGATCCCGCAGCCAAGGTCCGCTAGATCCCGATCATAAGTAGTGGCTTCCACGATCACACCGGCGTCTTTTACAAAATATTTGGGACCATCATAGCTTGATACAACCGGAACTGTGCCGCATGCCATAGCCTCCAGGACTACCAGTCCAAACTCTTCAGAACAGGCAATACTTGGGAAGCAGAAAACATCAAATGCACTGTATAAAACAGGTAATTCCTCTCGTGGTCTCACACCAATATGAATAAGATTGGGCGGAAAATTGTGATGATCGGGGTCGCTTATTGTCCCAACAGCCAGGAACATCGTATCAGGCATCAATTTAGCGATATCAACGAAAATACCTGCACCTTTCTCCACTTGAAACCTTGAAACATACCCGACTATTTGCTTCTGGCTTATTTCTGGTATATTCAGCAGCTTCGCCACTTTCCCTTTCGCGGTTTCTTTATTCATAGGGTGAAAGAATTCTGTATCTACTCCACATGGTACTATATGAAACAAGGATGTATCCTGAATGAATGTTGAATATAGGTCAATTGTGGGTTGACTGAGCACCATAAAGGCATCGAAGCTTCTCATAGATGCATACCAGCGCAGCATACCATTGGCTATTCTACCATTATCACCACGTGCAGTATAAACAGGCAGAACTACAGGGGTATATAGATAACTCAGGAATGGCATCATCTCGAAATTATCTAAATATGAAAGCAAAACGCCATCGTATTTTTCTTTGATGATCATGGATGCTGACGCTCTGTCATTGGGGTTAAAGGGAATAAGAACCATGTTATCTATACCATCAAATTCCTGAGTAACGTGGATCTGAGCATATTTTGACAGTGCCTTTAGAAACTCTATATGGGCTACGGAAGCGCCTAATGTCTGGGATTTTAGCCTGGAACGGCTTGAATACGGCGTTGGGGCAAAGATTTTAAGCTGTGGTTGCTCTAATGACTTTATGGGGCTTCGCTCAAATAACTGATGAAACCACTGGATGCAGTTATTAATATCTTGCTCAGGATATCTATCAGACAGTGCCAAAACGATCTGCTCTTCCGTCTGTGATTCAAAGAGTTCGAACACCTCTTGAGACATTTCATCAGCAAGAAATAGCTTGTGATAGTCCAGATCTGCCAGGTAATGCTCCCCTTCAAATTCTATGAGTTTATACCTTTGTTCCATGATTATTCCCTGACTATGTTAAAATGTTGCAAACCACAATAGATTTTTGTAATGGTATAAATCAGATTATATATTTTGATATCCTAAAACTTCATTATCCAAAATCAAAAACGTTGGATTTTATCTATCTGCTATCATGAAAGTTTCATTGCTTGCTTTTGACTTCACCCCAGGATATAGCAAGCTTTCCTCTTATTTCCACTCTCTCACCTGCAAGGGGATCATATTCCTCTACTGTTGAAATGCAAGCACCACTTTTATCTGCTCCACCGATGACATAAATTTTGTCATTTACCACAGCAATGAGCATACTCATCCTTGCCATGGGCATATCAGCTTTTTTCGTCCATTTATCTGTTATAGGATCGTACCTTTCTACGTCTGCTAGAATAGCTGGATTGTCCCATCCGCCTATGGCGTAAATCTGTCCATCAACTGTACTTGTAGATAAAGCGTATCTCTGAGTTGGCATATCCGCTCTCCTTTTCCAATCGTCTTTATCTGGATCATATTTCCATACAGTAGAAAATGATGAAAAATTGTTATCCATCCCGCCAATAACGTAAGCTTTCCCATTCACCACGCTAATGGATGCGTCCTCGATTGCTTCTGGGATACTATTTTTCTTTTTCCATTTATCTGATATGGGATCATATTCTTCCACTGCCGAAAGAATACCATCATTATTAAGTCCGCCAATAGTATATATTTTCCCATTGATATAACATGCGGAAAGCCCGCATCTTGGCGTTAGCATATTTGCTTTCTTTGTCCATTTATCCGCTATTGGATCATATTCTTCCACTGTTGAAAAAATATTATTATTCATATCAACTCCTCCGATAGCGTAGATTTTTCCATTTGCTACAGCAGTAGCCAAAGAAGCTCTTGCCGTTGGCATATCTGCTTTCCTTACCCATTTATCTGCAACTGGGTCGTATTCTTCTGCTGTTAAAAGAACACCAGCATAAAAACCACCGATAGCATAAATTTTCCTATTCACCTCATTACCAGAAACCCATGCTCTAGCCGTTGGCATGTCGGATTTTCCTGTCCATTTTCCCTCTTCAGCATGATTATTTGACGAAAAACACAATAGTTCACAGAGCATTATATATGCCAAAATCAATAATAAATGCCTATCCATGATAATTTCTCCAGACAACATTTCCCCAGGTGATATAGAAACCTGGGCTTGGGGATATGCAAAAATCTCACCTATTCAGACATAATCCTGATTCTTGATCAGCGATAGGTGATACTGCTAGAGAGTTTAATCCGTCATTCTAATGAAGGATATGAATCCATTTTACTATGCAGATATTTTCAATTAGGATTCCTGGTAGCAAATGGACAAAAACGAACGATCTTAGTTTGAAGATAGATATATCAAGGGTTCTTAGGTTGCCTTAACGGTCTGAGTAGTTCCCTATTCCGGTCATTGTCCACATT
>Ga0247842_10002989_pt1 | contig 23697 bp, 27 predicted proteins | sample LaCruzMarch2015__3_FD_192411 | JGI IMG/M metagenome (GOLD analysis project Ga0247842, IMG submission 192411) | Freshwater microbial communities from meromictic Lake La Cruz, Castile-La Mancha, Spain - LaCruzMarch2015_19m | ecosystem: Environmental > Aquatic > Freshwater > Lake | place: Spain...
CTCCTGCGGAGATGCCGACACCGTCCTCTTCCCGGGTCAGACCGATGTGTCGGAACTCGTCAGGTAACCGGAAGAAGAGCCCCTTTGCCCGATCGCAGGGAATCGAGCTGACAAAGTCGATCCCCTGCTCTTTCAACCCGGCAATAATCTGGTTTTCATTCATGGTGTGCGATCCACTCCCTGAGTCTTGTGACCAGTACTTCCACCGGCTCATCCGGACGGATAACTGCGGAGGGGCTAACCGTGTGGAGGGTGAAATCCTCACGGATCCGCTCGTATCCCCCGCCCGTCAGGTTCAGGAGAATATGGTTGTCATGCCCGATGATATCCTTTTCCACTGCCTGGATGAGCGCTGCGGTGGCAATGGCAGCCGCGGGATCGGGATCGATCCCCACGGTCTCCCGGATCAGATTTTCCGCATCCGCTCCTGCTGCGTTCGGGACGCTGTACATGTGTCCCCGTGTCGTCTGGAGCGCATCGAAAAGACCCCCATGGATACTGTACGGCGGGTTCCGGTTCGTCAGTACTTCGGACATGACTTTCCCGATACTCTCCTTCGCATCGGGCATATCGTCCGCGGGAATGATCTCACGCCGTTTCGCCGCCCAAGCCGAGACCATGGGGGTGAAGGGCTCGTTCTGGGCGAGGTGGAGCCGGGGCAGTGTTGTCCCGTATGCCCCGTCACGGATGAGCCGCATTGCGGCTTCCCATGCGGCGATCGCCCCGGTACCGCTTCCCACTGCCTGAAAATAATGATCGGGGATCCTACCGGTACTAACAGCAGCGTCGAGCATCACGGTGCCCATGCCGTCCCGCCGGGCTACATTCTTTGCCCCGCCTTCCGGAACGCATCCGGGGACTGCGGCAAGAATATTACTCACTGCAATCGCATCCGAGTAATCCCCTTTTACGGCGACAAGGAAAATATCATGCGATGGCTCTGTTGTCCAGAGCCGGGGAACTGCATTCTCCGGGATTACAATAACGACCGGCTGCCGGCACCGGGCTGAAAATTCAGCAAAAGCTCTGCCGGTGTTCCCCGCTGATGCGATGACAGGGATCTTTCCCCCCATCTCCCGCAGACGCTGCATGGTGGGTGAAGCCTCCAGTTCCTTAAAAGAGCCGGTGGTCAGACCCGCCCCGCGCTCGGGGAAATACCCTGAGAATGAAACGGTGAGGTGGGTGAGACCAAGTTCACCGGAGAGTTCATCGCACGTGAAGGTGACCGGTCCACCAGAAGGGAGGAGCGGGGCGTTAACAGGCAGCCATGCCAGGTACCGGTAGATTCCCATGTACGGTGCGAGGTGGAGTTTCCTGCTGCAATATTCAGTCCTGAGGAGAGAGTCGTGTCCGTAGGGGCAGGATTGAAGGGTGAAATCCTCCACCCGCTCGCCCCCTTCGGCACACAGGATACGGTACTTGGGTATCATAAGGCTGTTCAGATAATGCGGATATCCTCGACCCGGACATGGAGTCCTTCTTTTTTCTTCAGCACCATGTTCACCAGTGCCGTATGCGAGAGATCGATCATACAGTAGCCGGGGAGGAACCGTTGCCGAAGACCGATGATCGGAGGGCGGAGGACAGTCTCAGCAATACCTTCGAATGCATGGACATGATATGCCTGAACATCGTGCACCTTCCCCTGCTCCTTACGGGCTTCGAGCGGTCCGACTGTGTGACATTCGAGGACGCCGGTGATCGGGTTAGCCGAGAGAACCCTGAGGGCATGGTAGATCGGGCATCCCGGTCCTGCTGGTCTTCCGGTGACAAGATCGCCTGCCCGGATGTCCCATTTCTCCACCAGATCCGCACGGAACGGAACGATAAATTTACGGGCTGATGGTTCTCCGGGAAAAGCCCTGATGATAAAATCGTACTGTGCCCCGGTCACATCGGTGCCTGAGTATTGAGTCCTCTCTCTGTGTCCGGACTGGTCCTTTGTGTAGAACGTGCAGTCTTCATTGGTTTTTTTCTTTCTTTTCACTGCCTTATTAAAGTCCTCGCATGTCGGTAAACCGCAGGCACCACAGTTCTTTCCCGGGGGAATCCATGCCATGGATCAGTCTCCCCGGTAGATGTTGTCAGCTTCATCGAGCGGGCGAATTACACCGAAATGATGCTGCCACCCGATGTCCTTCTTGCCAACACAGATAGTGCAAACGCCAAGCGGCGGGGTTCCGCGGAGCGAGATGGTATCTGCATCGCTGATGTCCGGGTATTGTGCAATTGCCTTCAGGAGGTACCGGAGACCGGTGCCCTGAATGGCGTTTGTCTCAACGATATCAATAGAGGGAATCACACTCCGGATACATTCCCGGAACACCTCTTTCTCTGCCTGTGAGACGAGGTCTGTTTTGGTCACGACTGCCGAATCAGCAAGGGCAATGAGGGGCGCCATCTTTAAAGGTGAGTTGCTGCCGGATACTGCGGGTAGCACGGCGATTCCATATGCCTGGGTAGTATAGGGCGTACAACGGAGGCACAGCCCGGCACTTTCGACAATCAGCATATTGGCACTGAGCCCGTCAGCCCAGGCGATTGCATCCCTGAGGACCATGATGCCCATGTGATCAGGACAAAGGTCACCGGAGTAGACCTTCTTTGTCGGGATGCCGAATTCTTCATGCAACTCTTCATCTTCAAAAGCCCTGACGACATCGATCTTCAGGTAGGCAGTTATCGCCGTCTTATTGAATTTCTTGATTATCTGGCGGATAACCGAGGTCTTGCCGGCACTGGGAGGACCGGCAACGATGATGAGCTTCATGCATGTACTCCAATCTTTACTGCGGGAACGTCCCTTTCCTGGATGAGATCTCCACCACGAATCCGTTCGCGGAGATCCCAGAGGAAGGCGTCCATACCGGATACCTTTGCAATGACCGATCGTTCACGGTTACCAGGTTCAAGCACAGCTGCCACCGCACCGTTTCTCATCACAATGCGGCGGTTAGTCATCAGGGACAGGTAGGGGTCATGGGTAACAAAGATCACGGCTTTGTTATAATCACGGATACAGCTGATCACCCGCTCTTTGTTGATCCCGGCATTCTCCACTTCATCAAGGAGCAGAATCGGTGTCTGGCTGATCAGGATCGCATCGGCAATGAGGAGCGACCGTGCCTGACCACCGGAAAGTGCTGTCATTCGCATCGGTAGTGCAATCTTCTCTCCGGTGAACTCATTTGCAAGCGTAAGGGTGTGGGAGATAAGCCGCTTCGTATCGGTATCCCGTGCCTTTATGTGCAGGGCAAGGAACCGTTCGACCGTAAGGTCGGCGATAACACGGGTGTTCTGGGAGATGAGCGCGATAGGCTTTTTTGCGGGATCGCGGACCATCTCCTCTGGAGGTTCGGCTCCGTCCACGAGAATGCTCCTGCCGGTGACCGTATCCTCCTGTGCAAGGACTTCGATATCGTTGATGAATGCTGATTTTCCTGACCCGGTCGGTCCGACAATGGACATGGTGTCACCCGGGCGAATCACGATCGGATCGAACCCTTCTTTCTCCCCGCACCGGTTGGTGCCGGGAAGAACGGTGAGTTCCATGGACTGTTCGCTGCGCATAATTAGAATGATCGTACCTGTGTTAATATAACTTTCCAATTTACAGTAAAACTTATCCTTTTAGTAACAATTTTAATCTTTAAAGTGCCACATAAAGGATAATATGCTCTCAAAAAGGATTTTCGAAACGGATTTTACCACTGCGCTGAATGAGGAGCTGGACAGGAAGAACCTGACTGTGCGGGAACTTGCGGATCACACCGGCATTCCTGTATCCACGCTCTATAAGATCACCCTGGGTGAACGCGATCCCCGGCTTTCCACGGTCAAAAAAATTGTCGCGGTCCTGGAGCCGGAACGGAACCGGTTCATCGCGATCATTGCTGCAAAATTCCTGCTCGATACCCTCGAAATACGCGAGGTCGATTTCCAGGGAAAAAAATTTTTGATACGGGGATATTCTGCCAATTCTCTTGAAGAATGTATTATTGCCGCTACACGGGCAGAGAAAGACGGAGCATCCGGCGTTATCTGTGCACCGATCCTCGCATCGATTGTTGAAAAAATCGTCGATATGCCGGTCGGTATGCTGCGACCTGACCATTTGGTAGTCAATGAAGCGATTAATGCTGTCGTGAAAAGGATCGGGTGATGTATGCTCGCTTACTCACCTCTCCGAATCGGGCACCTTTCAACAATGTACCATACCGCATTCCTGCTCCGGGGTACGCAGATCCTTGCAGATCGTGGGATCGATGCACGCTGGAAACTTTTTCCGTCAGGTCCTGACATCATCAACGCCATGCAAGCCGGGACCCTTGACCTTGGATATATCGGACTTCCCCCGGTAATCATCGGTATTGATCACGGACTGTCGCTTGCCTGCATCGCCGGCGGGCACGTTGAGGGAACAATTATCATAGCAGGTGAGGAGGTTAACCCTCTTGCTGCATACAGCAGCATGTCAGAGTTCCTTGCACAGTTCTCCGGAAAGGTGATCGGCACCCCCCCGAAAGGTTCCATCCACGATGTGATTGTGAACGAACTGCTGCGGGAACACAGTATTTGCGATGTTACGGTGAAAAATTACCCGTGGGCGGACTTTCTTTCCGATGCGCTCGAACAGGGAGAGATTGCTGCTGCCGCAGGTACACCGGCGCTTGCAGTAACCGCACGGCGTTATGGCAGTGCGAATCTTGTAGTCCCACCGGATCAGCTCTGGTCGTTCAATCCGAGTTATGGGATCGTAGTCATGCGGCAGATGCTGGAAAAACGGGACCTGCTGCTGGAATTTTTATTTGCGCATGAAGCCGCAAGCGAGATGATCCGCCATGACCCGCTGGCATGTGCCCGCGTTGTGGCAAAGACCACCGGCATGGTGGATGAGGCGTTTGTCATGGAAACGTACCGCATCTCCCCGAAGTACTGCGCAGCGCTGCCACCCGAATATATCGATTCTACGATGAAGTTCATGCGTACACTGCATGCATTGGGATATATTTCACATCCGGTCGGTGAACATGCGATATTTGAACAATCCCTGATCCGAACGATCCACCCGGAAAGCCATCATTACAATGATGGGATCGCAGTCTGATCGCGATTGTGTACACGAGTGTGAAATCAGATGACCGTAAGACGGAACCCCGCAGGATCAGGAAAAAATTGCCGAGAAATTACTCCATAAATACTGTCCGCACATAATGTGGACTTACGTATTCCTGAAAACAGACCGAGTTTTCCGGAATATTTCACCGGCAGCACGTTTGGGTAAGGATTATCAGGTTATTCCCCCGCGAACCCGGTCTGTACACACACCAGATATTCCTTTTTGGTGAAGAAGGGTTTCACCCGGGACGGGCTTGTGGTGCACGTAGAGGAGATCATCATGGAGCGGAACCCGGCAAGCCCTGTATGTGGGAAAGGGAAAACAAAGACTGCAAGGAGAAAGAAGAAATGAGTATAAAAATCCGGTTTTTCGCACGGTTCCGGGAACTTCTCGGGACTGATATTATTATCGATGGTGGAACGAACATCTCGCTTGCCAGCCTCGTTGAGAGTATAGCGCAAAAGAACAAAGAAGGCTATGATGCGATCTTCGATGAAGAGGGAAAATTCCGCGAGTTCGTGATCCTGATGAGGAATGGAAAACGGATTGAAAAAACTGATGCAGAAACAGTTACCGTTCTTGATGGTGACGAGATTGCGGTCTCTCCACTTGTTGCCGGGGGCTGAAGCAGGAGATGATGATCGCGATCCGGCATGGAGTAATGCCAGTCCCGGCACCCGCAACTTCTGCACTGGAACCAGAATGACAAAACGGCGGGATGTGAAGGTACCGGCATCTTATTACGCGTTTCTTCCGGATGATTGTCAGATGGCTGACCATAAAATTTGCCAGAGGATAAAACCATCGTGTTCGGCTATAGCATCGCGTTTTTGATTGCAGCTGCAATCGGCATGATCTCCTCCATTATCGGTCTGGGGGGCGGTTTTCTCTATGTCCCGACACTTACGCTGATATTCGGTTTTGACCAGAAGATGGCAGTGGGAACAAGTCTTGCGGTGATGGTTTTTTCATCGTTTGCCGCCACCCTTTGTTACCACCGGCAGGGGAAGATCCTGTATTCTGCAGCTGCCCTGCTGGTTGTGCCCGCCATCATATTTTCAGCTGTTGGCTCTGCCATCACGCCATATATCGACGCCCGTATACTTGTCATCTTTTTTGTAATTGTGCTGCTTATCCTATCCCTGCAGATGATCTGTCCACATCTCCGTATTGTCAGGAAGATTGGAGGGGGGGCTTTTGTTGAAGTGGCTGCACGGCAATCCGGTGACCGCGATGAACGAATCCGGTTGCCATACCTTCATCTCATTGTCTGGGGAGCGATGGGGGGGCTCATCAGCGGTACAACCGGTATCAGCGGGGGGGTGCTCTTTGTCCCCGCGCTGGTCACAACCGGACTTCCGGTCCATTACGCTGTCGCAACATCCCTGTTCGCCATTATACTTTCCTCACTTTCCGGTGCCACAACCCACGCAGTGCTGGGTGATGTCTCGCTGCCATATGTCGCAGTGTACGGAGCGGGTGCTGCAATAGGAGCATATGCCGGGGCATACGTCGCTCCCCGGTTTCATGCAAGTCAGATCAGGAAATTTTTTGCAATTATGCTTTTTTTCATCGCGCTCCTGATGATCCAACAGAAAGTTCTCGGAGGTTTTAACCCATAAACTCCCCGGTTATGAGATGCCTGAATCATACAGCAGCATCGCAGCAAAACATTAACAATTGTGAATTCATATACTGTACCAGTTTCTTATCAGGGACACACGCCCCATGAAAGCCGATGTCCAGAATAAAAAAGATGGATGCCTGAATACCTATGCAAAAACATGATCAGGATGCTCATACCTTCAGAGGACGTTCGTTCATAATTTATATTGAGAATCCCTTGGTGAGGTTTAATGATTCCAAGTGATATACGGATGGATTTCCCGCTCCTTTCTGAGGTCTGTTACCTGGACAGTGCAGCGACGAGCCTCTCGCCGGAGCCGGTCCTTCTGGCGATGCTTGAGTACGAACACAAGTTCCGGGCAAATTCTGGTCGGGGCGTCCACCGGATTGCCCAGTTGACCTCCCAGAAGTACAGGGATGCTCATCAGAAGGTCAGGAAATTTATTCATGCACACGAGGGGGAACTGGTCTTTACGCGGAACTCTACTGAGGCGATCAATACGGTTGCTTCGGGACTCCTGTGGCAGAAAGGAGATCAGGTAATTACCACGCTCCTTGAGCACCACAGCAATCTTCTTCCCTGGATGCGCCTCCGCGATCGGCAGGATATCGATCTCCAGCTGATCTCCCCTGCACAGGATGGCACCCTGGATCCGGCTGCCCTTGAATCAATCATCACGAAAAAAACCCGGCTCGTTGCCATCACCCATGCCTCCAATGTGCTGGGAAACGTAGTGCCCATCCGCGAGTTTGCCAAAATCTGTCAGGATAATGGAGCGCTCCTTCTCGTTGACGGATCCCAGTCAGTACCCCATATCCCGGTGGATGTGGAGCGATTAAGCTGCGACTTCCTCTGTTTCTCCGGGCACAAAATGCTCGGTCCCACCGGCACCGGGGTCCTATTTATGAAGGACCCCTGCCTGGAACCTCTGCTTGTCGGAGGGGGCAGCGTGGAGCGGGTCACTGCTGCGGGATATACCCTTACGGGTGGGTATGAACGTTACGAAGCAGGAACCCCGAATATTGCTGGAGCCATCGGTCTTGCCCGTGCCGTCGAGTACCTGGAAACGCTCGGTATGGAGGATATACAGCACCATGAGCAGTACATCACCCGGCATATTATCGACGGTCTTACGGGTATTGGGAACGTGCAGGTTTTCGGACCCGGATCGGCAGGGAACCGGATCGGGGTCATCTCTTTTGCAATCAAAGGACTGAACCCACATGACGTCGCTGTCATGCTCGATGCGGAGGCGAATGTTATGGTACGGTCCGGGCATCATTGTTGCATGCCCCTCATGGAGCACCTGAACCTTCCGGACGGGACGGTCCGGGCGAGCCTGCACTGCTACAATACAATCGAAGATGCGGACCTGCTCGTGGATACCGTGAAAAAAATTGCAGGGGACTGGGACAGGAGATGATCGGATGAAACAACCGGAAGGATATAATGCCGGGACAATTCCGGATTCCCACTACCGGACCCGGGATCGTTACTGTCGCCAGATCCTCCTTCCCGAAATAGGAGCGGAAGGGCAACGCAGACTCGAAGAGAGCCGGGCAGTTATCGTCGGTCTTGGAGCTCTTGGAAGTTCGGTCGCGAATTCTTTGGTGCGGGCAGGGATCGGACAGGTCGTACTAATCGACCGTGATATGGTGGAATTACACAACCTGCAGCGACAGATCCTGTACAGCGAGGAGGATCTGAGCCACCCGAAGGCTGTCGCCGCTGCCGAAATCTTACAAAAGATCAATACTTCTGTCGAGATCGAGACACACGCAAAAGACCTGAACGTATCGAATGTCGAAAAACTCCTCACCGGGGCGGACGTGGTATTGGATGGAACCGATAACCTCCAGACCCGGTTCCTCATAAACGACGTCTGCGTAAAGCACCGGATCCCCTGGATATATGCCGGGGTTGTCGGAACAGGTGGAATGGTAATGCCCATCCTGCCGGGCAGAACCCCCTGTTTCCGGTGCATCGTCCCATCACTCCCCGGACCCGGCTTGTTGCAGACGTGCGACATTGCAGGGGTCCTGAACACGGTGCCCACCCTCATCGCCTCCATTGAGTGCACCTTCGCCTACCAGATCCTTACGAATCAGTTCGATGGCAAAGATGAGACCTCGTACCTGATCCAGGTCGATGGATGGCGGTCTACGTTCGACCGGATAGCGGTTGGGAGGAGGGCAGATTGCGAGTGTTGCGTAAAGGGTCAGATGGATTTTTTAGATGCTGTATCCCGGGAAATGATAACATCCCTCTGTGGGAGAGACGCTATCCAGATCACACCAGCCACCCCCTTGGAGGTTTCTCTTGAAGAACTGGAAATCCGTCTGTCCCGGCTTGGCGAAGTACGCTTCCACCAGTACATGCTCACCTTCAGGTCAGAAACTGAAGAGATCTCAGTATTCCGGGATGGAAGGGCTATTATCAAAGGTACAAAGGACGAGACTACAGCTCGTTCAGTCTATGCACGGTACATCGGATTGTAAGTCAGGATAGATCTGCATGTAACCGGTCCATGTTTGTTCGATCTCCTCATTTCCCTGCAGCAGGGTTTGTCCTCCCGGAATTTCTCCAGTCCCGGTGCTTCCGTATCGCAGGTGTTCCTTCAAGCCATCCGGCTATACGCCCGGTTTGCTCACCGGCAAGTTCTATCGAATCTGTCTTGAGGATGAGCCGCCCATCCCTATGGATCGAAACCTCGCACCGATCGCTCACGATCAGGAGAATCCCGGCGTGGGCAACGACCGTGCAGACATTTTTCAGGATCTCCTCACAAAGGTCAAGGTCAAGGCTGAAACGCTCCCGGGGGATTGCTTCGAACGCGGCAGATGTTTTACAGGGCTTCAGGAGAGAATACATACATCCCTTCCAGAGACTTTTCGACAAGAGACTCGAGATTAATTTTTTGTTCCTCACCGAGCACATCCACAAGCCTGGCTGAAGTCGAGGGTTTCCTGGGAACGATGGTGCAGCAGAGACCCGGAAGCGTGGAGATCTCATACGTGCCGATCCTGCGGGCGATCTCGATGATCTCGACTTTGTCAAGACCAATGAGAGGGCGGATGACCGGCACCTTCACAGCCCGGTTCACTACCATAATGTTCTGGAGGGTCTGCGAAGCTACCTGCCCCATCGACTCCCCGGTCAGGATCCCATCTGCACCCTCTATTTCCGCAATCCGTTCCGCGATCCTGTACATCATCCTCCGGCAGAACAGGCAGTGCAGGTGACGATTGCAGTTCCGTGCAAAGGTGATGTGGTTAGGTCCGTGGGGGACCACATAGGTCTTGATCGGACTCCCGGTCAGATCCCGGAGGTGACGGACCAGGGTCATGGTTTTTTCCAGATTTTTCTCATCGGTGAACGGGCGGTTATCCATATGAACTGCTACGATTTCAACACCGCGACGGATCATGAGGTACGTTGCAACCGGTGAGTCGATTCCACCTGAGATAAGGGATATAAGCTTCACGAAGATTCCCACCCCCACATATTGGAACTGCTATCCCCGCGGGAAAATTCACGTTCAGTGAAAAACTCATCGAACAGGAAAGGATGGTATTTGAACACATCTTTTCCGATCTGTGGTCCGGTCTCCTGCTGTTTTGTCTGATTACGCAGTGAGTTCACAATTGTGAATTGCATTAGAATGTTATTAGTGTCCAGACATATAGTTTTGCGTGGTCCAAATTTTGTATATTCCAAATGAAATGCAGCTGAATCGGTTTTTCAGCCCTCATCCGTATCGTTAAGAAAATCCTGGATAAAATCGTTTATTGATATAGCCCTGGTCTCCTTTGTTGCTTTATCGGAGATCAGGGCGTTTTCGATTTTATTAGTAAATTGTTTGCGGTATCAAGCCCATTCAAACACGAAGTCTGTTGTCGTCTTTTTTATCCCCTTAACCTTCCGTATTTCTGCCAACGTTTTGGTCACGATTTCTTCGTAGTTTTTACCTTCAACCGATGCCAAAAGGTCATGCGTTCCTGTTACAAAGTCTGCACTTTTTACTCCGCTGATCTTTTTCAATGCAACTTTTGCTTCAGTCTCTTTTCCAGTCTCCAGATCAATTTTCAAATATGCTTTTGCCATTCAGGTCAACTCCGCTTGTTGTACTTCAGATATGCCGCGTCAAAGATTGATTCACGACAGACGATTTTGATTTACTCCCAAAGAACCTCCCATTTATTATCATTTTGGATTGGATGGGTATACTCGGAGATTTCTTAGGGTTTTTCAAAATCCTCAACAACTTTATCAAACTGCAAGGTATTTATCGATCTAGAAATCCGCAAAAATAGCCCTAATTGATTAAAGAACCTGTTCAATGCGGCGGAAGTGACCGGGGATGTATGAGAGCCGGTGCTCCGCTTGAAGGCTCGTTGATGTCAAAGGTTTAGGGAGTCCGGGTTATTACAGAAATTATATTAGCCGGCAAAAAGTCGCTCTTGTCCGATGAAAATGCCGGGGAACTGGAAATCCAGATCGTTGGTCATTATTACTCTTGATCAAAATGTGGTGGGACAACTGGCTCTTCAGGCAGCCATTCATCGGGAGGGTTGGATTTTTTCCTCGTGGGGATTTGGGATGATGATGTCCACGAGAAGGATGTCTATTCACTTATTTGGGTTGTCATTATTTGGGTGGTTTCCTGTTGAGTCGTCTACAACTGATGTTTGGTGACCCTCCCAGTACCCAATACCAACGGAGATGCGTATAAGTGAGTCTTACGCTTTGGGTGTATATTCTACTCCAGATGATCCAGCACAAAGTGTTGGGAATCTGAATTTTGTCTGTGCTGGAATTTTGGGGGGGGAAAACTATCAGGGTCGGGATCTGGCAGGGTTCTTTGGTTACAGAAGATAAATACGGCGACAGATCTACTATTTATCTCAGGATGTTTCCATGAAAAACCAACGTGCTGTTTTGATTGATCTCTACGGGCAAATGATGATTGCACTTGAGACCCTGGAATCCTGTCGGGAGTTCTCTCAGTTTATTCCGGAAGTGCGGACAAATATGGTATATGCATTACCGGATGCACAGACCCGGAATGACGTTCTGGCAATTGAGGGGAGGATTACGGTTCTTGCAGGTATGCCATATGCCGCTGGACGACTGCGATTCGGAGCATCCAGCCATATGGCACGGTTGATCCTTGAGATCCGGAAGTTCGATCCTTCTATCCGGGCGGGGATCGATTTTGCAAACACACCCCACCTTTCCCTGTGGCTTGACCAGTATTGCAAGGAGAACGGATGGATTTTTTCTGCCATTAATCGCGCCAACGAACCAATCGATCTCCGCGAGGAGGAGGGGGCTTCAATGCCTTGGAAAGTCAGGGAAGTGGTTCGGGCTGCCGGGGGAAAAGTACCGAAGATTGCCTACGAGACCGGGGCTGTCGGGAAAGAACCGGTGAGCGTGATCCTCGGGAATAATCCCATTGATATCTCCCTTGAACTCTGTGAAATCGCACGGAAATATTCAGCATTTTGTTGTAATGCTCATCAATAAAGCCGGATAACCTGATGGAAAGAACGTGTTATGCAAAAGCCTGAACCGAAGATAGGAAAGATTGATCTCGAGACTTTCTCGGGATTTATCCTGCAACGACTCGGAAAAAAAGATGAATCTGTGATCGTCCCCCCCATGACCGGAATAGATGCCGGAGTGATCGATATCGGAAACGGCAAGGTCCTCATCATAGCAGAAGATCCGATCTTCTCAGCTCCTCAACAATCCCTTGAAGCATTTGGCTGGTATACAGTGCATATCGGGGCAAGTGACATTGCTGTCATGGGGGTGGCACCACAATACATGACCTACTCGCTTCTGCTCCCCCCGGGTACAAGCGACCATGATCTTCGGGTGATTGTGGATTCCATTCATACGACTGCACGAGATCTGGGGATTGCCATTGTCGGCGGGCATACCGGGTATTACCCGGGATTTGTCTCCCCTACCATTGGGGGGATTACTGTATTCTCGATCACCGAAAAAGGGAAGTATGTCACCCCTGCCGGGGCACAACCGGGAGACGATGTCATCCTGACCAAAGGACCGGCAATAGAAACTGCGGCAATCCTGTCCACGCTCCGAAAAACCGATCTGCTGAAAAGGTACCCCAAAGAACTCATCAGCCGGGCACAGGCACTTATAGGACAGATGTCCGTGGTAAAAGATGCACTGACGGCGATGCAAACCGGTGGCGTTACCGCAATGCATGACGCAACGGAAGGAGGCGTGATCGGGGGGCTCTTCGAGATTGCTCATGCAAGCGGGGTCGGGATGGAGATCGATGAATCCCTGTTCATCTATCCGGAGGAAGTCCGTGCTGTCTGTGAGGCTTTTGATATTGATCCCGTAGAGACAATTGCGGAAGGATCGCTGCTCATCACATCGCACAGGGAATACCGGGAAAAGATACTTGCCGCTCTGGATGCAGAAGGCATCCGGGCATCGGTAATCGGCACAGTCGTAAAAGATACAAAGATCCGGGTATTATCGCGGACCGATGGTTCAACACGGCAGCTTGCGATCCCCCATGAAGACCCGTTCTGGCGCGTGATGTTTGGAGATATGGCGTAATTAAATTACTACTACTCATCCTTGTAGGATCAGGAATTTTTTTATTACTTTAGGTAATAATTAAGTGTAATTTTTGCCACAAAATTATGCCTTATATGCATACATGATGACCTGTATACTTACTATGCAGGCAACTATTGACAGAGAGAAGCGCCGGGAAATCCGGCAGAAAATTCTCCACAACCTATCCGCCATTATCATCGCGGTTGACGAGCTTGACCGGGCGGCAGCTGTTGCGAGGAACCACCTGCACCTGCATGACCGGTTCTTCTTCCAGCACCTGGTGAATATTCAGGAGGATGAAACGTATGGCACGAAAGATGATCTGGCAGACCTATATCTTGATACCTGCCAGATGATCAGCCGGCTCGAACGAGCTCGTGCCCACATGAACACTGCCTGCACCCTCATGCACTTCTATGATTACTCATCGAATGTCATCTTCGAAGAATATACAGCAAGGGAGGCGGAACAGCTGTGACCTACGGGACAACCGGATTCGGGTTTTTCCGGGATACTGTCCAGTTCAGGCAGAAAGTCCTCTACTGGCACATTATTCCCTCCAGTACAGAACTGGGTTTCCAGTGCCCGGGAAAATCTGTTCCTGGAACCATGGAGTCCTTTGCAGAAGGCATCCGGATCCAGGACCACCTGGTCTTTGCCGCTACTGTCGGCGAATTAGTGAAGAACAGATCCACCGTATAATTACCCGGGGGCTCTCTTTTTGCCTTTTTTAAACAGAGTGTGGACACCCGTTCCGTCCCGCGATGTAAAAACTGATCAACACACAGTTGATCTGACTGCCGAATCTGTTCAGCTATTCACCACAGTTCCGATTTGTCGAAGGAACTGTGCCGCCGATTCGTTTAATGTGTAAATCTTATGTTTCGATCGGTAATACGACGTAACAAGTCCGCCCTTTTTCAATACTCCCAGATTATACGATATGAGATTCTGCGGTTCAGCAAAGACATACCAGAATTCGCAGACGCAGTGATCCCGGTTGAGAAGCATCAGGATAATTTTGAGACGGATCGGATGGCTGAGAAATTTGAGTAATGCACTTGTTTTTTTGAAGTTCTCGCTGTCGAAAAGTTCTTTTTCGTGACCGAGTTCCTGCTCCCAGTCGCTTCTGACTGCACAGTCCGAAGGGCAGCACCGCACGCGTTTTTCCATTGTTACAAAGAAGATCTTGTTTGGCAAAAATACTATAGTATCCGGCAATCCTGGCATATTGTCAGAGAATGCTCTTACTCTCTCATGAGTACAACCGTTTTTGAAATCCGGTTCTGTGCATTATATGGTGAGACGCCGTATTTTTGAACATTACGGGAACTATATGAGGGGCACAGGATAATGCAGGATTTAATTTTTAGACTATGGAGTGGATCGTGCAGGCTCCTCTAAAAACCAGCGGTGTCCTCAGGCTGCCGCAGGTTGTCGCGCTCTATACTGGCGCCGTTCTTGGTTCGGGCATCCTGATCCTGCCCGGGCTGGCGGCAGAACTCTCCGGGCCGGCATCTCTCATTGCGTGGGGTCTGATGGCAATCCTTGTAGTGCCGATGGCACTGACAATGGGACTGTTATCGGCAAAATATCCTGATGCCGGGGGAGTCTCCTTCTTTGTCACGAAAGCATTCAATCCACAGATCGGTTCATTGATCGGCTGGTTCTTCCTCCTGTCGGTGGTTGTCGGAGCCCCGGTTCTCGCCCTCACGGGAGCAGGTTATGTCTGCGCAGCAGTCGGACTCGGGGACATCTTCCGGCTCCTGATCGCGATAGCAATTCTGTCCGCCGGCATTCTCCTTAATTACATCGGGATGAAAATGACCAGTCAGGTCCAGGTGGCTGTTGTCCTGACAACCATTATCGTCATAATTGTCACCATTATCGGAAGTTTTACCGCCATTGAACCCTCGAACTTCACCCCATTCATGCCCTATGGCTGGGAAAGTGTCGGTCATGCATCCGCAGTGTTGTTCTGGTGCTTTATCGGCTGGGAAGCCATCTCGCATATTTCCGGGGAGTTTCTCGATCCTCAGCGGGACGCGATACGCGGAACCCTGATCGCCGCTGCGATCATCAGTATCCTCTATTTCCTCACAGCGTTCGTAGTAGTCGGGACACATAGCTACGGCCCGGCACTGTCCGATGTGTCCCTGATCCACATAATCAAAACATCGTTTGGCTCGTCCGGTGCTACCGTTGCCGGCGTCGCTGCCCTGTTCATCTGCATGGCGCCGGCGATTGCCTATATCGGGGCTGCCTCCCGCCTGGCATGTTCACTGGCATCCAATGGGTTTGCACCACATTTTCTCGCACGCAGATCCGAAAAATACCATACACCCTTCGGGGGTCTCTTGGTCCTTTCGGGATGTTTTGCGATCCTGCTACTTGTATTCAGCACCCGGATTGTTTCACTTTCCACGTTGATCCAGATCCCAAGCGGCACATTCATCATTACCTATATCGGCGGTTGTGCTGCGGGCATTGTCCTCTTAAAAAACAGCAGATTTGGGGTCATAATCAGCATCATTTCCCTCATTCTGACGAGCTCCATATTTTTATTTGTCGGATGGGCAGTCGTGTACCCGCTGGTCATTACGATCTTCTGGTGTGCATTCATGGGGATCACACGGAAGCTGCGGGGATCTATTTCTGTCCGTTCATCCTAGGTTGCAGGACTCGCGCCGGTTGACGGTGGTACCTCTTGTCAGTGTATCGGTATGCGGGATTGCTGGAACACCCTCACGCGGGCTTGTATGGGTCATTACAGTCCGGACGATCCGTGATTCGCCGGATTTCAAAAATTTTTGATATCCGGTTCCCGGATATATATGGCACGGCGTCCCATGCATCAAACATCTGTCTGAGGCTGAAATGCATGGAATACGAGATCGCAAAGATTACAAAAGTAACTGAAAAATGCCCGGCATGTGAAGAGTACGCAGAGAAAAATGCGACAACACCACCGAAGATTGCGGTGATGGCATGCGAAGGGGCGTGTGCAAAGGGAGAAGTTGCCCGCCGAGCGGCAAACATGGTTGCCCACCGTCTCGCCCGCGATGAGACGGTCCGGATCTGTCTTGGCGGTGCGTTCACGAAGGATACCGGTCAGCGGAACCTTATCCGGCGGGCGGAGAAGGTGATCGCGATTGAGGGCTGCTTCATCAACTGCTCGTCGCGGATGATGGAAGGGGTCATCCCCGAACTCCGTCCGGAGATCGTGCGGGTGGATCTGATCTATGATCTCGACCTGCCATTCGGGATCGATGACGTACCGGACGAGATGTTCACAGTTTATGCGTACAAGGTCGCGGAGCAGGTAGTCCGGGATTATGTGAAAACCGTTGCCTGCTGTGGCACTCCTGAAAATGAATCTAACTGTTCAGCGGGCGGGTCCGGTCCAAAACACTCGGGATGTTGTGGACAGTAACGTTAAAATCCGGCAGCCAAAAAAAGTTTTTCATTTTCTCAACTTCAGAAAATAGTTCTTTTGCCTTGCAATTTCATCCAGTATTGAATGAAGAACTCCTGATTTCTCTTTAATATCCAATCCGTCAGAATTCTTTTTTGCTTCAGACAATGCATTTTCCAATTCCCCGATTTCCATAACCGTAGCGGCAATGCAATAGTAACGTTTTGAACGTCCTTCATTAAACTCCCGCAGCATCTCATTCAGGAGGTGTTCTCTCATTTTTTGCGTCTTTTCAAACTCGTTTACCCCGTTCTTCCGGACAAATGCAATATCATCCTCAAGTTTCTGATAACACTTGAATGAATCGACGTTTTTTGCGATTTCCCTGTGCCTCGTCCATTTTTCACAGGTTTCGCTTTCTTGACAATCCCAGCAGAATTCAATTCCTTTTTTCTTCAGGGCACACGTGATAAATGGACAGCCCGCACAGGTTCTGGATTCTGTTTTACATCCGCCGCACCTGCTTGTACCTTCCGTGTGGTAGTGAGGGCACAGTCTGCAGGAAAGCCCGCAGATGCCAATTTCGGGGTATTTTATTTTCATTGTTATCCCTTTACTCTACTATCACCCGGTATTTCTATAATAATGAATCATAAAGAGGGCGAAAGTAAGAGTTATTCTTAGAAATAAAATCCGACGGAGGATACCTGCCATTTTCATTCCCGTCCTTTAAGATCAGACTGTGACAGGTGCTGAAGAAGATTTTTCAGCACTACTGGCACAAGCATTACCCCGGCTTCTTTTCAGTATTTCTGTCTCAGAAAACTGGCAATGATCCGGTTTTCAAGTGGCGTAGCCCACATTTCCCCGCCTTGTTTTGCACCGATCAGCTGGTTTTGCTCTATTTCCGAAAGGATACCCGTTGTTTTTAACAACGGCGCACCGAGTAGGACAGGGCAAGCACCCGTTTTGGAGGCGGATACATCCGGACCTGATCCAGGGAAAAATCCACTTCAAGATTTTTCTCGCAAACCTGTATCCGGATTGCAGCATCAAAGATCCGTTCTGCGGTGATGAGGTCAATAATCCATCGCGAATAAAAACTGACAAAAAAATTAACAGAGTTTCGGGGTATTTCCCCCCCTTCCACTCACCTCTTATTTTCTCAGGCAATTCCTGCATACTCATAGAGTTTCAAATGCCTGGTAGAGATCCGCGATGAGATCCTCCGCATTTTCGATCCCCACGGAGACCCGTACCAGGGAATCGAGTATGCCTATTTTTTTTCGTTCCGAGTACGGGACAGAAGCATGTGTCATCGTTGCCGGGTGCTCAATCAGGGACTCGACTCCTCCAAGGCTTTCCGCAAGCGCGAATAGGTGCAGGTTCCGGAGGAATTTTTTTATTTGCGTCTTCCCGCCCTTCAACTCAAAGGAGAGCATGCCGGAAAACCCGGTCATCTGCTTCCGTGCCAGTGCGTGCTGAGGGTGTGAGGCAAGACCGGGATAATAAACGGCAGCAACCTTTCCGTGCGCTGACAGGAACTGCGCAATAGCAAGTGCATTTCTTTCGTGCCGTTCCATCCGCAAAGCCAGTGTCTTGATCCCTCTCGCGACAAGGAAGCTGTCAAACGGCGCCAGGATTGCCCCCGCCGCATTCTGGTGGAAGCGAATCTTCCGGTAGAGTGTGTCATCGGACGTGACCACAGCCCCACCCACCGAATCGCTGTGACCGTTGATGTACTTGGTCGTGCTGTGCACCACGACATCCGCACCGAGCCCGATCGGTTTCTGGAAGTAAGGGCTTGCGAATGTGTTATCCACGACAACAAGAGCCATTGCATCGTGGGCAATATCCGAGATATCCCGGATATCGCAGAGCCTCACCAGGGGGTTTGTTGGGGACTCCAGCCAGATGAGTCGGGTGTTCTTTCGGATAGCGGTCTTGATATTTTCCGGGTCACGGGCGTCAACATACGAGAATTCAATACCAAACCGTTCCTGAAACAATGTACTGAAAAGGCGTCGTGTTCCCCCGTAGAGATCATCGAATGCAACTACATGGTCGCCACTTTTCAGCATGCTCATACAGAGCGTCGTCTCTGCGGCAAGCCCCGAAGAAAATGCAAGACCGTAACGGGCGTTCTCGATCGCTGCCAGTTTCTGTTCAAGCGCAAACCGCGTGGGGTTTCCGCTACGGGAATATTCATAGCCCCCGGTCGGCAGATCGACATCCCGTCGGGCAAACGTGGACGCAAGGTGGATCGGGACCACCACGTCACCACTGGGACGCCCGGTCAGGTCTGGTTCCTCACCGGCATGAATTGCCTGTGTATCAAAACCCATGTTAAATCACATCACCAAATCTGTTGTTCTTCATCCATTCATCATTGAAGATCGAGCTTAGGTAATTACGCCCGGTATCCGGGAGCAGCACTACGATCACGTCTTTCTCACCAAGGTCCTTTGAAACCTGTGTCGCCGCAAAGACGGATGCTCCTGATGTTCCGCCGACAAGGAGCCCCTCCTCACGTGCCAGTCTCCGGGTCATCCGGAAGGCATCCCGGTCCTCAACCGCGATCATATCGTCAAGGATGCCCATGTCCACGGTCCTGGGGATGAAGTCCTCTCCCGTTCCTTCTGATTTATACGGGTGCAGGACTGGTTCGGTCCCGTGGAAAACGTGATGGTAGAGGGATCCTTCGGGATCCACGCCGATGATCCTGATCTTCGGGTTCTTCTCTTTGAGATAGCGGGCTGCACCGCTGATGGTTCCCCCGGATCCGAGACCCGCAATAAAATGGGTGACCTTTCCCCCCGTATCCCGCCAGATCTCCGGGCCCGTGGTGTTGTAATGCGCCGCCGGGTTGCTCGGGTTCTCGAACTGGTTCGGCACAAACCCCCCGGGTGTCTCCCGGGCTACCCGCGCTGCTACCTTGTAATAGCTGCGTTCGTCATCAGGTGGCACATTGGTCGGGGTCCTGATCACAGCCGCCCCGTATGCCCGCAGAAGATACTCTTTCTCCCTGCTCATCTTCTCTGGCATGGCAAAGATCGTCTTATACCCGCGCAATATTGCGGCGATTGCAAGACCTGCACCAGTATTTCCTGCGGTTGGCTCGACAATTGTTCCCCCGGGCTGGATCAGTCCGGCGCGTTCGGCTTCATCGATCATATTAGCCGCCGTTCTGTCCTTGACACTCCCACCGGGATTGAAGCTCTCGACTTTCGCAAGTACAAGCGGGCGTGTCCCTTCCGGCATCACTTTTCTGAGCCGGATAAGCGGGGTGTTCCCGATCAGTTCTCCAATATTCTCATAATACCTCATGTCTGTCCTCCGTTCATGTTCATGTTCTCCTCTCCGTTCTGGTTCTGAATCCTGGAACCGGAAAATAATTCAGTCACGGGTACCCGCCGGAAAACCATGGATCAAAACAGTCATCCTTCAGGCCCGCTACGTGCTTACTGACGACAACAAGAAGGGAGTAGGGAGAAAAGGCGGGTGCCGTAGTCACCGGGACGATTGCGTAACCCTGCCGATGGGGCAGGGTTGCGACGCATACTATGGTGGAGATTGCCGGAAACGTTTTTTCCGGTTTTGGATTGTATTGACATCATGTTCACAATTGTGATGTTGGTTACTACATGTTTACCATTGTGATATAAAAATATAGAGGTGGTGGCGATCTCTCCTCCTCCCCCGCTTGTGGTGGGTTGGATTTTCCCTGAACAACGGTTCTACCAGGACGATTTCCTCAAATGAACCCGCTAGGGTTCCTTGGGACCGGAAATATTAAAGCCGGACCAGAGTTTCGATTGTGACAAATTCTGCCGATAAGTGAAGTATTTAATTAGCTGAATGAGTTGTTATGTGCAGGAAATGGAGTGATTGCGGCAAAAATTTCCCGCCGATGATCCTTACTAATCCCCTGGCTCCCCGCACGGAGAACTGTCACTTCAACATTCCTCATGCAGCAGTCCGTCAGGATCATGTCATCATGACGCGATCTAAAGAACACAGGTGCCTGCAAGAACTATACCATTGCCGGTGTGGCAGAACGGTTTATTGCCTTCGCCTGCAAAGCGGATGTCTGGGGGTTCGACTCCCTCCGCCGGCGTTCGTAACAAGGAGCAATACATCATGGACCTGTACAGCACATTGACAAGGACGGTAGAACCGCTCGTGACACTCCACCCGGACAGGGTCTACATTTTTGTCTGCGGTCCCACGGTCTACGACTACTCCCACCTTGGGCATGCCCGGACCTATGTTGCCTTCGATGTGCTGGTAAAATACCTTCGACATACAGGAAAAGAGGTTTTCTATCTCCAGAATATCACGGATGTGGATGACAAGATCATCAACCGTGCGAACGAGGAAGGCATATCCCAGAGCGAGCTGGCACGGATGTTCGAAGCCGAATATCTCCGGGACATGAAGTCTCTCGGTATCGATGCAGTCAGCTACTATGCCCGTGCTACAACACACATCCCCGAGATTATCGACCAGGTAAAGCGTCTCATCGACCGCGGAGTTGCATATGTCACCGAAAACGGGGTGTACTTCAACCTGGACACGTTCGAGGGCAACGGGGAACTCTCCGGACAGGAGCGGGCAAAACGTATCAGCCGTGTGACGGATTCCACAAAACACAATCCCCACGATTTTGCACTCTGGAAGACAGGGGAGTACGGTGAATATACCTGGGACTCTCCATGGGGCAGAGGACGGCCTGGCTGGCATATCGAGGATACTGCTATATCAGAGAAATACTTCGGTCAGCAGTATGACATCCATGGCGGCGGTCTCGACCTGATCTTTCCCCACCACGAAGCGGAGATTGCCCAGATGGAGTCGCTTGAAGGAAAGCACCCGATGGTGAAGTACTGGATGCACACGGGATTCCTGACGGTCAAAGGCGAGAAGATGTCCAAGTCATTGGGGAACTTCATCACCATCCGCGATGCCCTGAAGGTCTGGAACAAGGATGTGCTTCGGTATTTCATCCTCCTCTCCCATTACCGCTCCCCGCTCCAGGCAACCGATGAGGGAATAGCCAATGCAGCGAAAGCACTTGAGCATATCCGTGCGGTAGCAAAGAAGGATCTTGGCGAGAACCGTGAGGGGAGGAAGGCTTTTGTCGATGCGATGGAATCTGACCTCAATACACCCATGGCACTCGCAGCAATCCAGAGCCTTGCCACAAGCGGAGATCTCGGGGCTCTGAAAGCATATGGTGAGATCCTCGGGATCAATTTCCTGCGGGAGACCAGCGCACCCTTAAGTGTTCTGCACGAGATCAGAGAAGATCTCCGTGCGAAGAAGCAGTTTGAGGTTGCCGACCTGATCCGCGAGCGTATGGTTGCCGCCGGGATCACGATCACCGATAAGCCGCTACGGTAATGTCCCGGTCCAAGGTATCTCCCACAGTCCCTGTTCTTATCCGGGGCTTCAAAAACGGTTTATAACCTTACGGTGCCCATGAGTTTTCGTGAGAAAAAAGAAAGATAATCAATCCTAAACAAGTGGTTCCGGCTGAGTGGCATCCAACATGGGGAGGTGGGTGGGCTTGATCAGCACCTGCTCATCAGTCTGCCGGATCTTTTCAATGATGATCTCTTTTCCACGCTTCGTAATCGCAAAGATAGGAACAGAGACCCCAGCCTGGAGGAGCGCCTTAGCTCCGGCGACCTCTCGCACCGTTTTGGATGCACAAGCGGTCATCAGATCCGCGACTGCAACTATAGCCTCTGCTTCCTCGCGGGTGAGACCGGTGACATGGACACCAAAAATGATGGAGTCTGGGTAAGATTTCCGGATACGTTCGGCTACTTTGGGTTTTGCCACAGTAACTGCCACCTTTTGAAAGCCTTCCTCGTATGCCCGCTTCACGCCGCTGAACTGGTCGAGCGATGCGTGGTCCTTGTCCACAACGATGCCACCGTTCTCTTCGATACGCTGGATGACTTCTTTGATGGGACTAGTCGAGACAAGACCTGACATCCTGCCACCGACCCCTTGGATCAGGGCAGGGTTCGTTGCGATAACCGTGCCGGCGCCATCACATGCAAGTACCGCCGCATCGATCAGCCCGGCATGGGAGGCGAAGCTGAGCAGTTCCGTCGCGCCGAACCCCACGAACTCGCGGGTATCCAGCACATCCCTTTTGGGAGTGCACATGCCAAACGACTTCATCCGGTGCTCGATGTTAGCCCTTACGGCGTCTTTCGTAATTTGGGGAACCGGGTGGGCAAACCGCTTTGCCAGCGGACATTCGGTGATCCGCGCTTCTCCTATCTCGACAATAGTCCCGTTCCGGATAACAATTCGGGACCGTCCGATTGCCTCGATGATGTGTTCATCTGTTTTTGATGATGTCATGATGTCTCTCCCTGTTTTGATCAGGAAATTTCCGGAAAATTAAACAGGATGATCCGCAGATCAACATTGCCTTCGGGAAGTAGTAATGCTGGATATTGCGGCAACTCTTGCCTTGATGTCGGCATTGCACAAGACACTCGTATTATTGCCAGGCGCAGTGCAGTCCTCCGCGAGCCACTTGGGTTCCGTATAACCTGTATCCAGTGGACCGTTACATAATGTGATACGGGCACTTGAGGTACCCATTTTGTCTAAACCGGTTATGCCAGTATTGAGCCCAAATAGCCGTATATTCCCCGTAAAACCTTCGGATTTCCCATTTTAAAATTTATTCAGCCAAGCCCATGTCCTTGAGGATTTCATAGTAGTATGTCAATGGGGCCCCGGCGACACCAGACAACAGCAGGATAGACACTAGGAGGAATGCTGTTGACAAGAAGTTATACCATGGATTGCGGTTAATTCCGCCATTCTATCCATTCAGAATGTCCCTACTCTGATGCATATCTCTGGTAACGGATTATGCAGAGCTCAGAGGACAACGAGGTGCAA
>Ga0247842_10002991_pt1 | contig 23672 bp, 31 predicted proteins | sample LaCruzMarch2015__3_FD_192411 | JGI IMG/M metagenome (GOLD analysis project Ga0247842, IMG submission 192411) | Freshwater microbial communities from meromictic Lake La Cruz, Castile-La Mancha, Spain - LaCruzMarch2015_19m | ecosystem: Environmental > Aquatic > Freshwater > Lake | place: Spain...
CAACAATGTATAATCTTAAGGGTCGCATTGACGAAGTCCGCATCTACAACAGAAGCCTGACAGCAGCTGAAATTGGGGAAATCTATTCTGCCTCACCTCACGCAAGAGCAGAAACATGGAACTGCACGATAAATTCAACTGATGCAACAGGAAATGCAGGACTGCCTAATTCAGCAACAAAAACAATAAGCGGTACAAGTATTTATGCACCAACAATAACAAATGTCCAGATTAAGCCAAGCCCTGCATATTCAAGTGATGTGATTAATTGTTCTGCAACTTACAATGATGCTGACGGGGACAAGGGGAATGTGAGCATTTCATGGTATAACGGCTCAACTCTGTATTGGCAGACAACGCAGTTTAACAAGATGAACAATGAAGTTGTTGAGGAGCCGCTTACCTGGATTAGCACTCAAAACCTGTCAGGATACTGGAAATTCTCTGAGGGGAATGGAACAGTTGCCTATGACATAAGCGGGACAGGAAACAATGGGATATTGACTAATTTCAACTTTAATGCAAATTCTGGTTGGGTTGACGGAAAATATGGGAAGGCACTGCATCTTGATGGTAACAATGATTATATACAAAAAAGCAGTGCAAATTTTGCGAATAAACCCGCCACAATTTCCTTATGGTTCAAAGTTGATGCAATAAATACAGAGGGAGCAGAACCTTACCAGAAGATGACTTTAATTCAATATGGTGATATTTACTGGGGACTGCAAATATCAAGTGCGACTAATAAAATTCAGTATTATTCTTATGATGGAGCACAAAAAGTTTGGAATAGTAATGACATTATCGGCATAGGGAATTGGTATCATCTGGTAGTTGTCTCAAACTCAACTGGCTCTGAAATGTTCTTGAATGGAGTATCTCAAGGAAGCAGTTCATTAACATTATTTAGTAATATTTGTGGTTCAACCTGCAATCTTATTATAGGTGGGGAAATAGGGGGTTTTCACCCAAGCAGCCATTTCAATGGCACTATAGATGAAGTGGCAATTTATAACAAAAGCTTAACACTGGCAGAAATAACTGCCTTGTACCAAAACTCACCGCACACAGGAGGCGAGACATGGAACTGCACGATAAACGCGACTGATTCTTCTGGAGCAACAGGCACTCCTGTGAGCACAATAAAAACGATAGGCGGTAGTAGTTTTGCACCAACAATAACAAATGTCCAGATTAAGCCAAGCCCTGCATATTCAACTGATGTGACTAATTGTTCTGCAAATTATAATGATGCTGACGGGGACAAGGGGAATGTGAGCATTTCATGGTATAACGGCTCAACTCTGTATTGGCAGACAACGCAGTTTAACAAGGCAAATGGCGAGGCAGTCAATGAGCCGTTGACTTGGATTAATAAGAATGGACTGGTAGGCTATTGGAAGTTCTCTGAGGGAAGTGGAAATGGAGCAAGAGATATAAGTGGGAACAATAATAGCGGCAATTTAGTTGGCAATACAGCATGGAACTCAAGCGGAAAATACGGTTCTGGATTGACTTTTGATGGAGCTGGAGATTATGTTAATGTAACAAACAGCCCAACTATAAGTGTAACAACAAATGCACTCACTCTCTCTGCTTGGATTAAATTAGATTATACAATGCAGACTGTTGACATAATTGTTGATAAAAAAGGGGAAATCTGGGCATTGCAGGGAAGCCAGCAGGGTGATGGAACAAAGATACAATTTGATATTTCAACGGGCGGCTCTCAATCAAAACTTGACACTACCACACAGTTTACTACAAAAGGAATTTGGTATCATATTGCAGGCACTTGGGATGGTTCAACAATGCGGATATATGTGAATGGAACGCAAGAGAATGCGATGAATAAGAGCGGAATATTGGATATAAATAATGGAGATTTTGTCATAGGTGGTTATGATAGCACAGGGGGGTACGACTTTAAAGGAACGATTGATGAAGTAATGATTTATAACAGAAGCCTGTCATCAGCAGAAATATCAGAAATATATAGTAACTCTCCTCATGCTTCTAGTGATACATGGAATTGCACGATAAATGCGACTGATTCTTCAGAAACAGCAGGAGTGCCTAACTCCGCAACAATAACAGTTGAATCTGTTTCAGGCTATGAACCAAAATGGAAGCATGTTACAGTAACATACAGCGCATCAAGAAAAGAGAAGAAAATTTATGTTGACAATGTTCTCATAAGAACTGAGAAACTGAGCGGACTGGGAAGTTATAAGATAAATAACCAGACAGGGAATCTTTATGTTTCAAAGCTGTATGGAGTGCCTTCTGGGAACATGTTTAATGGAAGCATTGATGAAATGAGGATTTATCCTTATGCGTTGAGCAGCAGTGAGGTGGGCAGTGCCTATCTTGGTTCAGTAAGTTATGATAAGCTGCCCAATCAGAATGAAGCGGCTACACTTATGCTTAATGGTGAGGATGTGACTGAAATGACACTTGCTCCGATAGTAAGAGTAAGCAATAAGGAAAGGACATGTGAAGTAACCTCTAAAGTAAAAATACCCAAATGCGCTTAAAAATGATAATCCAAATAAAAGTAAAACCAAACAGCCCAAAAGAGGAAGTTGTAAAGGAAAATGAAGAGTTTACTATTTTTATCAAGGAAAAAGCAGAGAACAACAGAGCAAATTTAGCTGTTATAAAAATATTGGCAAAATATTTTGGAGTGTCAAGCTCACAGATAAGTATAAAAACTGGCATGAAATCAAGAAAGAAAATTATAGAAATTAGAAAATGATTAAATATGAACTAGCGGGCGACCTGCAAAAAGAGATAAATGGGATAATTGACAACACAAATTTTTGGCATATAAAAAGAGACAGGGTTATATGCATAAGAAGCCATGGCTCTGAATCGCGTGGGACTCTCGCACGATGCCATGCACTCACAAGGATATGGCAGATGGCGCTGAATACTAAAGCAGCATATCTAATAGAGGTTATAAGCGAAAAATTCGACAGATTAAGCGAAGAAGAAAAGACAAAAACACTAATCCACGAGCTAATGCACATACCAAAGGCATTCGGCGGCGGTTTTAAGCATCATGATTTTGTGAATTCACGTAATGTAGAGAGAGTATATCAACTTATGAAAAAGAGTGAAGATGCACATAATAATGAAAAAAACAAAAATTTTTCCTTTTGGAATTGAAGCAAAAATCTGCAAGCCATTATTCAGCAAAGCAAAAGGAATGATGTTCTCGCTCAAGCCAGAACCCCTTCTGTTTGTGTTTAATAATGAAAAATATGCGCCAATTCACATGTTTTTCGTTTTCTTCCCTTTAATTATCATATGGCTCAGCAAAGAAAAAAGGATTGTTGACTTCAGAATATTAAAGCCCTTCTCATTTTACAACCCCAAAATAAAGTCAAAGTATGTGATTGAAATCCCTTTTATCGACGGAAATAACTCGAAAAAACTTGCAAGGAGGTTAAGGACAGGAATGCAGTTAAAATTCCGAGGATGATTTTTACCATTTTGACATAACACCGTCGGTAACAGAAAGGTTTAAATATACTGTTCGGTAATTCTCTTAATAAAAAGACTAAAAGGAGGTTAAAAAAATGGGAAGTATTATAGTAAAAAACGTTGTTAAGAGAAAGCCTGGCTATCTATACTATATCGATGGCAAAGGCAATGTCTGCGAAGCAAAGATGGCCCGCGGCGGAAAGAAGAAGAAGAAATAAGGGCTGAGGCATAGAAAAAATAATTTATTTTTTATATTTTTGAATATTAAGTTACAGAAAACAAAAGAGAAAAAATTTGTTTTCTGTATTTTTTATTTTATACATTTCTTTTTGGAAATTCATTGACAGAAAAAAGGCTTATCGCGAAAACCTTCAAAGGTTTTCGGAATCCTAAAACTCCCTAAGGATTTTTATGATGCGGGAGATAGGATTTGAACCTATGCAGGCACTAAGCCACAGGATTTCTCAAAGCATTTTTCTTCTACCCAAGGGTTTCTCTTTCCGCGAAAAGCTATGCTTTTCGGGGCATAGGAAGTTTTTACTTCCTCTGTTCTAAAAAGAGAAAGGCTTCTTAAGTCCTGCCCGTTTGGCCACTCCGGCACCCCCGCATAGATTCTCTAAGAAATCAGCAATTTATAAAACTTGTGAGAAATTTATTTATAAATTATCCTTTGGATAAGAAGCATAAGCCATAACGTTCCGTTTATTGCGCAGATTACCCCTGAAAAAACCAGTTTTAGAGAGAAAAATGCAAGAGAGGATGCATACAAACCAATTGTGGTAAGAATAGCCGTTTGAAGCAACATAACCCCCTTCTTCTTTTTAAACCCATGATAGACTTGGGGTATCAATGCATAGCTAAACAATAAGTTTGATATTGTTATAAGAATATCCTGCCAAATCATGCTCTTGCAAATTTAGATTTGTTTATAAATTTAATCAAAAATGCGGGAAACAAAGGGTATGCCTCAAGGGCATAATATTATGATGTTTCTAAAAAAAGTACCCCTCACCAAGATAGTATAATGCGGGAGACAGGATTTGAACCTGCGCAGGCACTAAGCCACTAGCCTCTGAAGCTAGTCCGTTTGGCCACTCCGGCACCCCCGCTTAATAAGAAACCTACGGTTTCCTATGCTTTCCCTTATAAATGATATCCTAACGATTTAAAAGATTATTCATTACGCAATTTTTATTAACTCTCTGTCTAAAGTTTAATTATGGAAACAGGCAGGGAAACAGCCAAAAAGGCAGCAAGATACAGGAAAGAGATAGAAGCAAACTTCAATCCTTTTCTCTTAAGGATTTTTGCCAAGCCTATTTCCTCTTTTCTTGAAAAAACATTCCCAGAGATTGTTGTGGAAAATCTTGATTATGTAAGAGAAGCAAAGAAAAGAGGTGCCATTGTTTATGCCTCTAATCATAAAAGTTATACTGACCCCCTTATAACAGGATTAGTTTTCTATAAAAATAAGATTAACCAGCCATATTATGCTGCTGGCAGAAACATGTTCAGCCTCTGGAGCGCTTGGTTCTTTAAGGGAATAGGCGCATTTTCTGTTGACAGAAGCAATAGAGAGGCAGTTTACCTCAACACCTTGAAGGACTATATAATAGGCCTGATAGAAAAGAAGCAGGATATGATGTTATACATCGAAGGCGGCAGGAGTTATGATGGAAAAATAAAGAGTCCAAAACTTGGAGTTCTAAAGGCGGTGCTTGAATCAAAAAACAAGGATGTTTCTATTATTCCTGTTGCAGTAAATTACGAGCAGATAATTGAAGACAGAAGTCTTACAGCAATTGCAAAGAAAACCAAGCAAAGAAGATTTACAGATGAGGCAAAAGAACTCTGGCAAACCTACTTCAATTATTACCCTTTAAAAAATGGGGGGAAAAGATACTCAACCAAGGCTTATGTCTCGTTTTCAAAGCCATTGCATGTCATGGATTACGGCAATGGCAGAAGAGGGCTTGTAAATCTTGCTGAAGACACAATGAAATATATATCTGAATCAAAAAGGCAAACATCCTCTGGAATATTTTCTGCAGCAACTCTTGAAGCAATGCTTAATGGAAATGAAGCTTATATCAAGGACATTGAAGAGAACATCCAAAAAATTTCCTATGATGGAGACAGTTGCCTTAGCAAGGGGCTTGAACCATTCCTGCATAGAGCTATAGTTTCGCTCAATAACGAAAAGGTAATAGTAAAAGAGCCAAAAATCTTGGAGTATTATGCAAATGGCCTTCACTGATTAAATTTTTTTATAGCTTTTAAAACAGAATTATTTGCCTCATCTGTATTCATATTTGAGGTGTCAATTATAATGTCATAATTGCTCAAATCATCAATATTTATTCCATAATATTTTTTATACCTTAACCTCTCGCTTTTCTCCCTTCTTCTTATATTTTCAAGCGTTTTTGTGAGCGTTGTATTTTCCCTTTCAATTCTTCGCTTCTGCTTGAAAATTCTTTTTGCACCTATTTTTGGATTCACAGAAAGAAATATTTTTATTGAATTTGGAAGGAATATAAAACCCAATCTTGAGTCAATAAAAAAATTATCCTCTTTCTGCAGTTTTCTATACATCTTGTCTATCTCTTTATCAACTTCAAAGGATTTCTCTGCCTTCCTGCTCAGCTCAAGAAGCGAAACGCCCTTTCTTATTGCAAGTTCCCTCATAAAATCCCCCCCAGAATATCTTTTAAGATTTAATCGCTTTGCAAGAAAATCTGCGACTGTCGTCTTTCCGCTTCCTGGATGCCCTGTTAAGGTAATTATCATTTTAATGCCAAAAATCTATCAATCTCTCCTTTTATTTGAGCAAAAACGCCTTGAATATCCTTTGAGCCGTCAATCTTTTTTATGTTGTCTGCAAAAGAAAGCATTCTCTCATACTTTTGCCTTCTTTCCTCAATCATTGCCTCTTTTTCAAAAACAGTAATCTTCCTGTCTCTTGAATGTAATCTTTGCATAGCGATTTTTGTCGGCACCAGTATAATAAAGGTTAAATCTGGGCGGGTAAATTGACTAATATATAATTTCCATTTGCCTTCATCTTTCAGCTGATAAATACATGTTGAATAATCATATCTGCTGCATACAACAATCTTCCCGTGCTCTAAAGCGGGCAATACCTCTGTTTTAAGGTGTTCCTGCCTGTCACGAGTGAATAATTCTAACCATTCATCACCACCCAATTTCTCTCCTTCTTCTGAAACAACGAGCTCACTTATCTTCTTGCCATATTTAGAATTTGATTGTTCTCTTGTCACATAAACATCTCTTCCCCTTTCTTTTAGGTAAGATGCAAGCAAATCAAGTTGAACTGACTTGCCAGAACCATCGTTGCCTTCAATCACAATAAATAAGCCCTTCTTCATTTTTATCTTCCTACAATTTCAACTACAACACTTCTCTCCCTTGGACCGTCAAATTCCGCAAGCGTGATGCTCTGCCACTGCCCGAGCTGCATCTTGGAATCTTTTATCGGGACAATTTTGCCAGGCCCTGTAACCGCCGCCTTTATATGGGCTGCCGCATTATTATCAATGCAATTATGCTTATAATCCGCATGCTGAGGAATAATCCTGTCCAATGCTGCAAGAATATCAACTCCTACATTAGGGTCGTAATTCTCATTTATTATGATTGAGGCAGTTGCATGCTTTGCATAAATCAGGCAGATGCCATCATCAATCCCGGATTTTTGCACAATCTCGTCAACCCTATCACTTATGTCAATTATCTCCTGCTTTTTTTCCGTCTTAACGATGAATTCATTAATCATAGGATTTTTAAATTGCCCTGCTATTTAAAATTTATGAAACAGGACATTATCGAATTTGCGGGACTTTTAATAATTTTTATGTCAATACTTTTCATAAAAGTCCCGACTATTTGACAGAACCATGAAACAGGAAAAATCTGAAAAAAAGATAAATATTATATGCAGTAAGCGGCTCAAGAAATACTTTGCTCTAACAGAGAGGGCTTTGGATATGGCAAAAAAGAATATAAATGCTGAAAGAAAAAAGGAGGCAGAAGAGATAACAAAAATGGCTTCATGCTATCTTGATGATGCAAAATACTTTGAGAAAAAGGGGCATTATGTAAACGCATTTGCATGCCTGAATTATGCGCACGGGTGGCTTGATGCTGGCTCACGACTTGGAATATTTGATGTTAAGGACTCAAACCTCTTTGTTATTAAATGAAAGACACGGAATTCCTCAATGATTTTGAAAATAAAGCCAAAAAAACTATTTCTGATTACAGTCTTGCGAGCAAAAGGGACAGGATAGCAGTTGCATGTTCTGGGGGCAAGGATTCAACAGCTGTTTTATATCTTCTTAAAAAATTTGGCTACAATATCTTTGCAGTATATATTGACTTAGGCATTGGAGATTACAGCAAAAAATGCCTGGAAAACATAAAAGAATTCTGCTCTGGCAATAAGATTAAACTTCATGTTATATCAATAAAAAGGGAGTTTGGCTGCAATATATGCTACATAAGAAGCAATATACAGGAAAAGCACAAGCTAAGCAATTGCACAATATGCGGTGTGATAAAAAGATGGATTCTGAACAAAGAAGCAAGAAAACTCAAAGCAACAAAGCTTGCGACAGGGCATAATCTTGATGATGAGGCGCAGACAGTTATTGTTAATTTCCTGAAGGGGAATGTCTTGTTGGGCATGAGCTCAGGCCCTTTGACAGGAATAATAAAGGACAAAAAATTTGTCAAGAGAATAAAGCCATTGTACTTCCATGACGAGAAGGACATCAAAAAATATTCCCAGATTATGAGGTTTCCTGTGTTGTATGAAAGATGCCCTTGCGCAATCGGAACATACAGGATTGAAACGAGAAGATTCCTTGCAGAACTTGACAAGAGCAAAAAAGAAAATATAATCAAAAACTTCCTGAAAATGCTGCCATCAATAAGAAATCACTTTCATAATAAGGTTCAAAAACTCCAGTACTGTAGTTTATGCGGCGAGCCATCAAGAAATGAGGTATGCAATGCCTGCAAATTGATTGCAAAGCAAAAATGACAAAGATGAAAAACACAATTGCAAACTCATAAATAAAATAAACCACTAATAAAAATGAAAAACACAATTGTCTTCAGTTTAGGTGGAAGTGTTATAGTTCCAGACGCAGTCGATTATAATTTTCTAAGAGAATTTAAAGTTCTTATAAGAAAGATAGCAAAGAGGCATAAGGTTGTGATTGTCACAGGTGGCGGCAAAACAGCAAGAGAGTATATTAATGCATTGAAAAAAGCAAATGCCTCGATTGCAGAACAAGACAGCATAGGCATAGAAGCAACGTGGTTGAATGCAAAACTCCTAGCGGGTTTCTTTAACCTAAAGCAAAACATTCCAGTAAATATTAATCAGGTTATGAAGCTGGCAAAAAAGCAGGATATTCTCATCTGCGGGGGAATGCTAAGGGGCACAACGACAGATGGTGTTGCAGCAGTAATCTCCTCAAAATTAAACGCATGTTGCATCATAAACATAACAAAGGCAAAGGGGTTATATGACAAAGACCCACTAAAGCATCCCGATGCACGGCTTATAAGAAGGATAAGCTATTCAGAAGCTGAAAAAATGTTAAATAAGATTAAAGAAAAGCCAGGACAGCATTTCATTATTGACAGATTGGCATTGGAAACTGCCTCAAAAAACAAGATAAGAATAATAATTCTTGGCAAGAATATAAAGAACATTGCAAGATGCATCAGCAATAAGAGATTTGAAGGAACTATAATAAGTTAATCTTATTATAAGAGAGATGCATCAGCAATTTGAAGGAACTGTAATCTGCTGATTTATTTTATTTCTTCTGGGAAAAGCCAAAAAATGAGCCTATAACACCGCCTATGCTGTCTGCAGCCCAGTCAACAATATCACAAACCCTGCCTGGAACAAAATACTGGTGAACTTCGTCTGATGCTCCATATATTGCTGCCAGAATTATAGCTAAAATTAAGGATGCCTTTTTTCCCTTGCCTATGCTCAAAAAGCCTGCAAACAGCAAAAAACCAAGCCCTGTATATTCCACAACATGCTTTAATAGCGCAGGAATAGTCACAAAACCTGGAATATACCCTAATGGATTTGTCTGCGCAGAAAAATAGAATATTATTCCTGCATAGATTATTGTCAATGTCCATGCAAGAAAGGGCCTTTTGGCAAGAAAGGATATCGAGCTGTCAAATATCTTAATCCCCATTTTCATTAAATCCTGATATCCTGCTCTTAAAAACATTTCTAATAAGGGGGAGGCAAAAGCTTTAAAATAATCTTTAGCATAGCATTCTCATAAATATGGCGGATGTAGCACAACGGTTAGTGCACGCGGCTGTGGAAGTTAGAAGCAAGCTTCTAACCCTAAGCAGAACCCGCGGGAAGAGAGTTCGATTCTCTCCTTCCGCCCTTCGAAAATTAGTTCGGTTCTCGCGGAATAAAGGGACACGAACCGAACTTTTATGCCCAAAGCGTGAAAATTTGTTCGGGGCGCTGGTTAGAGTGTTGAATTTCGACGCCTGCTCGCGGCGGTTATTAAAAACAATACACATCGCAGAAAATAAGGGAGTCGGCGCGTGACAAAAGCATTACACGCCGGAAAAGTAGGGGAAAGGGCATGTAAGATTTCTATTATAGTTGGCAAAGGTCATTGAGAGCCTTGGGCATGACGGTAAGCTGCCGCTTATATTCCCAGAGCGCTTGATAATTCCTTCATGATATTCTTGTTTTCTGAGAATTTAGAGTCCTTAAAAAGAGGCAGGCAGTTTTCCAGTTTCTGTTTTCCGTTAAGAAGCTGAACTGAGAATGCAAGACATGTTTGCTCACCGCAGGACTTGCAGTTTGATTTTGGGAGCCATCCATAGAGTTGAAGCGCAGTTACCTTGACTCTTTCCTCGTAATTCGGTTTTATGCTGTCCTTGTCCCTGAAAGTCTTGTTTATTCTTTCTTTAATTTCATCTAGGGAATGCCATGCATCTATGATATCGTCTGCCTTGGCTATCGTGACCTTTAAATCATAAAGGTTGATTACCCTGTATTCCTTTGTATAAGTAAGGGCGGGGGTATTCTTATTGTAAGAAGCCCCTTTTATTGTTGCATTAAGGTATGGCAGGATTTCCGCTATATCGGCTGAAAGATAACCAATCAGCCTTATTTTTCTCTCATCTGCAATGCACGGCGCAACATAACATAAAGTAATTGATTTGAGAAATTCAGAATCGTTCTGGGATGGTTTGTATTCCTGGGCCTTCCTGAAATAATCCTCTTCATAATTGCGGTAGAAAAAATTATAGTGGCCGCTTATGAGAGTGCCTTCATCAAAGAGCATGCTGCAAATGCCTTGCGATTTTTCCTCCGGTACTACAACAGCAAGAGTGGATATGTGCTTGAACCCTATCTTGTTTGTTGCAAGAGTCCTCTGTGCCTTTAATCCCTCATCCTGATTGGGGAAAACAATTATTTCATAATTTTTGTCTTTTTCTATAGCTATATCTTCTAACATTTTTTTGTGTTATTTAGAATATTCCAAGCAGATAAACTTTTGCGTAATAAATTCCCACAAGAATAAATATTATGCCTGTTATCCTTCTCATATAAACTTCTATCTTTTTTACGCGGTTAAACCAGCGGCTCAGTGATTTCATGCCTAGGGCAATTCCGAATGAAAAAATCAGAACAGGAAGCCCCGTTCCTATCCCATAGATGAACGGAAAGATTATTCCCAGCTTGTTGCTTAATGCAAGGGGGATAAGGCTGCCGAAGAATAATCCCGCTGATATGGGGCAAAAGGAAAGAGCAAAGACAAAACCCAGTGCGAATGAGCCTTTTATTCCTGAATCCGCAAGGCTGTTTTGTTTCTTTTCTGAGATTGAGTAATTAGGCAGATTGAATTTAAATACATCAAGCAGATATAAGCCCGAGAGGATCAGGATGGGTCCTAATAGCTTGCCCATGTATTTCTGAAGGAAGTTTGCGACTGATGGGATGCTTACAAGGGAATACACAATAAAAAATCCAAGAAGGGCATATGTGAGCATTCTTCCTAGTGAATAAGCAATTCCTGAAAAAAGAACTGATTTTGGGTTGGTGATTTTCTTTGAGAGGAATGAAACTGCTGCTATGTTTGTTGCAAGAGGACAGGGGCTTATTGAAGTGAGTATGCCAAGCCAGAATGCAGTAAGAAAAGCAAGAACAATTTCTATCATTCTTTACAGCTCCTTGAGATAGCTTTCTATGCCGGACTTGACATAATCATGGAATTTGCTTTGGTTGCTAAGATATTCCCAGACCAGCTTAAGGTTCTCGTATTTCACTTCTTTTCCATCCTTGACTAATGTTATTACCAATGATTTTGTGTAAAGCTGGTAGTCATTCATAAAATGCTCGTTTCCTTTATCCTCTATATTTATCACCTTGAAAACGAGCTTGCCTGAATTTATTTCATTCTTGAAATTCTGCTCTATTGCTTCTCTTGAATATTTTTCTATCTTAAGGCAGGAATCACATCTGAATGTTCCATGAAAATAATAGGCTATAACCTGATTGCCTGAACTGACAGAAGGCTTGCTATCTGCGGCATTTGCCTGCGGCATGCTTTTAACTGCAAGCAATACAAGTGCAGAAACCGCAACTATGCAGATTACCAAAATAAGTTTTTTCATTTTTTCATTCTCTCTTGCTGTGTTTTTTTAATATCCTTCAGGATAGCCAACGGGGGAAAGGAGATGGCTTCTTGAGAGCATAGCCCCTTGCAGCTGCTGCATCCAACAACACAATAATTCGGCTCTGCAACTTTTGTCTTATTATTATCCTCATCCCACTCATAAACCTTATGGCTGCAAAAATTAAAGCATTCCTTACAGCCGATACATTTCTCCAAGTCAACAGAGGGATGCCATGGAATTTCCTCTCTTGGAATGCCCTGCCAGTTTCCGTATTTGCCCATTCTATTTCTCCTCCTGAATAAATTGCTTTATCTGCTCAACTGTCGCTATCTTGCCTTGAATGGTTATCCTGCCATTGATTATCAGCGCAGGGGTTTGGATAACGCCTTTATCAATTATGGCATTAATATCAGTTACCTTAACCACTTCGGCGGTTTTATTTAACTCTGATAATGCCTTTTTCACATTTTCTTCGGTATTATGGCATCTAGGGCAGCCCGGGCCTAAAATTTCTATTTTCATTTTCTATTTCCTCTTTCAGCATTAAAAGGCTTGGTGGCTTGCACCTTTATGCTTGCCACTGAATCTGCAATATTTTCTAAATCCCCTTGCATGATTTTTGGGTTATTCTTCACGGCTTGCGCGGTAACATCATTTGCCATTGCTTCAATCGGGTAATTTGTCTGCCCAACAACCTTAATATTCCTGAAACCCGCGAGCCTTATATAATCTAAGTATTCATTCTTCATGCTTGCTCCTGCAAGGCATCCAACGTAAGCCTCAACAGAATTCCTGATGATTGCAGGCAGTTCCTTTGTTAAAACCAAATCCGAGACCATTAATCTGCCACCGGGCTTTAGGACCCTGTAAGCCTCCTTGAAAACTTTTTCTTTGTCCGGTGAAAGATTGATGACACAATTTGAAATAATCACATCTATTGAATTGTTTTCAACAGGCAGATTCTCTATCTCTCCTAATCTAAATTCTACATTTGCATAATTATTTTTCTGGGCGTTCTTTTTTGCCTTTTCAACCATTTCCTCAGTCATATCAACGCCGATTACTTTTCCTGTTTTGCCGACTTTGGCAGAAGCGAGAAATGCATCGAAACCAGCGCCAGCTCCCAAGTCAAGGACTATATCGCCTTCTTTCAAGGAAGCGATTGCAACTGGATTTCCGCAGCCAAGCCCTAAATTAGAGCCTTCAGGAACAGCATTCATTTCTTCATTGCTATATCCTACGCTTTTGCTTATATCCTGAGATGAGGGAGTGCTTCCGCAACATGAGCTAGAGCAACAGCAAGAGGTTTCCTGCTTTGCTATCTTTCCATAGCCTTCTCTTACAATGTCTTTTATTTTCTTGCTATCTTTTTTCATTTTTCTCCTATTAACGGACTATTGCGCCGTAAATCAATCCCGAAATGGTTGTGAACACTATAATTAAGCCCACATATGCAAGCGTTCTCTTGTTCCCTATAAATTTTCTCACAACAAGGATGCTCGCCAATGAGATAACAGGGTCTGCGAGCAGATATGCCAACAGGGGGCCTTTCGCCATCCCAAGGCCTAAAAACATTTTTGCCATAGGAACTTCTACCAAAGTTGGGAAATACATAAACACCCCAAATAAGACAGCTATAAGGTTGGCAGATAGCGTGTTTTTGCCCATAAAGGTTGCAAGGAAATTCTCAGGCAAGAGTGCTGTCAGGACTCCTGCAATAAAAATGCCGCCCAAGAGAAGCGGAGAAATTTTCTTAGTAAAAATCCATGTTTCAGAAAGCCATGCTTTTGTTTCCTCTTTTGTAAAAAATAATTTAGTCAATGTTGCCAGTATGATTATCAACCCTGATATGCCGATATATCTTAAATACCCATTTACCCTTGTCCCTACAATAAGAATGGCTATGAGTGTAATGAAAAATAAGATTAGCCTGTGCCTCTGGAAGAAAGGCGACTTTTTCGCATCCCTGGCTTCAGCGCTAACAAGAGCAGGAGCTGCTTTTTTCTCATCTTCAATATCCTCTTTTTTAAATATTGCAGATATTATTATGCCGATTAGGATTGCAAAAGTAATAGACAGGATTATTCTTGCTAAAGCAAAGTTCCATCCTAAAACACTTCCTGTAAAAAGAATGGCCATTATGTTGGTTGCAGGAGCGGTATACAAGAAAGCCAAGGCAGGGCCTATGCCCGCGCCCTTCTTTTTTATCCCTGCAAATAAGGGCAGTATTGTGCAAGAACACACTGCCAATAACAAACCTGCGATAACGGACAAGGGATATGCCTTATGCTTTGGGACTTTCTGGCCGAGGTATTGAGTAATCTTTTCTTTCGGAAGCAAAGCAGACATAGCACCTGCAATGAAAAATGCCGGGACAAGGCACGTCAACACATGAGCAGAGATATACTCTATTACGGCTTTTATACCTGCTATAAATAAATCAGTTATTATCATTCAGCATAGCCTCCCTTATCAGCAAGAATTTTTTCCAGTCATTCATTTTATTTCCCTCTTCCTGTACAGCAAAGCCGTGTTCTGCTTGCTTTTTTTGCCTTTTCCGAATCCCTTTTTATCAATGCGTCATTATTGAGCCATGAATTAAGGTTTTTCAGCAATGCCCTTGCATAAGCATCTTTTGGGGTGCAGAGGAAGTAGTTTGTCCAGAAGCCCTTTTGCTCATCGCAGATTAAGCCCGTTGATTTTAATTTCTTGAGGTGCTTTGAGACATTGGGCTGTGTTGCGTTCAGGACAGAAGCAATCTCGCAGACGCACATTTTCTTTTTTTCAAGAAGCTTTAGAATCCTGATTCTGTTTTTGTCAGCCAGCGCCTTAAAGGTCTTTTCAAGTGTTTTCATATTTCCTTTCTTAAATTAAATAACCATATAGTTATATAGTTTAACACATTATTTCTTGTTGTCAATGGTTTTTAAACCTTATGAAAGCTATGGATTTTTTCTTTTCTCCCCAATCTTTCCTATCTTGATACAAAATATATAAGCAATTTTATTATTGTATTAATGAATAGAATTTCTCTTAATCAGAAAACTCCCATAAATTACAATAGTTAAAAAATCTCTAAATGTAATACATTTAATCGACGCCTAATAACGGCTTTTGGGAGCGAAAAAATAACAAAATTCGGGGTTAAATAGGATGGTTCTTCCGGCGTGTATTGTTTTTATTACCTGCCTGCTCGCGGCGGTTTTAGAAAGTGTCACGGTCAGGAAAGGGAAGCAATTAGAATCTCGGTTTGGGCGTTTGTAAAAAGTCTTGAAACAAAAACCTTTAAATAAATACCTTCATTCTTAGCTTATCGAGGAAGTCAGAGAAGCAAAGATTTGAGAACTGAACAAATCTGTTCGCCTTTCTCCTTCCGCCCTCAACAAAAATGGAAACCGTGAAAGGATTTAATGACGTTTCGGGCGAAGAGGCCCTGAAACGGGAAAGAATGAAGGAAATCATAGTGGGAACTTTCAAGCTTTACGGCTTTGAGCCGGCTGAAACACCGGTAATTGAATATGAAGAATTTGTAAAAGAGGGAAATCAAAGTGACGAGGCGGTTTCAGATATTTTCAAGCTTCAGGATAAGGGAAAGAGAAATCTTGCGTTAAGATATGAATTCACATTCCAGCTTAAAAGAATTGCAAGAAACAAAAAACTGCCTTATAAAAGATACCAAATAGGAGAAGTTTTCAGGGATGAGCCGGTTTCATCAAACAGGTTCAGGCAGTTTACGCAATGTGATGCTGACATTATTGGCTCTTCTGTTAAGGAAGAAGTAGAAGTCCTCGCATTAACATCAAGAATATTCAAAGAACTTGGGATAGATTCAGAGATTTATGCGAACAACAGAAAACTGATGAACGAAATTTTAGATGGTGAAAAGATAAGCAATAAAGAAGCGGTTATTAAAGAGATTGACAAGCTTGACAAGCTGCCTGAAAAAGTCGTCCTTGAAAACCTGAAGAAATACAAAGCAGACAAGATTTTGGCTATTTTCAAGAAACCTGAAAGCTACTTCAAGAAATACAAGTCATATTCTGAAATTGAGGAGTTAAAAAAATACTGTGAGATGTACAAGATAAAAATAAACTTCCAGCCAAGCTTGGCAAGAGGGCTGAGTTACTATAATGGCCCTGTTTTTGAGATTAAAACTAAGGATATGAAAGAGAGCATAGGGGGAGGCGGAAGTTACCTTGTTAATGGAATGCAATCAACAGGAATCAGCTTCGGCCTCGATAGGGTTGCTTCGCTGGCAAAAGTGAAGACAGAAGAAAAAAGAGCAGTAATAATAAGCATAGCGCAGGAAAAAAAGGCAATTGAAACTGCCAATAAATTAAGAGAAAATGATATTCCCGTGATTCTGATGTATAAAGTAAGCAATGCTTTGGAATACGCAAATTCCGCAAATATTCCATATGTCATTTTTATTGGTGAGGAAGAAATCAAGCAGAAAAAGTTCAAGTTAAGGGATATGAAAAGCGGCAAGGAAAAAATGCTGGCAGAAGATGAATTGATTAAAACTCTGAGGTGTTAGTGTCAGCGTTAGCCGGTATATCTCCCTTCAGATTCTCAACTGCCTCTTTTTCGTGCTGCAAGTCCTCTGGATTTTCTATTATGCTTGCGGCCTCTGCTTCATGTTTTTTTAGCCATATGTAAATCTCATCAAAACAATGCTCCTGCTCAAGGAGTATCTTTGACTGGCTGTCCAAATATAACAAAGGCACAAATGTCGCTATCCTTTCATTTTTGCCAGAGCCAGCCAATATGCTGAATGTTAATTTTTGCTGCTGTTCTATCTTAAAAAAGTCCTTAATCCTGCCATAAATCTCACGAATCTTGTCTCTTATGTTAATCCTGAATTTTGGCAGAACAATCTCAACATTCCTCATCGCCTGTTTCTGGGAGATTTCCTTCCTTATTCTCCTCTGCTCTGTGACTATCGCCCTGTCCAATGCCTGCATTAATTCCTGCAATGAAACTTTCTTTAATCTTGGCAGTGGTGTCTTTGGCAGTAATTCTGGCAGTTCTTCATCAAATATTATCCTGTCTGATGGCTTTTGCTCTGACTGCTTTCCAAACAATATATCATCAATGCTTCGCATATACCTTTTCAAAAGCATCTCTGACTTTATCCTGAGAAGTATTGATGCAGCAAGAAGCACTTTGCTAGATATGAAAAAATTTGCCTCTTCAAGCTCTCTTATCTTCAAAAGGTAACTTGAAGCCAGCAAGGCGAGGTCTATATCCCACGGGTCAAGCTGCTCTGAGGCAATCAAGTCATGGATTATTTCCTGCCACGATAGTTCCCTGCTCAAAAGCATGTCATAAAGCTGCTCCTGCCCTATTCTCTCGGATTTTTCCATTTTATTAAAAATTCAATGTTATATATAAGTTTAATTAAATAGCCCAAAAAGTTAAATGCTGTCACTTTCAAAAGACAACAAAACCGAAAGATTTATAAACTTCAAAAACCTAAGAATATTATCACCTCTTTTTACCCGGGAGAGGCTTGACAGCAAATCTCTTTTGATCGCTGAAGGGCCTCTTCTAGGGTTTTATGATTTCTTTAAACCCAGAAAATTACTCTTTTATATTCTTCATATAAGGATGTTTAAATATCTTTTTATTCGCTGCTCAAGAATTCAGTATAATGGCACTTGCCGCAGAATAATCTGTTTTTGCTCTGTGCGAGGAATATTCCCAATCCGCATCTTGGGCAGAATCTTTGTGTTGCTTTTGCACTTTCGCCTTCAATCTTGTATTTGCTCCATCTCTTGCTGCTTACCCTCGGCTTCCTGTTCTTCTTGCCTTTCTTAACAACTTTTGCCATTTTATTTCTTTGCCTCTTCAGCAGGAGCTCCTGCATCTGCCTTCTTTGATTTTGCTTTAGGTTCTGTCTTGTTCATGATATCTGCATTGTCATAAGCGTATGCCTCAACAATAAACTGCCTGCTGCCAAATCTGCCCTTGATTCTTTTTACTGCTATTGCCCCTGCATCCTTTTTTAAAATGCCTGCAATCTCTGCCTTTGTCTCGTCAATCTTCGGCGTCTTTAGGTCCTCTTTTATTGCATAGATTTCATCTCTCTTGAATAATTCATTCCTTTTTTGCTGTGTTATCTTTAACATTTTATTTTGTCTTGATAGCGTATGTGCCTGCTTTTGTTATCCCCAATTTTTTTGCTATTTCTGATTCCTCTGGTTTTAAAATTATAATCTTCCCCTTCCAAGTGTCTGTGAAGTCTGAATTGCCGCATAACGGGCATTTTTCCTCTGAAACAAAAATCTTGCATTTCTTGCATACCTTTTTCATTTTTTCTATTTCTCCTTGCCCTTCTTTGTCTTCTTTGTTTCTTTGCCTTCTTCTTTCTCTACTTTTGTTTTTGCCTTTCTCTTGTCTTGCTGAATCCAGTCAAGTTTGCCTAAGCCTGGCTGTCTCATTGTCAAGCCAACTTTTGGCTCAGATGCCTTGTAGCTTAAAGCAACAATCCTTGCTAGGCATAAATCCCCTTTTTTCAGGCTTCTTTTTGAATTCCTTCCTATCAACGCATTGCTCTTTGAGAAATTGACAAAATCATCCATTGCCTGAGAGATGTGAAGCATGCCCTGCATCGCTCCAATAGTCATCAAGGCGCCAAAATTTGTTATCTCATCAACTACCCCATAAACAAGTTCCTGCAGCTCTGGTTTGAAAACAAGCAGCTTAAAGGTTGTCTTGTAATAGGCGGCTCCATCACCAGGTATTATCACTCCCTCTCCTATCTCCTGCACATCCAATACAGCAATAACAGAGCCAATTTCCCTGTCAATATAGTCAGCATACATTCTTTCGAGCTGTTTCACTATTGCTTCTCTCGTTTCCAGCCCAAAAAGCTCAGGCTCTACCCTTATGTAATCCTCAATTTCAGTAATGTAAAACATTTCAAGATACCTCGCTGTCAGCTAAGGAAAAGGTAACGCTTTTGTCTTATTGTTAAAATTTTTGCGTTTTTAAACCTTTCTTTAAGCTCCTTGTCCATTGTTGCTATGATACTGTTAACATTGTCAAATCCAGCTAATGCATCATCGGCGCTATCAGACTCGGACTTCTTCTCGCTAATTATTCCCTTGCTCTTGAGGTTATCAACAATCTGCAATGCGAGTTCAACTGTCTCTTTGCTCCTGCCTTTTTCTGTTTTAAATAGGCTTCTTAATTCATCCCTGACTGAACTCAACAAAAACAATCTGCTCTTCGGGAATATCCTTTCAATCTCCCTGGCAAAATCAAGCTTTTGTTTCGCGCAATAAATCAAAAAATTTGTGTCTAAGAAAATATCCATAAAATAAACAGGCAAAATGCATTTTAAAATTTTTCTATCTAAGACATTGTCGAATTTGCGGGACTTTTATAATCTTTATACAGAAAAAATGCTGAATTTTTTCTGTCTCCTAAAATCCCGATACTTGAGGATTTTTTGATGTCAATACTTTTCATAAAAGTCCCGACTATTTGACAGAACCTCTATCTAAATCTCAGCAAGATTTAAATATAAGATTAAGATAAGATGACTATGCAGGAAAAGGAAAATCTTCTTGATATACTGACACAGACAAGGCAGGCAATGCTGAAAAAAGATGTCTTTCTTCTTAATCAATTGAGCAACAGGACACTCCACACCGCCTCAATATATAATGACAGCGATAATATAGCGGTAGCGGTTATAGTTTATGCATTAAGCAAAATCGTTGAGCGGGAAAAATACACCAGTTATAAGGAATGGCCTAATTTTTTCAAGGAATGCATAAAAGGCATCGACAGCTCAATTGAGGCAATCAAGAATGATGACACAGAAAGATTAATCTCTTCGATAACAGGAATAAGAAAGGCGATAGAGAGATTATCAGGGCATCTTCGAGACTATATTGAAGATGTCTTCAGGAAGGCGTCAATAAACAAGGCATCCAGAATCTACGAGCATGGAATAAGTTTGCAGCAGACATCTGACCTGCTGGGCATAACCCTATTTGAGCTTGCAGAATATACCGGCAAAACAGGCATTGCTGATGTTGATTTAAGCATAACCAAGCCCGTAAAGAACAGGATAAAGGACGCAAAGGAACTGTTTAAATAAAATGGAACAAAAAATCCTCGTATTTGACTCAAGCACAATAATAAGCCTGTCACTGAATAGCCTTCTCTATATACTTGAACGATTGCATGAAAAACATAATATCAGATTTATAATCACAGAGGAAGTGAAATATGAAATTGTGGAAAAGCCGCTTCAAATCAAGAGATTTGAATTAGAGGCATTAATGATACAAGAATTGCTTGACAAAGGGGTTATTGAACTGCCAGCAGGCATTCAGATAAGCAACAAGGAAATAAAAGAAAAAACATTTGAGATTCTCAAGGCAGCAAACAGCAGTTTCATGGCCCGGGGCGAATGGATAAAACTGCTCAGTGCCGGAGAGGGAAGCTGTTTTGCCTTAGGCGAGATTTTAAGAGAAAAGGGCATTGATTACGCATTGGCAATTGATGAAAGAACAGCTAGGATGCTAAGCGAGAAACCAGAAAACCTGCAAAAATTATTGGGAAAAAAATTGCATACGCCTGTAAAAATGCAAAGGGGCAATCTTGATATATTCTCGGATACAAGAATAATACGCTCAGCAGAGCTATGTTACATAGCATACAAGGATAATCTTATAGGGATAAGCGACGGCATTCGGCTTATAGACGCGATGCTTTATGCCTCAAAATACAAGGGCTGCGCAATTTCCACCCAAGAAATTGAAGAAATCAAAAAGATGATTTAGCTTCTGCCTATTATAAAATCAGGGACAGGCTCCTCCTTGACTGAATCTATTTTTATCCATGCTTCAATAGTAATATTATCAGTTATTTCCAAGCTCTGTGATTTTGAGACAGTAACTGACTCATTGGGCTTGTCAAAATCAACCCCCTGCCCGTACTTCCCCTGGACCCATGTTCCAGCAACACTTCCATCATTATTACTTCCTGAGGAGTCCGCTGCCCTCGTTCCAGAGCCCTCGTTAAAATTGAGCGAGAGAACAATTGCAGGGTCCTGCTGTTTTACTATATAACTTGCTGAAGTTCCATTTCCTCCTTCCAATCCAAGCAGCATGCCTGAAAGCTCATGCTCATCAGGTCCTCTTGCAACAACGACATTTGCCTTCTTGCATGACTCATTAAAGCATGTATATCCTGAAGTCTCGATAGAAAGCCGCGCATTTGTGCACGCATTACTTATTTTTATAGAATCTTCTATAGTCGGAATTACTATGAGTGCAATTATCATTGTTGCATTGATAACAATGAGAATGAGTATCACAGTTGCCACTAACGATGATACTGCCCTTTTCCCTGTTAATTTTTTTATTCTAGGCATTTTGGCAAGTCGGCTCTTGAAGTTATCTCGCATATTTTTTCTTTTTTACCTATTTTAACTATAGGTGCTATCTTTCCTTTCTCCGCATCCGTTGATTCTGCTCCAATAAGTGTCGCTTCATTCTGTCCTGGCAGATTTCCATAGATAATCTGTTTGTCATACTCATACCTATTCCTTATTTCTGCTTCATCGAGAAGGCGGTTATATACCCTGACCTCGTCTATAGTTCCATTAAAGGCAAAATTTGTATGCCCTATCAAATATGAAAGATTATTTTCTGCGCTAATATCCCTGTCTAGTATTCCAGATTTAACTAATCTGCCGTCAATAAAAATTTTTGCTTCTTTGGTTTTGTTGCTGAAAGTAACTGCAACATGATGGAATTCATTAGCTGAAATCTCGTCATTTGTAATAATTGAAAGGGGGTTATTGCTGTCAGATATCTCAAATTTCACCTTCTTTTGCCCAGAACCTTCAGGTCCTACTCCTAAAAAGAACCATTTGCCTATTGCAAAACCTCCCCAGCAGGCGATGACGCACTTTCCCCCATTGGAATATTTAAATGAAGAATTGCAGCATGCAGAAGTGCCATCGCACGACCTTCCGTTATCAATTCCAGCATAATATTCATTTGAATCATCACCGCAGCAGGAAGTCTGTGCTACATCGCCTAAAGGAAGCGCCCAATGATTTGCCCCTGCAACTGCCGAGCACTGCACTGAGCCGGCATCTCCCCCTTCCCATATCCCTGCATTGCAGTATGCCTTTGCAGGAACTGTGCCACTTGTTGAGCCAGACAAGGAACAGGCAGAACTCAAAGAACAGCTGCTGTTAGTAGTGCAGCAGGCATCATCATTCGCATCTGTTGTAAATCCTGTTGGTGCATCTGTACCCCCAACTTTTGTCCGCTTAAAATTATTAGTATCATCGCCGCAACAAGCAGTTGCGTCTACCTCTCCTCCAATATTCCATGATCCGGTGCCTATACAGGAGTCACAATACGCCTTTAATGCATCAGAGTCATACCACAAGCCAGAACTGCAATAAAATTGGCTTGCATAACAGGAACTTGAGGCATAACAAGTTTTATTATAAACACAATCAGTAGCAACATTGCAGCATGATTCATCTGTAAGAAGCGTTGTGCAACTGGAACTGCAATTTCTTGATAACCAGTATTCACTTGCATCATCGCCGCAACAACTTCCCTTTCCTGATTCAAACAGCCATGAAAGGTCAAAGCATGTTTCATTTGGCGGGCATATATTATCAAAATCTGCAATTGACCTTGAAACATTTTGATTTGGCACGTAACCTGCATCATAGTCACAACATGGTTTATTCGTATCTGGATTGCATGAGCCGCTTGAGCATGAGCAGTTTGCCTCGCATGTCTGCGCTCCTATGCATCCTCCTTGTGTGCCGTCGCAAGATGCAGTGCACTTGCCCTTCCAGCAATAATAACCACATGTTCCTGTTGCAACACACCGGTCAACATCCCCGCTATATTTTGTCCCGCTGCATTGAGGGCACCAGTCGCAATCTGTATCACCCTCACAAGTTCCTGATGAACCATAACTCATACAGCAACTTGCCCCTCCAACAGTAATCTGTGTTATCTTATCTGTCCCAGATTTATAGGATTTGGCGGTATTAATAGAACAATTTACATTTTTATTTCCAAGTGATGTGCCAACACTGCAATTAAATCTTGCCTTGCTGCCCTGCCAGTCAATGAAATTGCATAATTCATCTATTGCATAAGTGCCATCTCCATTCTTGTCAAGATAAGCATCTACACTATTAATATCAGCAACACTTGATGTGCATTCTACTGTAACCATCTCTCCAGGGCATTTCTGCGAGGCAGACAAGCCAATCGCAGTTACGCTTATTGCACAATTGCTCTCGCCATGAGTCGGGACATTTCCTGCTGGTCCCCTGTCCATAGTATCATAATCCCACTGCCCGTTGCAGTTGTTGTCATAACCGTCATTGCAGGCAGTTTCAGTTGCCTCTGCTGATGCCCCCCATGTGTTTGAGCCGGCATTTGTGTGGTAATTCCTGTAATTTGTTC
>Ga0247842_10002994_pt1 | contig 23646 bp, 24 predicted proteins | sample LaCruzMarch2015__3_FD_192411 | JGI IMG/M metagenome (GOLD analysis project Ga0247842, IMG submission 192411) | Freshwater microbial communities from meromictic Lake La Cruz, Castile-La Mancha, Spain - LaCruzMarch2015_19m | ecosystem: Environmental > Aquatic > Freshwater > Lake | place: Spain...
GACCGAGAACAAGGTGGCAGAGAGCAATTAGCCAAACATGGCTTAACGCTTCACGCCATCTGGACAATCAGCGCCCTCCTCGCCTTCTACGAGGCGGAGAAATTGATTCCCACCGACCTGGTTCAGGAAATCAATGCGTATCGTAACAGCGTCGCTTGACGTTCTTTCGGCAAACCATCTCCCCGCGTTCCAACAAACGGACCGCGGGATTTTTATATTTAAAAAGAATCGACCCGCAAGGGCCGACTCTTTTTAAATTATTAATTTGTATTTTTTTTACTCTACGACCACCATCTGCAAATGACGTTTACCGAATTGCAGAGCGGCACCTCTAGATACCATCCATATATCCGCGCGAGATGAATACTTCGCATTGGTACGATCTTCAATGGTATACACTTTGCCACCGGAATAATTAGGAAATGTTACATGCGTACCGAATGGCAAGAAGTTTGCGGCAACAGTACCATCATGCACATGCGTACCGGAAGCAGTAGTAAATGGATCGCTATCACATTGATCAACAGTAGACGAATAAGCAGTAACTGTTAAATCAAAAGTGAGTCCAATTTGCGCTTTAAAACCCTTTGGACGAGGCAATATCTTTCCTTCTACTGGAGCCAATTTGCTTGGCACCGTTTCCGGAGAAGAACTTGCCAAAAGCGCGTTACCCAAAACCACCGGCATGTCTGCTACATTTTCCACTATTGGCTCTGTTTGTTCTTCATCGGCTTTGGCCTCAGGGATAGGAACAATTTGCCCCAATTTGCCCATAAACCAATCCGTAGAGAAGAAATCAGCCGCATGAACAGAAATAGGACATACTAGAGCAAAAACGCTCGTTACAGCCAATATTTGAAGTGATACTACGCCCCTCTTCATTGAAAATAATTTCATATGTATGGGTTAATAAAAAACCTGCAACCTGCAGATTTAAGAGGTGAATACTAGCAGATTTTCCGTTTTTTGTCAATGGTTGTTAGGTGACATTTTCTTAACGCAATACTATTGACTTTGTGTCAATTTTATGACAAAAGATAAACATATTTCTTCATAAATCCACTACCCTTTCCAACTTGAAAGATAAAAATATTTCATCTAATATGAAATCGTCCTGCGGGTATCGTATAGTGGCTATTATGTCAGGTTTCCAACCTGAAAACGCGAGTTCGACTCTCGCTACCCGCTCCCGAAATTAGTTTCGCTCTGCGAAACAAACCAAAAGTACACAAAATAGACTTCGCACACTGCGAAGTCTATTTTGCATAAGGATTGAGGACTCTGAGATCGTTTCGTGGCAACGAAACGACTCGAAGAGCCCTTCACTAGCTCAACTGAGCTTGTTTTTTGCACTACTAATAAATGAACCCTGTGTGGCACCCGCCAGCGAATTAACGTTCAAAACGGGAGCGCACAGAGGCGCTCCCCTACAACTCTACCAAACGTGATATAGCCCTGCGCTTCGCGGGGATAGAACATTTAATAATCCTCTTTGCTATTTACTTTACAAAAGGTGGCGGCGTGGGAGATGGCGTTGTCTGAATAACCGCGGCACGTTTCGGAATCTTGAAAAATGGTGTTCCTGTATAAGATGCTATCGCCCAAAAAATCAGCATCATGCCAACAAAAACTCCAACCCCTATCCCAATCGCTTTTAACATTGCGTTGTCCATAAGATTGATTATAGCAGATTATTTATTTAAGTCTTGCTTTGGGACAAATACTGCCGCGGAAACAACTGTTGTCCACAAACCGTTTTTATTGCACTGCGCGGATTGCGTACAATTCGTCGTTTTAACAATCTTGTTACTCATTTTAAAAACCTGTTCTTTTTCATTCCAGGCCTGAGTTGAATCAAACTCAATCCCCAAAACGGAAGCCAACATAGAAGCCGCCAAATCTTCAGCATAATCTCCAGCTTTTTCATCTGTCTCACCAAAACTATGATGCTCGGAAATATACCCGTGGGCACCATTATCTGCCGGAATGGCCAATCCGATAGACGTGGCCAATAAACGATTCGGTTCGTTGGTGGCATTTCTAGACATTACACAATATACGATTTCACCTGGTGAAAGATGCTTTAAGCCCTCTTCGCGAGAGATCCTTTTGCATCCCGGAGGATAAATACTGGATACCATTACTAAGTTAAATTGTGCAATACAAGCGTCACGCAAAGCCATCTCAAAAGATTGTAGATACTCTTTGTGAATACCAACTCCTTTAGTCAAAAATATTTTTTCTGGGACCATCTATTCAAAATAATAATTAGTAAAGTTAAGGTTACTCTTTTTTCTAGAAAAGGAAATCCTAAAACTTTCACACAATTACAATGCACACAACTAAAAGAACTTCAAAAATAGTGCATACCTATTAGTCTCCGGTTTATGCTATATCACTCATCTTCCAAATTCTCCACGCACCTAATCTTTACGTACCAAACTTAGAGTGTCGGATGAATGTTAGTGGCTGTGCAAACTCCAGCGTGAGCTACCCCACCGCCCTGTTGTCGCGCAATACAAGTGTTGCAATATGTTTTTCCATCTCTGGCACATGTCATAGTGCTCAATGCACAAGTTTGTTGACACACGCACCCATCTGGCAGAGGTAGATAGTTAGGACCACCACAATACGGAGTTGTTGGTGTTGATGTGGGAGTAGCAGTTGGCGTCGGAGTTGGAGTATACGTTGGACATATAACTTGACCGTCTGCTGTACAACCAGCGATAGCTCCGTTAGGACAAACTTGTTGGGGATTACAAGGCGTTGGTGTGGGAGAGGGATTGGGCAGGCAAACATATTTTCCGTTCTCACATTTCGGATAGTATCCTGGTACACAATCAACAGCCAATAAAGGATCGCAAGAACAAACTCCTCCAGGGCAGACAGTCGGAACTGGTGTTCCATTATCGTAAAATGTCGTGCTCACACCAAACGGCTCTTTGTTACTTAATCTTCCGTTAAAAGTTAACGTATGCTTGATGCCTGGTTTAAAATCAGATGGTTTGCTCATCGTCCCCTCAATTAGTGTTTTATAGCTAGCTGAATAATTTTGCTGGAGTGTGCTCATTCTTATGTTTCCCAAATATCCTCCCGCCACCACAGCCAATACCACAACAGCAACGATGCCTGATACTACCCCAATTCCGAGACGATTGAGTGCTAATTTTTCTAGCAGTTTTTTCATAGTCATTTTCATAGTTATAAATACTCGACACACTCAGGCCAAAAACCCTTAGCGCAATTATGGCTTTCTTCCAACTGAGAACATGACGGTAACTTATAGTCGCATCCTTGTGCGCCACAGGATGGCTGTGGCTCACCGGGCCCCGGTGTGGGTAACGTTAGAGTTACAGGAGTTCCATCAACAGTTAAGTCTCCACAACTAACCTGCACATCTCCGGAACCAAGCACCATACCTCCTAAAGCCCTTTGCATGTTTGCTACAAACGATCCATAAGCCGCGTGACTGTCTTTTGCCGGCTTTGCGATAGTAATGTACGGCGAAGAACATGCTCCTTTGTAGGATACCGGTACGCAATATTGATTAGCCAAACATTCACTAGCATAAGTCACATTGTTGGTACCACAAACAGGAGTTGCAACAAGATCATCAGGACAAATAGTCGATCGTGGCGTGGCAAGCGAACAAACTCCGTCATGCGCAATTTTATCTCCAGCAAAGATTGCAAAACAGGCATTCGCGTAAGTAACTCCTTTGAGACCACACACGGGTCGATCTGTCGTCGGACACGTTGACACAGGAGCTGGCATAGAACTGCAACTTGGCGGAAATCCATTGACTGCGGGTTGCGTAGAACACCCCAGAGGAGAATTTCTGCCACACACAGTTGCGCTACATAAACAATATCCCTCGCCTTGTATTGGCACCCCAGCTACTTTTGCGTAGCAACTATTAGGATAATCTCTTCCATCTGTTCCGCAAACCGGAACGCCAGCGGATGGACATGGAGTAGGAGCAGCTAGACAACCAGGAACAGGCGTAGGCGAAACAGAAGGAGTTGGTGTTGATGTAGTAGTCGGCACTGGTGTAGCGGGCGGGACTGATGTCGGCGTAGCGGTTGGCGTTGGACATCCTGCTCCACCACATCCTGACGGCATAGGCGTTTGTATAGGCGTTGGCGTAGCAGTTGGTGCCGAAGGTTCTTCCGTTGGTTGAGAATTATTCTGTGGCTGTGATGGTGGTGGCAGCGCCTCAACCTTAAGAGCAAACCTGGAACTTTTACCAGGTAATAAAACATTGTCGACATTGCGTGCCGTTAAACGCAAATAAACCTGACCAGGTTTATAGTCGGCAGGAATTACTACGGTAGCAGAACCGGTATTGGGCGCACTGGCTATAAGAGTTGTGCAACTAGATCCAAACAGTTTGCCACGGCAAAGTTCAATCTTTTCAAAAGGATAAGCGACTTGGTTTTCCGGACTGAGATTCCAGGTGATATTAACTCGTTCTTTTGGATTTACTTTTTTAGGACCTTGAATTTGAAACCTTAACCCCTGCCCCACTCTAGCACTAAGAAAAGTGACATAGTAAGAAGACACAAAAGCAACAACTCCGACCAAGAGAAGCGCTGAAGCAAAAAGAATTTTCTTGTTTATCATTATTTATCAATCTTAAACCAGTTATCCACCTGTCGACAATTATACTATATAATTTTTACTTTTGGTAACACGTAATAACTAAAAAGTAATTTTACGATTCATTAAATTCCCAACAAAGCCAGAGATGCTATCGCCAACACGATACCAATAGTTTGTCTAAAATCTATATCCACTCTCCAAGAGAGCTACCTCCTAGTATAAAACCAAGGAGCACCAACAAGAGACTAAAAGTAGTTTCAACAAAGACACTCCAGTATGCAACCAAAACAATTCCCCAAATCCCTATCGCCAAAAGCATCAACATACGTGGATTCATACCCAAACGTTTTTTCAAAAAGGATCGTAGTGGTGATGTCATAAAAACACCTGCCACTACAAAAAATATACCAACAAGACCCTGTGTAGAATCGTATGGCAGCACAGGTTTTGGATGTAATGGACTACTTAAAATCCAATTTGAAAAAATACCACCAAATATCAATACACATCCAGAGATGCAAAATAAAATAGCTAAAACCCAACGTGCTAGCGGTGATATAGAACTTACCATATTAAATATTTTAATACACAACAGAAATAAAATAAAGTAACTCTGTTAAATTCCCAACAGAGCCAAAGATGCTATCACCAACACTATTCCAACCGTTTGTCTAAAAGTTACCTCTTCCCGAAAAATAAATATTCCAATAGCTACAGTCAAAACAGCCCCCAACAGTGCCCAAATTGTTCCGATAATTGAAAGCTTGCCATTATTGAGCATGGAAGGAAGCCAAAGAAACGCGCCAATCGCATAAACAGCTGTCACTTCAAAAGCAAGAACCCAACTTGGATTCCCTCCCCATTTTTTTGACATGTACTCACCAGCCGCAAAGAAAGCTGTTGAAAAAAGAAGCCAAACAAACGGTGGAATAATTGATAAGTAGTTCATTTTATTTGCGGCGTGAAATCAACTTGGTATTCCGGAATTCCCAACGATACTCCGTATTCTTTTGCCTCTCTAAATCCTTCTTCGTTATTTCTGTCTATCTTAAATATTTTACCGGAGAAAATAATGTAGTGATATTGAGAATTCTTATAATCCGCATACCAAGGATGCGCTTTTTCTAATCCAACACTTAACATTTGCGCAACATCGTCAGACTTTTCTTCTTCGATTTCCACAGTGTGAAGAGTCCACTTGGTTAACCAAGGAGTTTTGTGTTCATCATTTACTTCCTCCACCTCTGTACTAACAATTTTTATTTTACTTAAAACACTTTTATCACTAAGTGATTCCTCAATGATTACACCTTTATAGTTTTCCATAAAAAAATTATATCACGATAAATTATATCTAAAGCCCGATTTCAGAAGCAACCGCTTGCATAGCAAGCAAATTAATTTCGATAAATTTTTCAATTGGGATATTTAGCGTTTCTGTTTTTGCGCACATAGCAACCTGTTCGCGTCTGGTTCCTGAAGCAAACTTGGGTTCTTTCAAAAAACGTTTTACCACTGAAGATAACTTTACATCTATAAGTTTTTTTGTTGGATAAACATACGCGACTGCCGTAATTAGCCCTGTTAAACTATCAACACAATTGATTGCCCACTGCGCTTTTGTTTTTGGTTGCACACCAGTTATTTCCGGCGCATGCGCTTTCACGATCGCTTCCACGGTGTCTGAAATTTCCAAGCCATATTTTACCAACACCTCCCGCGTCTTTTTTGGATGGTCAGTTTTAAATTCCCCTGAGTAATCAATGTCGTGAATAAGCCCTGCCAGTGTCCATTCCTCACGCATTTCACTATTCGCATCCAAAGATCCCTGTGCTTGCAAATAGTCATGTATTGCTCCCATGCATGCCTCGACTGCCAAAGAATGGTTAAAAATATTGGGCTCTAATTGATTTTTTACCGCTTCGAGAAATTTTTGACGTTCAAACATGAACGAATAATAACACTGGAAAGACTTAATAAAAATACAGGCCAGTTGGCCTGTATTTTTATTAAGTCGGGGCGCCGAGAATCGAACTCGGAACCTCTTGGTCCCAAACCAAGCGCGATACCGTTACGCTACGCCCCGTCGAACTTACTATTACGTTTTTCCCAATGTAGTATCCTATGACAATTTGCGCAAAGAACCTCGCATTTTTCGACTTCTCTTTTGATTTGTTCAAACCCTAATCCTCTTCGAAAATACGCAACTGTAAAACTTTTTTTAGATTCGTCTGGATGATGAAGATCGAGGATGCGATGATCGGTAGTTTTACACTTAACACAACCACGTTGCACTTTATAATTTATAATCCATTCGTGTATTCGATCCGTGAGAACATGCTTCGTGTCGCGATAACAATACCGGCATTTTCTTCTTCGGTAAACCTTAGACGCAGTTGTTAATGCCACACCAAAGTGGTCTTCTGGATAATACTTTTTACAGTATCTACATTGCAACACTCTTTAATACTATCACTTTTGGGATTACAAACCAAATCCCAAAATGTGAACTAACTCAGATTACTATTTTCCCTTTACGTTGTCTTTCAGGTTTTTTCCGGCTCTAAATTTTGGCACTTTCACCGCCGGCACATTTATCTTCTCGGCAGGATTACGTGGATTTACTCCCACACGTGCCTTTCGCAATCCGGAGCAAAACTGCCCAAAACCCGCCAAGTTCACCTTTTCTCCCACTTTTACCTGATCAGTAATTACTCTCAGCACACTCAGAAGAATACGCTCAACATCGTGACGAGGATAATCGAGCTCCTTTGATACCTTTTCTACCAGTTCGTTTCGATTCATAGATGATAGTATCCTACATAATTTGTCCGAACATGCAAACTCTCGCCCTATTCGGTGATAATTTCTCTAATTCTTTTTATGGAACGAACCTTTTCGCCCTGTTCATCAATATCCAGATACAACGCGTTTACTTCCCAAGGAAGATCTTCCATAACATCAAGCGGTACATTCAATTGCGTTTTAAAACGCTCCAAAACAGCTCCGCTACGAACACCCAAAACCGAATTCAACGAACCAGTCATACCGATATCGGTTAAATATGCTGTCCCCTCCGGGAGGATCTGCTCATCGGCTGTAGCAATGTGAGTATGCGTGCCCCAAACAGCAGTAACTTTTCCGTCTAAAAACAATCCCATTGAACGCTTTTCTGAGGTGGCTTCAGCATGAAAATCCACGAGCGTAATTAAGGGCTTAACGCGAGGCAAAGAAGCCAGCCACTCTTCCGCGGCACGAAAAGGATCATCATAATTTTCTTTGAAAAAAACTCTGCCATTGATATTTAGAACAGCAATTGTAGTAGTCCCGTTTTGAACGACCACGCTCCCCTTGCCAGGCAAACTGGGCGCGAAATTTTGCGGACGCAAAAGATTGCTTTCTTTCTGCAAAAGTTCAAATGCTTGTTTGATGTCCCAAATATGGTTGCCGCTTGTGAACACATTAACTCCCGCATCTGCCATTTCTTTCATCGTTTCCTCTGTAATCCCTTTTCCATGCGCCAAATTTTCTCCGTTTGCCACGATAAAATCTACCGGATTATTTTCTTTAAACTTGCTGAGAAATTTCTTCACGGCTTCTCTGCCGCCGCGGCCAACAATATCTCCAAAAATTAATATGTTCATGAGTTTCTAATTTATAAATAATTTTTCCTTAAGCAAACTTCCGCAACATTCGGTTGAGATCGTGCGGAGTGGGCACTTTATACATCTTGCCATCGGCAGCTAAGGAGATAGTACCTCGCTCCTCTGAAACCACAATCGCTATCGCATCACTGTTTTCACTTATTCCCAATGCGGCGCGATGTCTCGTGCCCATTCGTCCCGCAACAGAACCTTCTTCAGCTAAGGGTAGAGTACAAGCCGCCGCAGCCAAATATCCATCGCGAATAATTACCGCTCCATCATGCAAGGGAGAGCCGGGAAAAAATATGGTCTCCAAAACCTCTTTGCCAATTTTCGCGTCTAACACTACCCCCGTATCTACATACTCGGTAAGCCCTGTCTTTTTTTCTAAAACAATAAGTGCTCCATGTTTATGTTCCTGCAAAGACTCCACAGCTTCAGACAATGAGCGAATACCTTTGTCGTCCAACGCATCATAATCAGAACGCCAAAAAGGGCCTTTTCTTCCCAGTTTTTCCAATCCCCTGCGCAACTCCGGCTGAAACAAAAACGGTGTGGCAAAAAGAAGTAAACCAAAAAATATAGTGAGCACTAAATTTAATGTCACAAAATTAAGGAGCCGAGCGATAATAATTCCGAGTCCCACAATAATAAAACCCAACAAGATATTTGTTGCTCTGGTTCTGCGTAAAAAACGGAAAAGAACCGTAAACAATATTGAAACAAGTAATATGTCTACAACAGTAGCGACTTTTGCCCCAAAACCGGATGTAGCAAAAGACAATGGTTGAAGAATCCCTCCTTGCAAAAGTGCTAATATCTTTTCAGTCATTGTTAGTAATATAACAGAAAATTAGAATTTTGGTCTTCTACCTCGCAAAAGTTCCGAAACATGTTCTCTTGAGCGGCTTCACGACCCTGCAAAACATTGCAGGGCGTGCCTGAGCGAGGTTGGTGGACGCAGTCCGTCCACCAACCGGAGCGTACGCTCAAGAGAATATGATTTGGAACTTTTATTCCCTCTCTGCCTATATAATCTTCCAACCTGTTTCGTCACGCACAAGAGTTCCGGCTATTTCAAAACCAGAAGCTAATTTATGCCCGCCCCCGCCAAACTGCGCGGCAATTTTTGAAACATCCACTTGTTTTTCCGGTTCACTGCGCAAACTCCCTTTTATCTTCCCCTTTTCATACTCGGTAAGAAGAAAAGAAAAGCTTGTTTCCGGAATAGAGTTAAGCAAATTAACCACACCGGCCAAATCTTCCAAAGTAGCGCCACATTCTTTCAAATCTTGTTGGGTAATAATAGATACTGCTGCTCCGGTCGCAGAGTTTGCTTGCACTCTTTCTAGCGCCCGGCCGGTTATTCGCAATGCCGGCAAAGAACGCCCACCATACATAGCTCGCATAATCGCGCGCAAATTTGCTCCCTGCTCCATCAGAAATGCTGACACTTGCATAATGTGTGAACTCACCCCAGCATGCTGAAAAGATCCGGTGTCTCCCACGATGCCGGTTAAAAGTGCCGTGGCAATGTGTGTATCAATTTTTACACCCAGCTGGGGAATAATTTCACTCAAGATCTCGCAATTCGCGGCGGCATCAGGCAAAACAAAAACTAAATCGCCAATGCGATCCGAAGTGGCATGATGATCAATAGCAACCAATGTCTTTCCGCTTTTTTTGATTTCTTCGGATAGACTGGTCCGATTAATATTCGAGTGATCCATGGCGATAATGAGATCGTATTTTGTGAGCGGCAAAACATCCTGTTTTATTTTTTCAAAACCGACCAAGTACGAAAGAAATTCCGGCGGTTTGTCCGGCGTATGCACGGTAACAATTTTCCCTTTCTTCTCTAGCGCTTGCGCCATGGCTAAAACCGATCCGACAGCGTCACTGTCTGGGCGCTGATGCGTGGTAACAAGAATTTCCTTTGCGGAATCTACAAGAACATTGAGTTTTTGCAGCTCCGGTCCAAACGCAGAAAGAAATTTTGGTATCTGGTTATTATTGTTCATTTATTTCTTTAAGTAATTCTTCTATGTGCGACGAATACGAAGGATTGATATCTAATTTCACCGATAAGCGCGGCGTTGGACGCGTTTGCACCTTTTCATTTATCGCTTTTTGAGCACCATATAAATGATGCTTTATAATTGGCAAACATTCCTCGGCAAGATTTTCCGGCAAAATAGATACCCATGCTTTCGCATACAAACGATCTGCGGAAACCTCTACTTTGGTCACGGTTAAAAGTGCACCTTCCGGCAATTCCAAATTACGCAAAAAATAATCTCCTACGATGGATTGAAGATACTGTGGTAATTGTTTCTCACGCAACATAATTTATCCCCTTTAAAATACTATTATTCGGGCTTACTTCTCCCCATTTCCAACTTTCTTTTTTGGGTTTCCTCATGATAAACAACCAAAGCGTCTCCTTCTTTTGCTTTACCGTTTCCTTCAAAAGTAATACCGCATTCTTGCCCGGCTTTTACGGTCTCAGCTTCATTTTTGTTTTGTTGCAACTGCGTAATTTTTCCTTTGGCAATCACTTCTTCACCACGCATAAGCTGCACATTCTCTTTGTTCTTGGCAATACCGGTAACCACGCGTCCACCAACAATCTGTCGTCCACGAATCGAGAAGAACACCTTCAAGATGGCAACTTTCCCCAAGTCCTCGCGAATAACAATCGGAGGCAATAAATCTTCCAAACGTTTTCTCACTTCCTCGGCCAATTCGTAAATAATACGGAAGTTTTTAACTGTCACGCCGCCTTTTTCCGCCATCCTGCTGGCTGTTGTTGTTGTGTTTACATTGAAACCAAACACAACGGCTTTTGCCGATTCGGCAGTCATAATATCGGTTTCCGTTATATTACCCACGTTTGCCACCAAAATCTGCGGAACCACTTCCCAATTCCCCATTGCCTGTACAGTTTGCTGGATTGCTTCCAATGATCCCTGCGTATCCGCTTTCAAGACAACATTTAATTTTTTCACTTGTTCTTTTACTTCCTGCTTTTGCGCGCCTTCAGAACCTCGAGCTACGGCTTTTTGCTCAATCGGCTTACTCACTTCCTTTTTCTGAATTGCCGTTACACGACTAATTTGTCTCACCACTCTTACACGCGCTGCTTTTTCACGCGCCTCTGTTTTTTCTCCCACGGCTTGCACAATATCTCCGGCATCCGGCAATTCCTGAATACCAATAATCGTAACAGGCATCGAAGCAACAGCTTCCTTGATAGATTTCCCGTCAAAGTTAACAATGCGACGCACTTTGCCCGCTGTTTTTCCAACAACAAGATTATCGCCAAGATGTAATGTGCCGGTATGAATCAAAACAGAAGCTAAAACACCAACAGCAGGATCACGCCTAGACTCTATGACTGTCGCTAAGGCCGCGCGATCATTAACCGCCTTTGGCGCGTTCAGTTCGGAGACCAATAAAATATTTTCCAATAAGTTTTCCAGTCCCATTTTCGTGGTGGCGGAAACTGGAACAACCGGAGTGTTGCCACCATATTCTTCAGGAACCAAATCATTTTCAGAAAGCTGTCTTTTCACTTTTTCCGCGTCCGCGCCCGGCTTATCCATTTTGGTAATCGCTACAACAATCGGCACTTTCGCTTCTTTCGCGTGGCGGATAGCTTCTTTTGTTTGCTCTTTAATACCGTCATCTCCGGCCACAACCAAAACTGCCACGTCAGCCAATGACGCACCGCGCTTGCGCATAAATTCAAACGCTTCATGCCCAGGCGTATCAATAAATGTAATCAGTTTGCCTTTATTTTTTGCTTGATAGCTGGAAATACGCTGAGTAATCCCGCCCGCTTCCCCCGCGGCTACATTTGTCTTTCTTATCGTATCCAAAAGTGTTGTTTTGCCATGATCGACATGACCCATAATCGTCACAACAGGAGGACGAGACACTTGTTTTTCCGGATCTTCCTTGATTAGAATTTCGTGTAATTTTTCCGGCGTCAAAACGTCTTGTTCCAGCTCTGTTACGTCTTCTTCTGTGGAATAACCTAAATCCTGAGCAATAATCGCTGCTGTTTCATAATCCAAGTCTTCATTAACCGTAGCTGCTACGCCGTTCTTCAAAAGCTGCTTGATAATTTCAGTGATCGGCAGTTCCATCTTTTCGGCGAATATTCTTACAGACACAATCGAAGGCAAACGTACCGTTTCCTTCTTTTTCGCCTCACGACGACGAGTGTCTCTCACTAAGCCACGTACGCGGTAAGCATCCTTGTCTTGTAAACGTTTTACGCCTTCTTCTATCCGCACACCGGCGATTTGCATAAAACGATCCAGTTCATTCTGGCTCAAATTGAGTTCACTTTGGAGGTCTTGAATCTTAATTCCCATAACAAGTGATACTACCCTAGCACGAATAATAATTCAAGCCCAGCCAGGCACAAAATGACCTCAATATGTCTGCTATGCGCCCTTCATCAATACAGCGTTTTTCAGTACCCTTTGCTCCTCTTCGGAAAGATTTTGGAGAGGGCTGCCGTTTTTGATAGATTTCGCATAAACACGATTAGAATCCCTGTTGTGCATAGAAGAGATAACCACGCCAGAGTTAAAGGCATCTAACATTACAAGAGTAAAACTTTGATTGCCACCAACGCCAGGAAATGGGTTATAGCGCTCAAACGCCACTTTTCGCAGAGAGTTCTGTAGCGCCCGATGCAGATATTCCGAGGCCTTCAAAAGTTCATCTAAATTCGCGGCTATTTTCTTCATACTTTCTCCATGCTCAACCAAAACTTTTTCCAAATCTCCTCCATCCTTGCCAGACATAAAAGCACGCAGACGTTTTTCTGTTCCAAGTTGACGCACAAAGGAAATAATCACGACCACAAAAGCAATAAGACCAAGAGCAAATCCTCCAGCTGATAACATTAATGAATTATCCATACTTCAATATTACCGCTTAATCAACAGTGATGCCATGCAAGTTACGCATATTTCTCCACCACTCTAATTGATCGAACAGTTCTCACATCAATGCGTTCAAAAGGAATCGCGACTGCGAAATGCACAGCCAACTCTTTCACAACTTTTTCAGTGACCATTCTAATGTTCACATTCTTGATTTTACCTTTCAGCAAGGTAATGTGCGGCTTATGGCCATAGAGATCACGCGCCAAAGGAAACTTTGGAGCGTTGATAATTTTTTCTATAGATCCTGCTGGAATAATCCCCTCTTTTTCCCAAACAGTTAAATTTCTTTTTACCGCATCAACTAACTTTGCCTGAAAAGCTGTCGGCTCAAGACGCATGACTGTCGTGAAACGCCCATCTTTGGAAAGAAAAATATCATAACCGGAAGGAATATCGGCAGTCACTTCTTTTTCTTCTTTTGGCATATCCAACAGTTTTATTAACATTGATGCATCTAGTTTGGCCTCAATACCAACACTCTTTAGAAACCTTTCCCAGTTGAACACGGAATCCAAAAATAGCTCTGTCTTGTGAAATTCTCCGCGAGAAACAAGCTTATGCTTTACGCCCAATTTATCGAATTGCTTATCCAAGAACACCCGATGTTCCATAATCAATTCTTTCGCCTCTTCCGTGGGTTCAGCCCGCAGGTAGATTTGCGCCTTGTTATCGCCGATATGTTCCGTTTGTTGCATAAAATATAGTTTCAAGATGTTAAAGCGGAGGGGGTGAGATTCGAACTCACGAGAGCTTTCGCTCTAGCGGTTTTCAAGACCACCGCACTAGGCCACTATGCGACCCCTCCGCTCTAACATCGAATTAATCGTTAATTGGCTATATTACTCTATATTCTAAGAGTGTTTGCGACAAGCCCCCAACAGACCCTCTCGACACACCCGTCCCTATCATTAGATAATACCCCCATGTTAACCGGCCAACTTTCACCATCAACTACTCAAGATCCATCCTTCGCCAACCCCGTTTGGCTTGAGGTTTTTGAGTGGTTAAAGAAACTACCACAAAACAATCCTGACGGAGAACAGCCAATCCGTAATCGTGATATCTACGCCAATTTTATAACCGCCGAAACACAGCCGCGTGAAAATTTGGTTATGGAAGCACATAAAAAATACATCGATCTACACTACTGTATTTCTGGCGGAGAACGTATCGAATGGTCACCAACAGAAGGACTGGTAACTCAAAAAGAATACGATTTAGAAAAAGATGTTGCGCTCTACACTCCCCCAACAACAGCCGCTTCGCACGTCATGACTCCAGGAGAGTTTGCTGTATTTTTTCCAGACGAAGCGCACACGCCAAAAATAAACGATGGAACAAATAAGACTGTGAAAAAGGTTGTATTAAAAATAAAAGCAGACCTTCTAAACTAAAAAACACATTATGAAAATCACTATCTGTGGCAGTATCGCGTTTTTTCCAGAAATGCTGGAAACAAAAAGGCAACTCGAAGAACTGGGACATGAAGTAAAACTGCCACCTACCGAAGTGCCGGACGAAAATGGCCAGATGATTCCCGTAGCCAAATATTACGAGCTGCGAAAAACTATCAAAGACGATACGAGTTGGATCTGGAAAAATAAAGAAGCAGCAATGCTTAATCACTTTGCCAAAGAAGAATGGGCAGATGTAATTTTGGTTTTAAACTGCGACAAAAAAGGCATCGCCGGTTATGTGGGCGGTAATACTTTGATTGAAATGGGTGTGGCGATGTACCTCAAAAAACCAATTTATATGCTCAATCCCCTGCCAGAAATGGACTACAAGGAAGAAATATTAGGCATGAGACCGATTGTAATTAATAGTGATTTGACTCTCATAAAATAAAAATCCCCGCACTATTCGCTTGCGCGAATCATGTGGGGATGAAAGTTGCGACGAACATCATTCGAGCTCTCGCATGATCTCGAAGACCATATCTTTGGTCGAAAGAGCGACCTTATTATCGCCTTCGGGGATGAGGTCGGCTGTCCGGTACCCATTCTGCAGTGCTTGATAAACCGCCTGTTCAATCCTACGGGCGGTTTGCTCGCACCTGAAGGTGTAACGAAACATCATCGCGATCGAAAGCGCCATGCCGATCGGATTGGCGATGCCTTTGCCGGCGATCGTTGGAGCGCTGCCAGCGGCCGGTTCGTAGAGACCAAAGCCAGTCGCAGGGTTGATACTGGCCGAAGGAAGAAACCCCAAACTGCCGGCCAACCCCCCTCCTCCGTCTGACAGAATGTCACCAAACATGTTGCTGGTGAGCACGATCTGAAAGCGCTTCGGATTCATGATGAGATAAGCGTTAAACGCGTCAACAAAAAGATGCTCGAGCCGAACACCCGTGAAATCCGCGTTGTGAACCTCATCCACAATCTTTCGCCAGTACGTCCCGGTAGCGCCCAACACATTGGCTTTGTCGACTGAAGTAACCTTCTGTCCCTTCAAGCGAGCCATTTCAAATGCCGCCCGCGCGATGTTGACGATCTGCCAACGTTCGTAACGGCACGTATCCTCGGCCCAGTTGCCATCGGGATCAATCCGCCTTTCGCCGAAGTAGTCGCCGCCGATCAGTTCACGGAAGAACGTGATCTCGAGCCCGCCTGCAATCAAGCGGTTTTTCAAAGGCGAAATTTCCTCGAGCCAGTTGTAGATACGCACAGGCCGGATGTTGCACCCCAGTCCAAATTCCTTTCGCATTGGGAGCAACGCGTGCTTCTCCGGCCTTAGCGCGGACTCCAGTGACCCGTCTCGAGCCGGCAGCCCTACGGCACCAAACAAGATACAGTCGCACGAATGGCATACATCCCATGTCTTCTGCGGCATGGTGTCGCCACAATCGTCATAGGCCGCCCATCCGACTTTGGCCGGATAAAGGGTGAAGGTGTGACCTCCGAGCTGAGCCGCCTTGAAAAGAATGGGCTTGCACGCTCCCATCAGTTCAGGCCCAACACCATCGCCAGCCAATTCAGCAATACGTACGTGCATCGCTATGCCTCCGTGGTTTTTAAGAAAAGAACGGTCGTTAACAAACAACGAACTTCGTCAGTATTAGCACATTTCGTGTTTTACGCAAGCAAAAAGATATATGTTTTGTACCTACAAATTTGTGATAATATTACCCAATGAATATCATTGTTGCATCAAAAAATCCTGTAAAAATTGAAGCGACTCATGCCGGATTTGCGGCCATGTTTCCTGGCCAAGAACTAACAATGGAAGGAATTTCTGTTCCATCCGGCGTAAGCGACCAGCCAATGAGTAACGAAGAAATAATAAAAGGAGCAGAAAATCGAGCTCGAAACGCCGCACAATCATCTCCTGCTGGAGATTTTTTCGTTGGACTGGAAGGCGGAGTGGAAGACAATGACGGAAAAATGCACTCGTTCGCTTGGATCGCGATTTGCGACAAAAATGGCAAAATTGGTTTTGGAAAAACAGGCGAATTTATTTTGCCACAAAAGGTTCGAGAATTGATTCTGGGCGGTATGGAACTGGGACAAGCCGATGATGTTGTCTTTAATAAATCAAATTCCAAGCAAAAAAATGGTGCCATCGGTATTCTCACAGATAACGCAATCGAACGAGCAGAATTCTATCGGCAAGCAGTGATTTTCGCGTTAATTCCCTTCAAAAATCCAACACTTTACTGAAGCTTCACTTCGGCAACAAAAAAGACGGCCTAAGCCGTCTTTTTAAAAATAAGCACTGTGTACTGAGCACCGACCTACTCTTACCAAAGCAAGAAGCTAGGCTACCATCGGCGCTGATGAGCTTAACTGCCGTGTTCGGAATGGGAACGGGTGTACCTCATCGCTACAGGCACTCAGAACAGAGTGCTTATTTTTCCGGATTTACTTCCAGAATAAGTTAACAGGTAAATGTGGCGCTGACTATATTTAATATTACTACTTTGAATACATATTTGGATATGTACTGCAAGCCATAATTGGTTATCAGAAACAAGTCGCCAGAAACTAATAAATTAGTCTCCGGGTTCCTGTTCCCAATTTCCTGAAAATACGCAAACGGACTGATTAGTACGGATCGGCTCAACCCCTTACGGGGCTTCTACCTTCCGCCTATCAACGTCGTCATCTCCGACGTGTCCATGAGTGATAATCTTGAGGTGGGCTTCACGCTTAGATGCTTTCAGCGTTTATCACCAGCCGAACGTTGCTACCCGGCGATGCTCTTGGAAGAACAACCGGTACACAAGAGGTTCGTCCCCTACGGTCCTCTCGTACTAATAGGGACTTCTCTCATCACTCCGCGCCTGTGGCAGATAGAGTCCGAACTGTCTCACGACGTTCTGAACCCAGCTCGCGTGCCGCTTTAGTTGGCGAACAGCCAAACCCTTGGGACCTTCTTCAGCCCCAGGATGCGGCGAGCCGACATCGCTGTCGATTTTTTCTTACTTCTTTCCGTCACCGGAAAGTTTAGACTATGCCTTCATCTCATCAGCCAACCTTAGGATATCCGCCAGGCGGCGGACCGTAGTTGTTGCTGTTGAATATATGAGAGCCGACGTGTTGTCTCGCCCATAAATGGGCGGACCTTCTCTTTCGAGAGTCGTTACGGGGTCAAATCGAAGTTGAAAGAGGGAGCGAAACTTGCGTTTCGCAAAAGAATAAATCGGGAGGAGTGACAGGATTGGATACCTGCATTGTCTTTGCGTTGCCGATCTAAGTTCGTTGTGGCTCAGCGATTAAGAGTCGCTACCTACAACGAACTGACGTTCTCATTAACACTAACTCCTTGTACTTGGGAGTTAGAGAGCACACCAAGCGGGGACTTTGTTAACCACGCAAGATGATATTGCTCTTCACACTCCCCCGAATCTTCCTTCTTTCAACTTCGATCGACTTCCCACGGCGTTGACTGTTTTTTGTTCGATTAAAACAGTTGTTCGCCGTTATGAGTCGGTAATTTTTTGGTGAGCTACACCAATTGGCTTACAGAATCACTTCTGTAGCACCCCGATATGTTGAGGTGCCAAACCTAGCCGTCGATAAGGACTCTTGGGCTAGATCAGCCTGTTATCCCCGGGGTAACTTTTATCCGTTGATCTTCCGCCCTTCTACAAGGAACGGTCGGTTCACTAGAACCCACTTTCGTGTCTGCGCGGCATGTACGCCTTGCAGTCAGGCTAGCATATGCTCTTGCACTCTATGCGCGATTTCCATCCGCGCTGAGCTAACCTTCGTACGCCTCCGTTACAATTTGGGAGGCATCCGCCCCAGATAAACTACCTGCTTGTCACTGTTCCTTTAGTGGATTCACACTAAGAGGTTAGATTAGCAACCGATACAGGGTGGTATTCCACTGATGACTCCACCTCTCCCAGAAGAAAGGTTTCAAAGTCTCCCACCTATGCTCGGCAGTAACAATCGCTAATCAATAGCACGCTGTAGTAAAGCTCCACGGGGTCTTTTCGTCTTGCCACAGGTAAACGGCATCTTCACCGCTAGTGCGATTTCACCGGGTCCCTCGCTGAGACAGTTGCTCAATCGTTATGCCATTCGTGCGGGACACAACTTACGTGCCAAGGAATTTCGCTCTTACATATTTACTTATGTAGTTGTTGCTTTCCGTCTTGCGACGGATGATGTGGACATTTCTGCCACATTCTGCATGTCGCCATGCAGGTCGGACTATATCTTCCATGAACCACATAGGGTTCATTGGCTTAGCGTGTAGTCTCTGAGGATTCTTCGTTTTTTAAAACGAAGTCTTTCCTGCTGATTGTCCGCACCAAATGATTGTTACTCGATGAGTACATTTGGATTCTCGGAGTTTCCAGCATATAGCTAGGTTTTCCTCTTCGTCTTCTAGGACTTTGACGAATGGAAGAGTCTTTCTTCTCTTACTATGGCAGCGTTTCTACCATAGGACGATTATAGTTATCGCCGGCGTTCATCTGGGCTACGCCGCTCAGCTACCAACCAAGCGGGTTCACGACCAGACACTGGCCAGGCATCAGCCCCTATACTTCCCCTTACGGGTTCGCAGGGACCTGTGTTTTTGGTAAACAGTCGTTAAGCATCTTTCGCTGCGGCCCATTTTGGATGACGAATGGTTACGTCACCCTACTTTGGGTAGGCCTTCTACCGAAGGTACGACCACTGTATTGCCTAGTTCCTTAGCGAGGGTTCTCCCGTTCATCTTGCTGTATTTGCACAGCTGTCCACCTGTGTTGGTTTGCGGTACGGATTCCGTACAGTTAACGTAACGAAGTTTTTCTAGCCAACTCGGCCCGCCAGCCTCCCCTCTCCCGAAGGTTTGGGGGTTGATAACATTCGCCGTTGTCTTGCGACAGCTCCCCGGATTTACCTGAGGTGCCCGACTAAGTGCTCCCATTAGGACATTCCATAGCCCCAACTGGTTTCCGTGTTGTGATCTCCATACAACTGTACAGAAGTGCAGGAATATTAACCTGCTATCCATCGGCTACGCTCTTCAGCCTCGCCTTAGGACCGACTTACCCTGGGATGACTGCCATTGCCCAGGAAACCTCGGACTTTCGATGAGACCGGTTTTCACGGTCTGTGAGGTTACTCATGCCAACATTCTCTCTTCCACGCGCTCCAGAGCGCCTCACGGCTACTCCTTCAAGGCAGGTGGAATGCTCTTCTACCGCTCACTCTGTAAACAGAGTGGCCCGCGCCTTCGGTAGTGGTTTAGCCCCGTTATATTTTCGGTGCAAAGAACCTCGACGCGTGCGCTGTTACGCGATCTTTAAATGGTGGCTGCTTCTAAGCCAACATCCGCGCTGTCTGGGGTTCTTCACTTCCTTCGCCACTTAACTCACATTTAGGGACCTTAGGCTGCGATCTTGGGCTATTTCCCTTTCGAGCACGGAGCTTAGCCCCCGTGTTCTGACTCCCGGTGTCTCACAACGCGTATTCGGAGTTTGATTGGAGCCGCCGTCTTGCGACGGACGGATCCATTCAGTGCTCTACCCCACGTGTTACGCAACCGAGGCTAGTTCAAAGACTATTTCGAAGAGAACCAGCTATTTCCAAACTCGATTAGCTTTTCACTCCTACCCACAACTCATCCGACAGTATTGCACGGCTGACCGGTTCGGTCCTCCACGCGCCGTTAGGCGACGCTTCGACCTGGTCATGGGTAGCTCGTCTGGTTTCGGGTCTTTATGCCATCCATCCTTTCACTTGCGTGAAAAAACGCGCTATTAACACTCGCTTTCGCTGCGGCTCCAGTGCGTGTCGCACCTTAACCTTTAAGACGAATGACAGTAAACTCGTTGGCTCGTTCTGCAAAAAGCACGCCGTGACTCGGCAATCGGAGGAAGAAAAGGGGAACTACGGGTTCCCAAAATCAGAAGGATTATCGTCACGATGACGAATCCTTTTGATGAACTTCGGGGTGAAAGAATCACCCACAAGAAAACGGATAACCACAAGGGACACAATTATCGTCCCTATGATTTTCATTATTATATCCATGGTTGTCTCCTTCTCTTTTCTTCCTCCGATCACTCAAGCTCCGACCCTTTGTAAGCGATGTGGTTTCAGATCTATTTCAACGCCCTCACCGGGCTACTTTTCACCTTTCCCTTACGGTACTAGTTCACTATCGGTGAACAGACGTATTTCGCCTTGCGAGTTTCTCACGCCACGCCCGTAAAGGCGCAACGTGAGAACTGGTTTGTAGTGCTCGCTGTTTCCAACAAAATTTCACCGGTTTTGTTGTACTCACGACTTAGATAGCACAGGATAATTCGTATTCGTTTACAGGGCTGTTACCTTCTTTGGCGGCGCATTCCAGCGACCTTCTACTCTACGGTTATCGTCAATGCCGGCTTCTGTGTAAAAGCCACATCTATATCGTTCAACCCCAACTGTGCAACGGTACACACCTTGACACACAATTAGTTTGGGCAGTTCCCCTTTCGCTCGCCACTACTCAGGGAATGTTCATCATCATTTTTTACTACAGTGCGATTTGCATCGCACACGTAATAAAAAAGATGTGGTTATTTTTTCCTTTTCCTCAGGCTACTAAGATGTTTCAGTTCGCCTAGTTTCACTTCTCATATACCTTGCAGCATATGGATTATACGAAATGACTCGTATAGGGTTTCCCCATTCGGATACTCTCGGATCAATGGTTGCTCAGCACCTCCCCGAGACGTTTCGCCGCTAGCCGCGTCCTTCTTCGTCGTCTGTTCCCAAGGCATCCACCACACGCTCTTTCGGCGTATTATTCTCATGGCTTACAGTACATATCCCGCGAATTTTTTAAATTCACGAACTATATATTATTCTGACCTCTTACTGCTTTTTGCGTTCCACCGACCTCTCGGCAGCATTCGCTCTATGATAAGAGGATTTACTTTGCAGTCTTACTTGATGATACGGGATAAATGATATCGCTCTACTAACTTCTCTATATTATATATTCTATTGATTCATTTACCTGTTACTTATTCAGTTGTGGAACGATCACATCTTCCAACACTGATTAATTGCGTAACATCCGGAGAAAAACATTCTTGTTTATAAAATATTTTTCTCCAAACACCACTCTTTATTCCCCTCAAAAATGAATTTCGCCACTCTTGCCAGAGTGGCGTCTTTTAAACGCTAAGGTCTGTGGGGACCTAAACCCTGGTAGTAAATATTTGATTCGTCTTCATCTAGTGGTAGATACATCATAAGGACTATAGAAATAGTGTCAAGAGGGTACTCAACTAGCAGCAAAAATGAGCTTCTTTTACATACAAAAACAATTCACCCGCCATATAGGCGGGTGAATTGCTGCTTCGGGGGTTTATGTTTGCTACCCTCTTTTTGTTTTTATACTTTATTTTTTCTCCTCTGAATTACATCATTTTCTAAATGTCTCAACACTTTCTCAGCGGTAACTTTACCACCAAGACCGAACGAGATACCTCCGGCGATAGCAATTGTTGCTACAAAACCGGTAAAAAATGTTTGCAATAACACTTCCGCAACGCCTAGTTGCACTAGTGTAGCGATAAAAGTGAAAACCAGAACAGCCCACTTGGCAACAGCCGCGGCCGCATTTCTATGTGGCAAACGTGCTGCTGCAGCACTGGCTCTTGTAATTTTTTGCACAAAATTTGCAAATAATGTTCCAGCAATAATCATAACTATTGCCACCACTATATTTGGTACGTAAGCAATAATCTGATTTAAGAAAAGTGTTACTCCGGCTAAACCGAGAATATCGGATGTGGCCATAAGAGTCACAATGATGATAAACCATTTCACAACTGCTCCTACAAAACGAGCAGGGTTAAGTCCCATGCCTGCTTTTTGCAAAGAACTTCGCAGTCCTGATAATTTATCAAACGCTTCATTTAATTTTACTGCTCTCAAAACACGAGTGACGAGTTTGCCGACGGCAACCGCCACTAACCAACCTATAACTAATACTAAAATGGCACCGATTAAAACGGGTAGGAACCCGAAAAATCTAATCCATAAATCTTGAAGAGAAATCATGACAGCATTTCTCGATGCTTCAAAAACGCTTAAAGTTTCCATATTCTTCCGTCGTCACCTCCTTTCTACTTCAGAATAATTTCCCCCAGAACTCATACGATAATGTTAGCACATTTTTTCAAATAAAGCAATATGCGTATAAAAAACATACCTGTAACAATATTGAAAAACAGTTTCAACTCATCTATGCATACATAGCTATCATTTTATTTTAGTATTGCCATAATAAAGTTTTATTGATTCCAACAGTTAAAACAACTATCATTAAAAATATATTTATGTTTTTACGCTTCTTAAATTTTTTACAAACAAAAAAAGGATTTTATCTGGCCATTAGTATAATCTCTGTACTATCGGCTCTTTTGCGCCTTGTGCACATAACATTTCCAAGCTCTCGGGTTTTTGACGAAGTTTATTCTCCTGTTTTTGCTTGGAAATTAATTCACGGTCAATCATATTTTGATATCCATCCGGTATTAGCCGAACTTCCTCATGGATTAGGGTTAATGTTTTTTGGTGACACACCACTTGGTTGGAGGATGTCGCCATGGATTTGGGGAATAGTTTTTTGCTGGGCAATCGCCTTTGTTGCATATCTACTGTCCAACAGGAGACTGGCAGGCGTATTTGCTGCCCTATTAGTTTCTTTGGACACTGCCTTTTTTGTTTATGGACGCACCGGTTTACCCGACATGTTTTTACTTTCTCAAATCGCTCTTTCCATCGCTTTTTTTCTGGCCAGTACACGGGCAAAAAACCAAAAAACAGCAATAGTCTATGCCCTTTTAAGTAGTTTTTTCATTGGCAATGTCATATCAACCAAATGGCTTGGCATTGCTATTTTCGGCGTAATCTGGTCGTGGATTATTATTTATTTTTCTATAACAAAATTGCAAAAGCGAGGAGTACTTCAACATATGGAGATCTTGCTTCCAC
>Ga0247842_10003000_pt1 | contig 23622 bp, 20 predicted proteins | sample LaCruzMarch2015__3_FD_192411 | JGI IMG/M metagenome (GOLD analysis project Ga0247842, IMG submission 192411) | Freshwater microbial communities from meromictic Lake La Cruz, Castile-La Mancha, Spain - LaCruzMarch2015_19m | ecosystem: Environmental > Aquatic > Freshwater > Lake | place: Spain...
AAGATTCCTGTGGTGGCGGCGGGTGGTATTGCCGACCGGCGCGGTTATAGGGCGGCGCTGGCCCTGGGGGCGCAGGGTGTACAGATCGGGACGCGCTTCATCGCCTCGGAAGAAGCGCCCGCCCCGCAGGTATGGAAAGAAGCTATTCTGGCCTGCGGCGACGGTGGCACGACGCTGGTGCCCCTGACAAACATGAAGATGCGCGTCATTCCCAACAAGAAACTGGTCGATCTGGCGGCCGATCCGACTGTCGATCTATCCCAAGAATACAATCTGATGAACGCCCCAAAGGGTTGGATGAGCGGCGACTTCGATCTCTTCCCCGCCGGCGCCGGCCAAGTGGCCTCGCTCATCAGGGAGATCAAGCCCGTCAAGGCCATTATTGACGAGATGGTATCTTGAGGAAATTGAAGAGTTGGGGATCATAAAAATCAGCACAAATTTTCTTCACAGTAAAGAGTACCATACTTCGCCCGCTGGTATTTCAGACAGGTGCTGGCGGCAGTGGCATTGTAAAACTTGACACAATATGCATCATCTGATAATTTGATGCATACGGAGGACAATAACAATGAGAACAACACTTGATTTACCTAAAGATTTAATTGATGAAGCTATGAAAGCTACCAATATTAATACAAAAACCCAAGTCATTATCACTGCCTTAGAAGATTTAATTAGAAAATTAAAGATATCCGAATTGAAAGAATTTAAAGGCACGGTAGATTTGGACATCGATATGAACGCCATAAGAGGGCGTCAATGTCGATATTAGTCGATACATCGATATGGATAGAATATTTCAGGAGTGGGAATAACTCCGAAAAACTCGATTTCTTCATTGATGAAAACCTCATTGTTATTAATGATCTTGTTCTTGCGGAATTAGTCCCATTTTTGAAAGTTCGCAACGAACGTAAGATTATTGATTTATTACATAATATTAATAAGTTGAAATTGTCGATCAACTGGAATCAAATTATTGAGTTCCAAATCAAATGTCTGAAAAGTGGTTTAAACGGAATCGGCATTCCGGATCTTATTGTCGCCCAAAATGCAAAGCAGAATCGCTGCGAAATGTATTCATTAGACAATCATTTCAGGCACATGAAAGACATCCTTGACCTACATTTGACAGGTTAACCGCTGAGTTTCTGATCTTCACCAGGCAGGCCGGCGAGGACGGCAAGGATTACACGACGCGGTTTTACAACCTCGACGCCATCACCGCCGTGGGCCTCCGGGTGAACTCAGCTCGCGCCATTCAGTTCCGTCAGTGGGCAACAGGAGTTTTGCGCGACTATTCCATCGCCCAAGGCAGAGCCGTTCAAACAATGGCTGGCAAAAGTCGGTTATGAACGCCTGCAGGATATGAGCGATCCTGCCCGTTCGCTGGACCGCGCCCGGGAATACTGGCAGCAGCATGGAAGAAGTGAGAAGTGGATCCAGCAACGCATGGTGGATGCGGATGCCCCGCAAGTCACCCATCAAGTTGCCGGGTAAGTCACCGGGCAAGTCCAGCGACTGTTGGCTGTTTGTAATAGAGCATTGAGCCGAACCGAACTTCAAGAAAAAATGACTCTGCTCCATCGGGACAGTTTTATTGAGTGAGGCTATGTGCCCTTTAGTGAAGGAAAAAGAATTGAAAGACATATTGGCCAACATTACTTCGGATCAGGCCGTCCAAATATTGAAGACGCTTTGGGAAAAGCGAAGTGACGTTAGAGAGATCATTGTTAGCGAGGCGGAAAGGCTGCTCGTACCCGTCGATCCGGATGAGATTGCCGAGGATGTTTTTTTCATTTTGGAGTCAATCGATGTACACGAACTATGGGATCGGTCCGGTTCCCACCGCGATGGATACACGTCGTCCGAAGATATGGCCATGGAAATGGTTGAAGAGGAGCTTGACTCGTTTAGTGATGAAATCGTGAGATATCATAATCTTGGACTGCATGAGGAGGAGAAGTTATATTGCATGGAGTTCTCAAAGGACTTTACAGGTTCGAAAAAGGGGCAAAGTCTGAATTCCGGGATTGGGCATCTGATGTAGCAGGTGAATGCTTCGAATTTGTTCTTGGAAATTGGGAAAAACGAAGAGGAAACAAGCAGTTTGTAGGCGAAATGGGCAAAGTAGTTTTGGAGGTATGAGTCATGAAGGGTGGCAATGGCGACCATCAACAAAACTTTATCAACCCGACCTACACCAAACGACAAGGCGAGTTCCTTGCCTACATTCATCAATACAGCGTCGTGAACGGTCGTGCTCCAGCGGAAGCCGACATGCAGCAGTTCTTCCGGATTACACCGCCGAGCGTTCATGCGATGGTACTTACACTTGAGAGACGGGGCTTCATCCGGCGCGTACCTGGAATGGTGCGTAGCATCACCTTGATCGTTTCACCCGAATCATTGCCCCCCTTGAAACGCGTCCAGCCTGGTCCATTCAAACCATGACAAATGCAACCAAAAAGCCTGGCGACTGGAGCACGATCCGCCAACAGCTCGCTTCCTGGGACAAGCCAGAGCTGCTCGCCCTGGTGAAAGACCTGTACGAAGCTGCCGGCACGAACCGCGACTTTATCCAGGCCCGCTGTCAGGCTGGAGAGGGCGGCGGTGAGGCACTGGAAAGGTATCGGGGTAAGATCGTGGAGGAGTTCTTTCCCGCTTCGATATCATCTTTGATTTGGAACTGCAATTATCCCATCAGGAAAGATTCTTGCTCGGGGGCGACTCAGTCTCTTCCTGTCCCTCTTCCGGGGTCCAGTTCATGTCCTGGAGCATATTATTGATTGTCTGGCGAACGCCCAGCATGGCATTCAACAGATCGCCGCGGTCGTCCTCCGACCAGTCCCGCCAGGGCAGATCCATCAATTCCCCGCTTAAATCATCGGTTTTTACGATTAGGGCGCGCTCTTTGGTTAGGCGAGGTTTCCGGTTGGCCGGTTGATTTACCTTCCCGGCATTTTTCATGTAGGTTGCAAATTTCCGGCGCATGCTTTTTTCCGACTTCATCTTGGCGACTCCCAAGAGAATGCTTTTGGGAATATTCGGATTGGTTCGACAGGCGCTGAGGATGTCCTCGGGAAGGCTGTTCAGCAGCATGCTGTCGGATACGGTCGGCTGGCTTTTGCCAATGGCTTCGGCAAGCTGATACTGGTTCAGGGCATACTCCTTCATCAGCGCTGCCATCTCTTCCGCTTCTTCGACTGGTAATAAGCCTTCCCGCTGGAGATTCTCGACGAATCCCTGGAGTCGGGTATCACCGGCGGTAAAGGCTCCGGATATTTCCACCAGGCCTGCTCTGGCTGCTGCCGCGACCCGGCGATGTCCGGCAACGATGACCAGCGCCCCCTCTTCGTTCCGACGGAACAGGATGGGTGTCAACACCCCGTACTTCTGGATGGAAGCGGTGAGTTCGTTCAAGGATATTGGATCCATGAACTTCCGCGCCTGGTTGGTATCAGACAGCAGGTCGGCTATTTTCAGCTTGTAAGGGCGTCCTTTGACGTATGTGGTAGCCATGAATATATCCTTTCTTACATGAATTTCAGATAAGATAACATTTGTTTTTTTAATGTCAAGAAGAGAATGGAACTGGAATGTGATAGCGAAAAAAAGATCTACTGAAAAAAAGATCAGAGTCTGATCAAGGTTAACTAATTGATATGATTAAGAGAAAACGGACCCCGCGGTGATTGTTGAGGATTTTCCCTGCTCCCCATAAAGGTTTCTTATATCAAGCTGTTAAGCAATGGGCAGAGAAGAGGAGGTCAATCGGTATGCCGACGCCGTAAGCAGTGACGTTTCATAAAAGCTTCTTCCGTTTGTAATCACACTGCAACAAAGATTTGCTATCTTCCTTTCCAAAAAAGGAGGTATTGCCGATGAGCAGGGCTGAAACGAACAAAAGCTCCCATCTGCATACGGTCAGAGGTACGGATGAAAACCTTCCCTCCCTTCGCCGGATGCTGGAAATGCTGGATGTAAGTTATGGACATTCAGATCTCGACGTTTCCTCGCTTCCCTTTGCCTGCGGGGATGCTACGGCCGGCAGCGAGGCTGAACTCCAGACGGTCGTTGTGGGAAAGAGACAAAACGTCGATCTGCCCCTTACCATCGAACAATCCAACTATTTCGCCGACATCCTGCGCCGTGCGGCGGCGGGGGACACAAAGAAGCGGGTCATAACGGATCTGGAGAACTATCTGAGTTCCAATACGGAAGCGGTCTGGGAAAATAGTTGGGTCCGTTTTCCCCGGTGTTTGTTGAGCCCACTTACGGAAGAGATCTTGCAACGGGATCTGCTTGCGGATAAGGAAGATCCTTCCCAGGGAGGCCGATCGGATCTCCAGAAGTTTCTTTTCCGACACGAAGGGCAGGATTATGTGCGCATTCCCGTGAGCTATCTCCTCAAGCTTTCCCTGGCCGAAGCGGTCGGATCATCGACGAACCCTCCCCCGGCATTGATCCGCGGGACCGCCTTGGACCTGATGGGACATTTCCTCAATGACAATACATCTCCGGAAACATTTTCTTTTCATGTAATTTCCCCGACTGGACGCCACGGAATGGGACAGGCCGTCGCCCGGGAAATGGCCAAGCGCTTCCTCCTGACCCAACTGTTGACCATGTACGCCAACGAGCGCTTCCGGCTGCGGCAAAACGGTCAGGAGGTGATGGTTTTTTATTCCCCCCATCCACCGCTCCGGCAAAAAAAACTGAATGACTGTATTTCCGACGCCTTTTACCGGGAGCTCTTCATGAGTCCCTGTTTGTCCGGCTGGCAGCGGGGAGAGGCCAAATACGACTATATGCATCTCTGCCACCGGGTCCTGAGCCGCAGTCAGTTGAACGCCACGGCCAAGTTACGGGAGGCGGGAATAATCACGAAAAATCTCGTAACCCTTCCGAATACTTCGAATATCAGCCTGGCCAACAACGGCACCCATGTCAGTATGGGGAGCCGGAAACTTGGCGAGGCCCTGAAGGGGCAAAACAGCGGTTTCACTAAAATCCACGAGAAATACCTCGGCGACCTGGTTGTTAAAATAACGGAACATTTTTTACCGCTTTTTGTGGGGACCTATACCGCCGCACCTTATCGCCTCGATTTCAAGGATTTTCACCCCGAAAAGGCCCTGGCCTTTCTGCCCCATGAACTTGATTATACCCATCTGCGCATGCTCTGGCGGCGCTGGCAGAAAAAGGCAAATCTTAAAATATTCGGCCGTCCCCTGACCCCTTTCGGCCCCCTCTGGCTGGACCGGACGATCAGCGCCCTCTGTGGTCTTCGCGGCGATTTTATTCCCGATTTCCGCATCATCGATTACCTGGTGGCTCTCATGAGCACCGAGCGCAGTCCCGCTCTTGACGGCAGACTCCATAACAGTGACCGGTTGAAGAAAGATCTGGCGGACCTGGGAGTATTCGATACGAAGATGTCGCTCTATCTTTTCGAGAAGATGCGGGAATACGAAACCATGGGGTTCTCGGGATTCGAGGCCCGCCATTACAGCCTCTTCGAACAATTCGCCGGTGATATGGGTCGGGCGGTGGATGTTCAAAACCTTCTTTACTGTTTGGCCTATAAATATCTTGCCGTCGGCCGGATCTCCCACACCCGGATTCCCGACCGCCCTTTTGTGGAAAGCGAGCGGCGGCAAGTTATTTTCGGCACGGCCATCGGCATCCCGACGTTCTTTGTCAGGGAGGATACGGACAACGAAATGATGAATATGATCGTTGCCCGCACGGAAAAGGTCAGGCATAGCCGCCGCTATCCGGGCTATCTGCGGGTCCATAATCTGGAATACCGCCGGGCCCTGTTGAAGATTCTCCGGGAAGACGCCGCCGATTTGATTGAGATGTTCCAGATGGAAGAGACGATTCAGGAACTGGCCATGCGCCTTGAGGCGCCGGACCGGTTTGCCGCCCTGGGTAGGCTTACCCGGGGGATTCTTAAGGAGACAGGTGTTTCGTCGCCCTTACAGATGCCGGCTGAAGAGTTCAATCTTGCCGCAGAGCGATATTACCGAGAACATCTGCGCCGACGCCACAGCGAGGAAGCCCTGGATTATTTGACTGCCGATCTGATTGCCCTGGGCGAAAGTTCGGGCCGCGCCGCTCAGGCAACGCGACAGGCCCTGCGATTCGTTCTCAGGGAAGAGGGCGTCTCTGCCTTCCTGACGCGGCTCCGTGGGAACATCTGCGCGGGAAGGGCGGCGGAGGCAGATTTACAAAGGCTCATATATCTGGTCCTGATTTCTGTTCATGACGATCGTCGACGCGCCGGTCAAACGACAGCATCCGACAACGGAGAATATTTCAATGTTGCATCAATATGTTGAGCGGGAGAGCCGCACGGTAAGTACGGAAAAGTTTTTCGGCAATCGGGGAATTCGCTTTATATATTCTCATTTGCGGGAAAACGCCCCCCTGATGTTTCGGGCTGTGACCAATGCCCGGATGTCACGGCTCCTGGCGTTTATAAACTTTCACAGTCTTCTTAACGAAAAGCTCAACGGCCATCGTAATTTTTTGAAGGCAAGCGGGATAGATCTCCGGGAATGTCTGGAAACCCCCGCCCATCTGGATACGCCCCAGAAGATCTTTGAGAGAAAGCTCCGCTACCGGGACTGCCGGCCCATGCCCCGTGATCCCGCTGCAGTGGTGTCTCCCTGCGACGCCCGCATGCTGGTCGGTTCCTTTGACGACGCCTCCGGCCTTTTCATCAAGGGCAAATTCTTCGATTTCGAGGAGCTGATCGGAGTGAACAAACTGACGTGGCGGAAATTCCTTAATAACGGCGATTTTGCTGTTTTCCGGCTGACACCGGAGCGTTATCACTATACCCACACCCCCGTTGCCGGAAAGGTTATTGATTTCTATGCCATCCCGGGACGCTACCATGCCTGTCATCCCGAGGCCGTCGTCTCTCTCGTGACTCCCTATTCCAAGAACAAGCGGGTGATCACCATAATCGATACGGACGTCCCCGGAGGCACCCAAGTGGGGGTGGTGGCGATGGTGGAGGTCGTGGCCCTCATGATTGGCGATATCGTTCAGTGTTACAGCGAGAAAGGATATGATAGTCCCGCTCCCATCGGCTCAGGCCTCTTCGTTAATAAGGGTTGTCCCAAGAGTCTCTTCCGCCCGGGAAGCAGCACCGTCGTCCTGATCTTTCAGCGAGGTCGCGTCCGTTTCGCCGAAGATATCGCCTGGAACATGCGTTTCCCAGGAGTGGAAAGTATCTTGAGCAAAGGTTTTTCTCAGCCCCTGGTGGAAACGGATATCCAGGTTCGGGATCTGATCGGAACGGCGTTGCAGAAACCATTGCAAATTGTAGTTCATTGATAAGATGAAACTCCAGGGAGATTTTTATGAAAACTGCTAAAATGAATTATTTCAGGGAGATGCTTGTGATTCAGATGATTACACTCCAAAATGCCGTCGGCAAGACCATATCCGGGATGAAGACGGACACGGGGAAATGCGCCGATTCATTGGACATGGCTGCGGTCGAGTTTGATCGGCAATTGGAATTATCGATCTGCGGGCGGGAGAGAGGGAAGATTCAGGAAATCCGGGAAACCCTGCAGCGGATCGATCGGGGGCTTTTTGGAGTATGCGACTGCTGTGGAGAAGCCATATCGGAAAAAAGACTGCTCGCGAGGCCAACGAGCCGTCTTTGCCGCGACTGCCAGCAACGGCAGGAAACCGCGCAAAAATCCATAAATCCGTGGATTTCAGAGGAGGGTGTTACTTCCAGCCATATCGGCGTTGGTTATTGAATTTATGGAGCCCTTGTCTTTATTAACGGCGAATTTCAATACTTTTTTTGTCCTCTCCCTCGGGTTGGCGCTGAGCGTCTTATTTTCCTGGGGCTTCAGGGGATTGCCGAAAGAGAACTGGCAGATACTTGCTTGTATCCCGATGAATAAGAACAGGGGTGAGGCCTGGCAGGGAGTAAACTATACCTGGTACGGGTTTTTTCAGGCCACGGGCTATGTCCTCGGGGTTTCCCTGTTTTTGGTCCTGATGAGTGCCGCATCTATCCCCGGTGCGGCGGCTCTGACCCTGATTATACTTATACTTGTGGTCTGCGCCCCCCTGTCCCGCATCCTGGCCGGTCTGGTGGAAGGGAAGCGTTTTACCCTCACCGTCGGCGGGGCCGTTTTTGCGGGATTGGTGATTTCTCCCTGGCTCATCGAGGCCATAAACGCCCTCGGCGGGGATATTTTCGGCTTCCCCATCCCCATGCTTCCGACCCTTGCCGCCATGGCGATCGGCCACATTATGGGCGAGGGAACAGGCCGCCTGGCCTGTATCAGTTTCGGCTGTTGTTATGGGAAACCACTGTCTCTATTGCCTCCGTTCGTCCGTAAGGTGCTGGGGCCTTTCGCCATGACCTTTTACGGGGTAACAAAAAAAATCTCCTATGCCCACGGTCTCGACGGCCAGCCGGTTGTTCCCGTTCAGGCCATGACGGCCGTTATTTACACCCTGGCGGGTCTGACGGGAATGTGGTTATTCCTTGCCGAGTATTATCTGCCTGCTTTTGCCGTCACGGTCGGAACGGCCCAGGGGTGGCGTTTCCTCTCTGAATTCCTGCGGGCCGATTACCGGGGCGGCGGTAGAATATCTCCTTATCAATTCATGTCCCTCCTTGCCTTGCCCTATGCGGGAGTATTGCTTTTCATCTTTCCCTCCCTCCCACCACCGGGAGGAACACAGCTCATGACGGGCCTGGAATCGATGTGGACGCCGGGGATGATCCTTTTCCTGCAAGTCCTCTGGCTCCTGATCTTTCTTTATACGGGAAGGAGCAGGGTGACAGGGGCGGAAATTTCCCTCCATGTCATCAGAGACAGGGTATAGGAGTTAGGGGCGCCAGATAAATGAAGCTTTATGCCACGTGACCGCTTACGGTGCAGGGGCTTGATAATTCAATAGAGAAAGACAGACAGAATAACGATGATAAACATCCAGGAAAGCATTCAGTTACATAATAAACCATTCGTGATTAATTTTTACCATAAGCCGGTGCACTCAGAGCGTTCCTTTGTCGAACAGGTGCAACCGCGACCCCACTTCCATCCCCTCATTGATCTTTTTACGGGGATGATTATGGGGTACGAAGTGTTGTCCAGAGGGACGGAGCCATATGAAACTCCTCACAAAATGTTTGCAGAGGCAAAACGTCTGGGGCTGATGTGGGAGTTGGAAAAGGCCTGCCGCGTTGCTGCTTTGCAGAAGATAGCCAGTTTTCCCGGTGATCTGCGCTCTGCTACCTATTTCATCAATATTAGCCCGGACTGCTTCAGTGATTCCCGATTTATCGAGCGATTTACCCAGAAAAGAATGATGGAATACGGTCTGGATCAGCGGCAGATTGTCATTGAGGTTACGGAGGAGAAATCCTTCGGCGACTACGATCAATTCCAAAAGCTGGTGACCCATTATGTCAATCAGGGATTCAAGATCAGTCTGGACGACTTCGGGGCCGGCTATTCGGGCCTGATTGCCCTGATCGCCTGTACTCCTCATTATCTGAAGCTCGACATGGCCATCGTCCGGGATGTTCACAAGCATGATTATAAACAGAAACTGGTCAAGTCGATCGTTTCCTTTGCCGCCAGCGTCAATTCCAAACTCATCGCCGAGGGCGTAGAATCGTGGGAGGAGCTCGACGTTCTCGTCAAATACGGGATTCGTTATGTACAGGGTTTTTTGTTCGGTCGCCCCCAGGAGACGCCCTATGGTTTGTCCGAAGAATTAAAGGAGAAGATTGCTTCCTTGGTCAAAAAATACGATCAGACAAAGGCGGATCTCGATGAACAGATCGGCAGTATGGTCATTCGTCCGTCGACGGTTCAAAGATATGACATCCTTTGCCGGGCTCTTGACGATAAGTTCAAGAAATCTCCCCATATGGATCATGTTGTGATCCTGGACGGTGAAAGTGTTTCCGGTCTCATTACGAGGCAGCATTTTTATCTCGAGACGGGGGGCGCCTTTGGCTATCAGTTGTTTCAGAAGAAGCCCGTAGATGTGATCTGTAAGCACCAGCCCTTGATCGTCGAGGACAGGATTACCGTAACCGCCCTGGCCAAGCTCGCCATGGATCGGTTTCAGGAAGACCTCTACGACCCGGTTCTGGTCGTTGATGGTCAGGGCATATTTATTGGCTCTGTGACCATGAAGCAGGTCATTACCAAGGCGGTGGAGCTGGAAGTACGTTGCGCCATGGCTGCCAATCCGCTTACGAACCTCCCCGGCAATGAGGTTATCCGCCACTGGATTCACGACGCCCTGATGGAGCCGGAATATACCATTATTTATGGGGACCTCGATCACTTCAAGGGGTTCAATGATGTCTATGGTTTTCTCATGGGCGATGAACTGCTCCGTCTAACGGCCAGGGTACTGTCGGAAAATATGTCACTCCTTCATAAAGATGCGAAGCTTGGCCATATCGGCGGAGATGATTTCATCATGGTCTGTCCGGGAATTATCACCGAGGAATCCCTGACCTCCCTGTGTCGGGCGTATGATCATGCCAAGTTGGACCTCTTCAAGCACGACCATGTGAAAAATGGTTATTTCGAGATCATCGACCGCCAGGGCAATCCGGCCCAGGTGCCCCTGGTAACCATAAGCCTGGCCGTTATTGACAGCCGCAAAATCTGGATTGATCCCCATCCGGCCCTGTTTTCCGAGGTGGCCGCGGCGCTGAAAAAGAAGGTCAAACAAAAGACAATAGCTACGGGGGAAAGTGGATACATGTTCGAGCAGCGAAACTACAGTAAGCCCAAAATAACTTCCGGATAGGGCAGTCTGCAATACCACTTTATGGAATTCTAATCATTATGTGTTCGCAAAAACTCACCACTGCCATCACACCGGCGAAAGCCGGTGTCTAGAACCTGTTAAAAAATACTGGATTATGAACATTAAACTTCGTTTTCCGGCTTTCGCCGGAATGACCAATAGATACTAAATCCGGCTTTTTACGAGAACGTCAGTCATGGTTCATGCCTGCAGGGATGTTGTTACCGAAGCGTCGATCATGCCTCTCACTTTTTGCGTCAGATCGTCCAATGCGTAAGGTTTGCGGATGAGGCCGGTAATGCCGGCGCTTTTTGCCTGATCTTCGATCCGGACGTCGCTGTATCCCGTGGAGAGCATTATGGGAATATCCGGTCGGATGGAAAAAATCGCTGTTGCCAGTTCGATGCCCGTCCGGCGGGGCATGTTATGATCCGTGATGATCAGATCAAATTGTCCCGGCTGCGAGCGAAATATGTCAAGGGCCTTATCGCTGCTGGTCGTCGAGACAACCCGGTACCCGATATAACTCAGCATTTCATCCGTCATGTCGGCAATGGACTTTTCGTCGTCCACTACGAGAATCATTTCCTGACGGCCTTGGGGAGACGGCGACGCTTCGAGCGGTTCCGCGGTAAGCATAGCGGTGTCTGTCCGCGGCAGATAAACATGAAAGACACTGCCCCGGCCTTCTTCGCTGTAAACCTGGATGGCCCCGCCCAGACGCCCGACAATGCCGTGGACGATGGATAGACCTATTCCAGTTCCGCCGCTCTTTTGCCCGGTGGTAAAAAAAGGTTCAAACATTCGCTCCATAATATCTGTTTTCATGCCGCACCCCGTATCGGCTACACTCAGACAGGCATAGGCGGCGGCCTTCAAGTCGATATGGCGCGCCGCGGCAATATGGTCTATGACCGTATCAGTCAGGGTGATCTCCAGGCGACCGCCCTTGTCCCTCATGGCTTGAGCCGCGTTTGTGCAGAGGTTCATGACTATCTGGTGAATATCCGTCAAATCCGCCATGACGATGATCGGTTCATCCGCCAGTTGTTGAACGATCTCGATGTGGGCGGGAACGGATGCCCGGAGCAGCTTGAGTATTTCCTTCACCTGGCTTCCCACATTCAAAGGTATGGGTTTGCCGTCATCACTGCGGCTGAATGACAAAATCTGGGCGACCAGATCCCGGCCCCGGCAACCGGCGGCCAGAATTTTTTCGAGTCGGTCCCGCAAAGGGGCATCGGAGGGATATTCCTTCCATGTCATTTCGGCGTACCCGAGGATCGGCGTCAATATATTGTTGAAATCATGCGCTATACCGCCGGCAAGCCTGCCGATGGCCTCCATTTTCTGATTTTGCCGGAGTTGGTCTTCCAGCCGCTTCCGCTCTTTTTCTGCCTGAATCCGCTGCTGAAGCTCCTCCTCGATCTTGGCGTACAGGCGGGCGTTGTTCAAGGCGATGGCAGCCAGGTTGCCGAAGCGGTTAAGAACGCCGAACTCATCGCTGGAAAACGACTTAGCGGCGTCAAAGTGTCCCAAACCGATAACGCCCTGTATCGTTCCTTCATAATAGAGGGGAACGGCCATTACGGCGCCTAGAGAATCGTAGGCATGGTCAGAAAGACGTTCCGGCCAGCTTGCGTAGTCATCTATCAGCATCGGCTCGCCGCTGGCGATGACCTTTCCTGTCAAACCGACGCCCTGGGGGATGCAGGTGCCGATCAGCCCGGAAAAGGCGCCAATGGCAACCTCCATCCGCAGGGTGTGTCGGTGTTCGGTAGGCAGATAGATAAAACCATCCTTGGTTCCGACAAGATCGCCTGCCCGCAGTATAATTTTTTCCAGCAGATCAGCCAGATTGAGGCGTCCGATGATATCCAGGGACGTTTCATGCAGGGACGTCAAGTAGTTTTTCTGCCGGCAAAGAGCCTCCTCTGCTTGACGCCTCATGGCAATTTCCCGCCTCAGTTCCTCGTTTTTCCCGGTCAGTGCGGCGGTTTTTACTTTAACTTGCCAGCGTAGAATCAGGATGGCAATGGCTGTAAGCGACAGCAGTGCGAGAGCTGCGACCAGGCCCCGCTTTACTTGCCGGGCTTGCAGTGCCGTTTTGGGATCGGCCGGCAGGAACGGACCACCCTGTATGGATCGGTAATAGAGGGAGTGAGGATCTTTTTTTAGCTCCCCGACATGGTAATCCAATGCGGAAAGGATGGATTCATCGTGAATTTTGGGGAAAGCATAGCGATATTCCATGGGGGATAAGATGATGTCCGTTTTTTTCAGCTCCGGGAATTCGGCGTCATGGATCACGCCAAAAAAACGATCCACCACGCCCGCCTGGATATATTTTTTGTCCAAGGCTTGAAAAACCTCTTGGTAAGAGTTGAATTCCAAGAATTTACAGGGAATATTCAAGTTGCGCATCAGCGAGCGCATCTCCCCGTTGTAGGGATCGTCGCGGTGGACGCCGATCACCATCCCCGAGAGATCCAGAGGAGATTTGACCGATCCTTTTTCTTCCGCATAGATCTGCCCCCACGAAGAGATTACCGTTTCCCGGGAATAGGCATAACGTATCGCCTTTTCTCTTCCAAAGGGAACAACGGCCACAAGATCATGCGCCCCCCGGTCAAGACCGGCCAAGGCATCGGGAAGGGAAGTATCGACAAAGGCAAGACGCCATTTTTCCTTCTCTGCGGCATACCGCAGAATCTGGATGGGCAGACTTTCCTGATTGTGCCGGGAATCGCCGGATAACATGGGTGCCGAGTTTACCATGCCGATGCGGAGTAATCGTTCCGCGCCATGAATGGTTGCGATACCGGTAAAAAAGATAGTGCCGGCAAGAATTAAGACGAAAAACAAACGGTTCTTGTTGTTCATGTTTTGAATCTCATGGTTTTAAAATGGGTTGCCCGGCATAGGCGAGAGACCGGAGGATCTTTTCCGTTACTAAAACCGCCTGGCGAGGAAGGGGAGCGTAAAAGAGGGGACCCGCTTCGCGCTGGCCTTCGTGGATGCACCACCAGAGAAATCGGGCCAGGGATTCTGCCTTCTCTTTTGACCGTTGATGATATGCCTGCTCCCTGAAAAGAACAATATATGAAAACCCGCTGATAGGATAGGCGTTGGGATGGCCGCTGTTGGTGATCAGTGCACGGGCGTCTGTCGGCAGATCAATGGAAGCGGCGGAACTTACCGACTCGACCGTCGGCTTCATGTAACGGCCCCGCTTATTTTTAAGGGCGGCGGTGGGCAACTTGAGAGCGACAGCGTAATTCAAGGAGACATAGCCGATGCTTCCGGGGATCTTTTTTACCAATTCTGCCACCCCCGAATTTTCTTCCACGCCAATCCCTGTCTTCCAGCGGATCTGCTTGCCCACGCCGACGGTTTTCTTCCAGGCCGGACTCACCTTGGTGAGATAATCGGACAGCAGAAAGGTGGTGCCGCTTCCTTCCGAGCGATGGACTACGGAGATCTTGAGCTTTGCCGGCGACGCACCACTGTTGATCTGAGAGATCCGCTGATCCGCCCAGGAGGTGATCCGACCCAGGAAGATATCGGTCAGGATATCCGGTGTCAGCCTGAGATCCTGGTTGCCCGGGAGATTGTAGATAATGGCCACCGCGCCGATGCAGGTGGGGATGTGGAGAATGGTGTCGGGGGTCTTGCGCATATCCTCCTCGGAAAGAAAGGCGTCGGTTCCCCCGAAATCAACCTCCCTGGCCAGAAGCTGACGAATACCCTCGCCGGAGCCGGCTCCTTTGTAAATAATGCGTACGGGATCATCTTTTCCATAAGCCTCAATCCATTTGAAATAAAGGGGGCTCGGGAAAGTGGCTCCGGCGCCGTTCAGAACCGGCTGGGAGTAAAGGCCCGCAGGGGACGATAGCAGCAGGAAAGTGATGACCAGACAGATTTTTAGTCTTTTCAGCATGATGACGATCCTTCCTTTCTAAATGGCATGTCCGAGTGATTGCGGAGTGTCTTATAGCGAACAATTGTTGCGGCGCCATTACGCTTTGATGAAAATTTATGAAAGTCCCTGTTGCCTGCCTGCCGAAACTCCCCTTGACAATCTCTGCAAAATCAATGAGACTCCCTCATCAAAATCGGCGGAGCGATTAAAGCATGGCGGCAAAACGAATCCTGGTGGTGGATGACGAAAAGGACCTTGTTGAGCTGATCGCCTTCAATCTTGAACAGGAAGGATACACCGTCTTCAAGGCATGGGACGGCGAGCAGGCCATGGAACTCGTGCAGAAGACCAAGCCCGATCTTATCGTTCTGGACCTGATGCTGCCCGGACTGTCCGGTCTCGATATCTGCCGGAGGATCCGCGGCAAAGTCGAAACGGAACATCTGCCTATTGTCATGGTGACCGCCAAAGGCCAGGATGTGGACAAAATCGTCGGCCTCGAATTGGGGGCTGACGATTACATCACCAAACCTTTCAGTGTCCGCGAGTTTGTCGCCCGCGTCCGGGCCATTCTCCGGAGGTCGGAGAGGAAACCGGCGTTGGAAGAGGAAGATGCCTTCTCATTCCGTGGTCTTCATGTCAATTACTCATCCTATGAGGCCCGTCTGGCCGGCCGGAAGGTGGAACTCGGCCCGAAGGAGTTGAAACTGCTGATTTTTTTCACCAAGCATCCTGGCAGGGTTTATTCCCGTGATCAACTGCTTGATTACGTCTGGGGTGATGAAACTTATGTGGAACCACGGACGGTGGATGTCCACATCAGCCGTCTGCGGGCCGCTATCGAGAAAGACAAGGAAAATCCGGAGTACATCCTCACCGTCCGGGGTATCGGCTATAAGTTTGCCGATGTCAAGGCGACATAGAGCCTTCCGTCAAAGTTTACCATTCCTGCAATCCTCCCCTGCTTATTCCAATGCCTGCGCTATCGGAAGCAAAGATCAAACCAATAAATATTTCAGATTGGTTAAATATTTGCGAAATTTGTTTTACATGAAACCGTGGCCGTGTTATGCCCTTTCCTCAAACAGGGGATCTGGGGCATGTCATTATACGGCGGGAAGGAAATAACATTAGCGCGGGAAGCAATTCTGATGTTTTCCGGATTTATCCTGGTTGCCTTTTATACCCCGGTCACACTGATCTGGCTGGACGTTATCCCCTTTCGTTATCGCTTTTTCCTTGCCTTTATTGTCATGGCCTTGACGATTCCCTATATCCTGAAACGGGGATTCAATTGGTCCGAATTGGGCTTCCGGCGGGACACCCTGAAAGGATCCCTGAAATGGAATTTAGGGATCACCTCTTTTTTCCTGCTTCTGCTGTACATATTTAATAAAGTTGGATGGATTGAACTCGCACAAGTCCGTCTCTGGTCGTTCTTCCTGTTTTTCTATATCCTTGTACTGACGCCGGTCCAGGAATTATTTTTCCGTTCCATACTGTTCGCCGAAATGAAGAAGGTACGAATCCGGAACTCCCTGCCGATCATTGCCCTTTCGTCTCTATCCTATGGATTCCTCCATGTCATATATCAAAAACCGGCCATGCTCGTCGCCACGCTCCTCATGGGCGTGGTCTGGGGTTGCATCTATTACAAGTATCCGAACTTCTGGGGAGTGACCATCTCTCACGCCCTCCTCGGGGCGGTCGCCATTACGGTGGGCATGATTTAACGGCCCCGTCGACTGATTTCACCAGAACTTCACATCCTTTCCATAAATCTGTCATAATTTTGTGCTTCGATCTATTTAAAAACCGTTTATAAGCCTGCGACGATTTTACTTAATAGAGCCTTCCAAGAGATTTCCTTACCGGTAAAGAAACTAAAGTTCAAAAGAATAGAAAGGAAAATATGATGGATATGAAAAAAACCATCACCGTTTTTTCATCTTTCCGTCATATGCTTGTCATGAAACAATGGTCTTATCCGCTGGCGGGAAAAAAACAAATATTTTTTAAGCAAGGAGTCAACCATGAAGTGGAATTTGAAAAAGCGGATGTTCATTCCTCTGATTACACTGATTATTGTTATCATGGGGATCTCGACGGGTGTCACCTACTATTTATCCCAACAGGCTTTTGAGGAGAACGCAAAAGAAACGCTTACGATGATTTCCAAATCCAAGGCAGAATTGATCGATGAATGGATCGGGAACGTGAAAGGGATCATACAAACTTCCTCAGGCAGATCCGAATATGAGGCGATTTTGAGGCATGACACGGAAGAAACACGGGCCATAGCCAATGCCAAACTGGCTGAACAGATCAGCAAAATCCCCGATTTTCTGTTTATATACGTCGCGAACGCCCAGGGGGAGGTCCGGGCGGCTTCATTACCGGATTCCGTGGGAAAAATCAAAGCGCCCCATCGCGATTATTTCCAGAAGGCCATGAAGGGTGAAACGAATGTTTCCTCCATCTATACATCTACGACCACGGGAAAACCGGCCTTTGCCGTTGCGGCGCCGATCCGGGACGGAGAGAAAATCATTGGCGTGCTCTATGCAGTCGCGGACCTTAACCGATTCAACGAGAAATTTATCAGTGGCGTAAAGATCGGCGAGGCGGGACATCTCTATGTTTATGATGGCACCGGCAGCGTCTTCGCCCATAAAGATCCTTCGATAATTATGAAGGAAAACATGAACAACCATGACTGGGGACAGGCGATGCTTCAAAAAAAAGAAGGTATCGTATCATATAACTTCCAGGGGCAGGAGAAAATGGCCGGATTCTCTCCCTGCCGCCATGTAAACTGGACAATTGTTGCCACGGTTTTCAAGAAAGAACTCCTGGCTAAATCCAACCGCCTGTCCATGATCAGCCTTGGATGTTTTGTCCTGGGCCTGACGGCCATCATCCTTTTGCTCTATATGATCGTCCACAACGTGACCGTTCCGATCCGGAAGATCACCGCCGGGCTGAGCGCCGGAGCGGTCTCCGGAGCCGCGGCCTCTTCACAGGTGGCCGCGGCAAGCCAAAGTCTGGCGGAAGGGGCCTCCGAGCAGGCCTCCGCCCTGGAAGAAACATCGTCTTCCCTGGAGGAGATATCCGCCATGACCCGGCAAAACGCCGACCATACCCAAACCGTCAAAGAAATGATGGTCCGGGAGGTGATCCCCAATTTCGAGTTCATTCAAGAAAAAATCGGCATTATGGAACAGGCCATGCGGGACGCCCTTTCCGCCGGGGAAAAGACATCAAAAATTATCAAGACCATTGATGATATTTCCTTTCAAACGAACCTGTTATCTCTTAACGCCGCCGTGGAAGCAGCCCGCGCCGGCGAGACGGGGGCGGGTTTCGCCGTTGTGGCCGATGAGGTGCGCCGACTGGCGATGAGCGCCACAGAAGCGGCCAAGACGACCCAGAACCTCATCGATCGCTCGAACGTCATGATCCGGGATGCCGCGACCGCCTTCGACGATGTCTCGGCCGGTATTAGTAAAAATACGGTCTTGGGCGGCAAGATGCATCTGGTGATCGAAGAAATTTCCGTCGCCTCTCACGAACAGGCCCAGGGCATTGCCCAGATCAACCAGGCTGTTGCGGAAATTGATCGTGTTACCCAGCAAATCGCTGCCAATGCCGAAGAATCCGCCGCTGCTGCCCAGGCCATGGATCACCAGGCAGTAGAAATAGCCGGTGCAGTGGAAGACCTCGCGGCAATCATCGATGGAAAGGACCGTGAAAGCAGCAGACAAAGGGCTCTCCTCCCTTCCTCCCTGAAAACCTTGACCGGTCCGCGCCTCGGATGGATGCCTCCCTGCCCCATCCGGGCGGAAACGTCCATGGGTTAACCTGATCCTCTATCGGTGAGACTATCGGATCGAGGCGCCGTTCCCGGAGATCGTCGCCTCGATCCGGATGCGGTTTTCGCATAACCCCAAAACGGCCCCGTCGGCTTATTTTACAAGAGCTTCATATCCTTTTCATAAATCTGTCATAATTTTGTGGTTCAATACCCCACAAAAAAGGAGGGTTCTTATGTCATCCTGGATGAAAGCCCTGTCGGATCATTATGAAGAGATAAGGGAACGTTACCCCCAAGACCGGCTGATAATCCTCTTCGACATTGATGGTACGATCCTTGATGCCCGGCATATGATTCTCCATACGCTGCGCAGCTATGAAGAACGGCATGGGACGGCCTATTTTCCTGGCCTCACGTTGGGAAAAATCAATTTTCACGAAAACATGATCGGGAAATGGCTGGAAAGAAACTGCCTTCCCCAGGATGTTCAGACCGGCATCATTAATTGGTGTGAAGAGCATTATTGGTCAACGGAGGCCATCATGGCGTCGCATCATCCTTTCACGGGGGTCATGGAAGTCATCCGCTGGTTCCAGATCCAGCCCAATACGGCCGTGGGACTCAATACCGGCCGCCCGGAAGCCCTCCGGAGAGATACCCTGCGCTCCCTGAATCGCCTGGGTGAGGAATACCGGGTGGAGTTCTTCAGCGAACAACTCCACATGAGTCCTTATGGATGGGGAGAGAAGATCATATCCGCCAAGATTGAAGGGATCGGTTTTTTTCAGCGCCGCGGCTTCCGGGTCTTTGCCTTTGTGGACAACGAGCCGGAAAATCTGAAGGCCGTCGCCGAGGTTGACGATACTGGGGAGATTTTACTTCTCCACGCAGATACGGTCTTTGCCTCCAAACGGGAGAAACTTCCCGCCAATTCCTTCAGCGGCAAAGCCTATGATATCGCCGAGCTTGCCCAGGAAAAGTCCCTACCTATGCATGTGCAGTTTGTATGGCACGGTGTGAATGACGAAGCCAATCTCCGGCAGTTTACGGCCTCATCCGTTCAATGGGCAGAATGCGAAGCCCGCATGGATATGAGCGGCGGCAAGGTGATTTTGAGACACGATTCCTTCGAAGAGATCCCGGCCATGAGGAGTGAGCGCTTCTTCTACCTGGATGATGTCCTGACAGCAGTGGCAATGGCGGGGAAAAAGATCAAAATCGATCTCAAAGAAAACGGTCGTCTTATTGACCAGGTCCTCGACCTGCTGGCGATACACCCTCCGAACGACGGGCAGGTCTGGTTTAACGGCAAGGTGGAGATTCTCCGGGAAGAGGGATACCGGAGATTGGCTGATTCCTATCCGGAGGCCATCATTCAGTGCCCCATCGATTTTCTTGTTCCCCTTATCATCGGCGTTCCCCAAAAAGCGTTGGGGATATTGGACATGCTCCAGGACTGGGGTCTCAACCGTTTTTCCATCAAGTGGAAGACGCCGCGGCTTCGCCAGATAATGGACAAGATGGACCGGTGGGGTCTGGAGGTCAACATCTATAATGTGCCGGATCTGGAAGAATTCCTCAGGGCGGTGCTGTTGCTTCCCCGTTCGATTACTTCGGACTTTAACTTTCCTGCCTGGCGCTACTTCGGGTGCGGCGCTGGTGAAAAACTCCAATATGATCGATTTTCAGGGCATCAATACCAGCACGAGGCCTCGTACTGATATAATTAGAAAAGCCCATCAAGATAGCCAAAAGATCAAAGCGCTTCTATCACAGGGTCAAAGGTTTGCACAGATATTTCTCCTCCTTTGCCGCCCGGGCGCACTTCCTGCAAATGAATTTCGGATTCTTGACGATCTGCTTAAGGATCTCGAGGTTTTCTTCGATTTTTTCTTTCTTGTACTTGCACATGGTTTTTGTATCAGCGGACATTATACCTATCTCTCTTTCACAATTGATATGCCATAATCGCTCACATTCCAATCCGCAGCAGCGAACCGCAGCCATTCAAGTTTGATGGTCATCTGTTCCTGGCGGCTCTTCTTACCTTTCTCCACCTCTGCCTCGATCTTGATTTTCACGGGACCATTCGGTTTCATCATGATCATCCTGTTTTGTGATTCGATGATCATCCGGCCATTTTTTAGAGCAGCGACCAGGTCTTCCAGGCGCCGGACCGTCTCTGTGAGGCCGATGGTTGCCTTGATCTTAACCCGCCCCTCCTTCAGGGGAATCGGCCCCGGCTTTCCTTCTTTGCTCCGGGGTAGATTGCCGACCGGCGTATCAGCAACCGTTGCCCCTCCGGCCATCGTTTCGCAGGCCTTCGGTTCGAATTCAGGGATGCCGTCATCCTCGACTGTCTCCGTGGGCGTCGGCGTAGCGACATGAGCGGCCTCGAAGCAGTCCAGAGGCAGGGTCTTGAAGAACGCCATGACGTCCGCCGAGATATCCTCGCACCGGTTGGTGGGCACGGCCATGACCGTCTTGATGAAGGCCTCCATGAGGTCGTCAAAACCTTTTTTGTGGATAATGATCCTTGTTCCAAGGAGATGTTCATGCTCATTAAAGATCTTGCAGATACGCTTCAGATCGAAGTAGCTGACATTACAAGTCTTTTTGTTTGCCATTTGGTCTTCCTTTCTAAATGGTAGATTGCAGTGGTTACGGATAGGTCTATACCGAATAATTGTTACGGTTTCATGATGTTTTGATGAAAATTTGTGAAGATCCCTGTTGTCAAAAGGATCTTTACACGCAAAATCTTTCTACACATATCCCCACCGTGAAATTCAATTCCGTTTATTATTCATCAATTCTTAATTTAAAGTTGATACGCCTGTAACAATTATCCCCTATATCACCTCCCAATATGATCAAACGCGATGTAAAAAAGAAGACCAAGGTCGTCGCCACTATTTCCGACCGGCGCTGCGACATTTCGTTTCTTACCTCGCTCTATCAGGCGGGAATGGATGTGGTCAGACTCAACACGGCCCACCAAACTCCGGAAGGGTCACTTAAGGTAATTCGGAATATTCGCGCTGTATCGGACCATATTGCGATCATGGTTGATACGAAAGGCCCTGAAATAAGAACCACCCATGCTTCCGAACCGATCTCCGTCAAAAAAGGTGACCTCCTGTCCTTCAGTGGCGATCCGGACAGAGAATCATCCCGATCATGCGTCTATGTCAACCACGGGGCATTTGGCGATGAAACGCCGACCAAGAGCCGTATCCTCATCGACGATGGAGATCTGGAACTCCTCGTACTTAAAAAGATAAAGGGAACTCTCTTCTGCGAAGCCCGAAACGACGGTGTCATCGAGGGACATAAAAGCGTCAATGTGCCGAAGGTCAATTTCAATCTCCCTTCCCTGAGTGAGAAGGATATGGCGTACATCCAATTCTGCATCGATCAGGATGTGGATTTCATCGCCCATTCCTTCGTCAGAAACAAGGAAGATGTCATGTCGATTCAAGCGATTCTGGATGAACGAAATAGCCCGATCAAGATTATCGCCAAGATCGAAAACCAGTCCGGCGTGGACCATATCGATGAAATTCTTGATCACGCCTACGGCGTCATGGTGGCCCGCGGTGATCTGGCCATCGAAATTCCCTATGAGAGAATACCGGGTATCCAGAAGATGTTGATCAATAAGTGCATTGCCCGCCGGAAACCGGTTATCATCGCCACGCAGATGCTCCATTCGATGATCAAAAACCCCCGTCCGACGCGGGCCGAAGTCAGCGACATTGCCAACGCGATCTACAGCAAAACGGACGCCATCATGCTGAGCGGCGAGACTACCGGAGGGAAATACCCTCTAGAAGCAGTAAGCACTATGGCCAAAGTCGCCGTGGAGGTCGAAAAGTCCCGTAGCGACATCCATAAAACCCCCAGTGTGATTTTGACTAACGACAGATCGGCCTACCTGACCAAAACAGCGGTGGAAGCGGCTATAAAACTCAACGCGAAGGCTATTGTCGCCGACACCTCGTCGGGAAATTCCATTCGCAACGTTGCCGGATTCCGAGGCCGCAAACCTGTCTTCGCCCACTGCTACGATCAGCATGTCGTAAGACAACTTTCCCTGTCCTTCGGCGTCTTTCCCGAATATATCCAAAGGACGGAGAACAGCCACGATTTTGTCCGCAAGGCGCTTTGTCACCATCTTGAAAGCGGCAACCTGCAAGCGAACGATCTTGTAGTTGTTTTGGCCGGAAACTTCGGGAACAGTTTCGGCCCTTCATTTATCGAAATTACGCCGGTCAGCGTTTTCATGACGGACAAAAATCTAAAGGAGGTTCCTTGAGAAAAAAAAAGGTCTTTGTTCTTGACACTAACGTCCTTCTACACGATCCCCAGTCCCTTTTTGCCTTTGAAGACAACGAAATCGTCCTTCCCTTCAGCGTCATCGAGGAAATTGACAATCAGAAGAAAAGGCAGGACGAAATTGGCCGCAATGCCCGGACAACATCTCAGGAACTGGACAGACTCCGGGGAAAGGGGCGTCTTTCGGAAGGCGTCGATCTGCCCTCCGGCGGTCGTATCAAGATCGAATTGAATCATCGCTGGTCAGGGGAATCATTGCCGGCGGGCATGGACAGCAGCAAGCATGACAACCGGATCCTCTCCGTCGCCCATTATCTGCATCACTCCGAAAAGAGGCAGGTTTATCTCGTCACCAAGGATCTCAATCTTCGTATCATGGCTGACGTATTAGGCATTCCCGCCCAGGATTTCTTTAACGACAAGGTGGATTATGCGAAACTTTATAGCGGGATTGAAGAGTGGCATACATCGGGAGAACTGATCAAGGCCTTTTATCGGGAAGGCTGCATCAAGGTTGATGAGAGCCTTGATGCCCGTCCCAACCAGTGCATCGTGATGCGTAACGGGTCTTCACAGTCGGCGCTGGCCCGTTTTTATCGTGGACAGCTCCACAACCTCTCCCACGGGGACAGCGCGAATTTCGGAATCCGGGCGCGCAACAAAGAACAGCGCTTTGCCCTCGAAATGCTGCTCAACGACACCATCAAGGTAGTCA
>Ga0247842_10003003_pt1 | contig 23607 bp, 26 predicted proteins | sample LaCruzMarch2015__3_FD_192411 | JGI IMG/M metagenome (GOLD analysis project Ga0247842, IMG submission 192411) | Freshwater microbial communities from meromictic Lake La Cruz, Castile-La Mancha, Spain - LaCruzMarch2015_19m | ecosystem: Environmental > Aquatic > Freshwater > Lake | place: Spain...
CGTCTAAACCTCTTCCTCCAGTACTACAACAACGAGAGACGGCATCGAGGACTCGGGATGGATGGGATGACTCCAATGGAGAAGCTATGGAAGTGCGCGAGTGTAAACTTGACGCTGCAATGCTACATTAATTTACAAAAATGCATGTTTGTGGCATTATTGAACGATGGAATTTTCGAAGATTAAAGAGGTTCTCAGAGGAGAGCCGAAATATCGAATTTCTCAAGTAAACCAAGTTATTTTCAAAGACTTGGTTGATGGCTGGGAAAAGGCGACGGCGTTACCAAAAACACTTCGCGAAAAACTGGAAAAAGAATGTCCTCTTGAGATTAAGTCGGATGTTTCGATTGCGAGCGATGAAAATACAGTAAAGTCCCTTATTCAACTTGCCGACGGAAAGTTTATCGAGGCGGTTTTAATGAAACACGATAATCGAAACACCGTTTGTGTTTCTTCCATGGCCGGATGTCCGATGCGGTGCGCTTTTTGTGCAACGGGACAAAAGCTTGGTTTTCAAAGAAAGCTCACCTCGGATGAGATCATTGAACAGGTTCTGTTCTTTGCGCGCTTTTTAAAAAAACAAGACGAGCGTGTCGACTCCGTTGTGTTCATGGGGATGGGTGAGCCGTTCCTCAATTACGATAATGTTATGGAAGCGGTGCGCGTTATGAACGATCCCTCCGGCTTCGGTATTGGTGCGCGGCATATTTCCATCTCGACCTGCGGAATTTTTGATGGAATAAAAAAAATTGAGGATGAAGAACTGCAGCTCAATTTAGCGATATCCCTCCATGCGCCGGACGACGAGACCCGAAGGAAGATCATGCCGGTGGCAGAGACCTATACAGTCAAGGAATTGATGGTTGTTGTGGATGAATATATCGCAAAGACCAAAAGAAAGGTTATGTTCGAATATCTGATGATAGACGGCATGAACGATTCGGACATGCACGCCGAAAATCTGGCGCAGCTTTTGAAGAAAAAATTGTGCATGGTCAATTTGATACAATACAACGATACGGGCGCATTTACCGCATCTTCGCATAATCGAATGGCTCGTTTCAAAGAAATTTTAGAGAAGCATGGTATCCAGACAACGATGAGGTATCGCTTCGGTCGCGATATAGAAGGTGCGTGTGGACAGTTGGCGGCGACAAGGTAAAACTCGAAATCCGAAGTACGAAATACGAAACAAATACAAAATTCGAAATTCAAAAAACGAAACACGGACGGTCGTTTTTGAATTTAAAATTTGAACATTTGAATTTGCTTCGGATTTCGATATTCAGATTTCGAATTTTCGGTTTTGTATCTCTTCTTCGATTTTGCTACAATAGTGTCATGACCTGGGCATCAAGAAGAAGACTTTTATATGGACTTGCCGTCCTATTCGTTTTTCTGTCCATTTTTGGATATACACTGTTTCTCAAACTTTATCGTCCGCCTTCATGTGTGGATGGGGTCCAAAACCAAAAGGAAATTGGTATTGATTGCGAGGGGCCGTGTTCGGCGGTTTGTCCTGAACATGTGCAGGAGCCGCTTGTCTTATGGACGAGAACTTTCAAGGCTTCTTCCGGGGTGTTTAATGCGGTGGCGTATATAGAAAATCCTAACGGTGTATTCGGTAACCAACAGGCGGCATATTTGTTTAAACTGTATGATGATGCCGGCGGGCTTGTGAAAGAGATACGCGGAAGCACTTATATACTTCCAAACGAAAAATTCGTTGTTTTTGCCGATCACATAAATACGGGTGCTCGAATCCCGACTCATGCAAGTTTTCAATTCCAACAATTTTCTCCGTGGACGGTCGTAGATACTTCCAACAAACCCGTTATCTTTGTCAGAGCGCCCACCGTGCTTAATGCGGATACTTCTCCTCGCCTTACGGCGATCTTACAGAATGGTACGCTTCTCAATATTCCGAATGTCGATGTTGCCGCGGTTTTATATGATGAGAACAAAAATGCCATTGCCGCAAGTGCAACACATGTGGATGAACTTCCAAAAGATGTTTCTTATGATCTGACGTTTACTTGGCCCGATCCGTTGTCGGCCGATGTCGCGCGTATCGAGATAATCCCACGTATCAATCTGTTCAAGTGATGCATTTTCTGAAATCTCTCAAAATCGACTGGATACTTTTTTTTGCGACCATCCCGCTTCTTTTTGCGGGTGTTGTCACTATGAGCGCCTTCGGGGGGAAGGACGCCTTCGCCGAAAGACAGCTTATGTGGATCGCAATATCCATCACGGTGTTTTTTGTGCTCAGTTTTGTCGATTTTCGTTTTCTTCGACGCACGAGTGTTGTCGTCTCTCTTTTTCTCGCAGGGTGTTTTTTGCTCTTCGCGCTTTTTTTGATCGGCAACGTGGCTAAAGGCGCGAAAAGTTGGTTCTCGCTTGGTGGTGCGGCGTTTCAGCCCGCGGACCCGATGAAGCTCGCTCTCATTCTTGTTCTCACAAAATATTTTTCTCGGCGGCATATAGAGATCGCGAACATCCGCCATATCATCATCTCCGGAATTTACGCGTTCATACCGTTCGCGTTGGTCGCCATTCAGCCGGATTTTGGGTCTGCTATCATGTATTTTCTCATATGGTTCGGAATGGTGTTTGTTTCCGGCATATCGAAGAAACACATCTTTGCCGTTTTTGCCATCGGTCTCGTTTCCTTCGGTTGTTTGTGGAACTTTGTTTTTCATGAATACCAGAAAGAACGCATAATGACCTTTGTCCACCCTCTTGCTAATATTCAGGGCGCCGGATATAACGCATTCCAGGCGACGATCGCCATCGGTTCGGGAGAACTGTTCGGCCGCGGTGTTGGATTCGGCACTCAGTCGCGCCTCAATTTCCTGCCAGAATATCAAACCGACTTCATCTTTGCCGCTTTTGCGGAAGAATGGGGCTTTGCCGGGATCGTTCTCGTTTTTCTCTTTTTTGGGATCGTGATCTGGCGGATACTTCGTGCTGCGCTTCTCGCGGAAACGAACTTTGAAAGCCTGTTCGCGCTGGGGCTTGCTATCTTTTTCGTCGTTCATTTCTGCATAAATATTGGAATGAACATTGGTCTTTTACCGGTAACGGGAACACCACTGCCGTTCATGAGCTACGGCGGTTCGCATTTGTTGACCGAATTTACCGGTCTGGGAATATTGATGGGGATGAGGAGATATTTCAGAGCGGCGCATAGAGATGATCTGCGCCATGAATTTCTCGGTGTCGAGTGATAAGCGGTCTTTTTCACGATCTCCGTTTTCTTTTTCAAAAATATCACCCTCGTTGGAACGGAAAATCCTCGCTTATCGATGCCGTGGTAGTGAAATTAAAAACCACCCGACGGAAAACCAGAAATGGCAACGTGAATGCCGGACTATTTTTTGTATACCTCCATCGTTTTTGCGGCCATTTGCTTGAAAGAGAAGTCTCTGGAAATTCGCGTGTGAAGTTTTTTACCGAAAGCCTTCATTTTTTCGGGGTGGCTCAAAAGATAATTGAATGCTTTTACTATTTCGTCGGGACTTTTGGGTCGTACTAAAATTCCGGATTCCATATCCTGGATCATTTCGGGGATACCCCCGACGGCAGAAGCTATTACCGGCAACCCTGCCAGCCCCGCCTCAAGAATGGCATAGGGCAACCCCTCTTTAACGGAAGGAAAAACAAAGAGATCGAAAGCGGTAAGATATGAGGCGGCATCCTCTATTTTACCGGGAAGGAAAACCCTCTCGCGGAGTCCGAATTTTCTAATACTTTCTTCAAGAGTTTTTCGTTCTTCTCCTTCGCCGATAATAACAAAGAAGGCCTCGGCCGGAAGTGCGGCGAGTGCTTCGATCGCGAACATCTGTCCTTTGTTCTTGTGCAATTCGCCTATCGTTCCGATCCAGAAGGGATCTTTTTTTGCGAAAGAAGAAAAAGCGCATTTTTCCATTATCCGCCGCCGCGCTTCTTCCTTTTGGAGGAACTCCGGTGCTTCTGTTCCGTTATTCACCAAGACGATCTTGTCGCGTGAGAATGGCATAGAAAGGGCTTCGTCTTGGTCGCGTTTCGAGACGGTGATCACTTTATGGGAAAAAAGTATCGTGAGCCATGATAAGAATTTTATGGCGGCTTTTTGAGCGGCGGGGCGATCCTCGCGAAAAGCCCATCCGTGGGCGGTAAAGATTATTTTTGGGACTTTGGCGATACGTCCCGCAAGGGCGCCGAGGCCGCCGATCTTCGAACTGTTCAGGTGAATGACGTCCGGGTGCTCGTTCTTTAAAAGGGCAACCAGTTTTTTAAATACCAAAAGATCCATGACGGGGTTAATATCTCTCCCAAGCCATGGCAGCGAGATCACTCTGATGCCTTTATCTCGAAGTTTTTCTTTAAGCGCACCGTCTCCTCCGACGGCCACAGACACTCTGTAATTCTCGGGCAGACTTGTCGCCAGGTGATAAACGTATTTTTGCGCTCCTCCCCAATTTGACTTGGTGATGATAAAAAGTATCTTTTTAGGTTTTTCTGTTTTCTGTGACATTTTTTGATCTAAAATAGTTAGAAATATCAAGCCAAAATGCAAAATGTTCCTTTGTTTCCGTGTCTATCGCCGTTAATTTGACATTTTTGGCTTTGATTTTTGGCCTTGTAGTCATTATACTATAACTTATGAGTATTTATAACAAAAAAGAAGCTCTGGTCCTTTTTTTTGGGGATATCTTCTTCCTTGTTTCAGTCCTATGGCTTTCTCTCGCCATTCGTTATCTGGAAATTCCCGATCCTGATGTTTTTTTGAAGCATCTTGCGCCTTTTTCGGTGCTTTTTGCCGTGTGGACCGTAAGCTACTTTATCGCGGGTCTTTACGAAAAGCAAACCATGCTTTTCCGCCACAAACTTCCGACACTCATTCTCAATACACAGATAGCGAACAGCGTCATTGCCGTTCTGTTCTTTTATTTTATCCCTTATCTCACTATAACGCCGAAGGTCATACTTTTCATTTACCTCACGCTGTCGTTTGTCTTCATGCTTATTTGGCGATTAAAACTTTCGACGGGTTTTGGCGCCCGGCGAAAACAGCGTGCCATCCTTATCGGCTCCGGCAGCGAGATGCACGAGCTTTATAACGAGGTGAATCGCAATCAACGTTACACTCTTCAGTTTGTCGGATCCATCGACCTTGACCATGCGGACGAGGGGACCATTAAAAAAATGTTCGAGACGACATACGCGGAAACAAAAGCGTCGGTGGTGGTCGCAGACCTGAAGAACAAAAAGATAGAGTCGCTTTTGCCCGAGTTGTACAGCTCCATTTTTAAAAATGTTCAGTTCGTCGACATGTATAAACTTTACATGGAGATCTTCGACAGGGTTCCTCTGTCACATTTGCGGTACGGTTGGTTTCTCGAGAATATTTCCCCCCGAGCTCATCTGACATACGACATTTTGAAACGTACAATGGATGTTGTCATTTCCGTGCCGCTTTGTGTTCTGTCTCTTGTCGTGTATCCGTTCGTGTGTTTGGCGATCATACTCGATGATGGGGGGCGCATCTTCATAAGACAAGACCGGGTAGGAAAATTGAATAAGATCATTCATATCTTCAAGTTCAGAACAATGATGACGAATTCGGACGGAGAGAAGATCGTTACGCGCATCGGAGGATTTTTGCGAAGATCTCGTATCGATGAATTGCCGCAATTGTTGAACATCATTCGTGGCGACCTTTCTCTCATCGGTCCGCGCCCCGAACTGCCGGAATATGTGAAGGTCTATAATGAAGAGATCCCGTATTATAATATTCGTCATATTATCACGCCCGGACTTTCGGGTTGGGCGCAGATATATATGGCCACACCGCCGAAATTCAAGATCGGCTATGATGAGACGAAAACGAAATTATCGTATGATCTGTATTACATCAAACACCGCTCGTTCATGCTTGATGTAAAGATTACTCTCCTTACGGTGCGGACGTTGCTTTCGAGAAGCGGAATTTAAGAAATAAATCAAAATAAGATATGAAAAAATATATTCTATGGGTTGCTGTTTTTTTAGCTGTGCTGTTCGTGGTGGCGGCGGTTTATTACAAAATGTTCTCTCTCCCCGGAACGCAAAATGACGTCGCATCGCATGACTCATCTTATTATAACGATTTTGCAAAAGGTTGCGGAGAAAACTCTTGCTGCCTTTCTTCTGTAGACAGAATGCGCACGGGGAACTTTATTTTGGCTGCAAATAACGGGACGTGTCCCCACGGCTTATACTCGAATATGTATAAATGCAAAGGAAGCCTTACGTGGTGCGAACCCGGAATGCTGCCCCCGACCGTTGACAAGGAGAACAAAGAAGCGGATTCTTATCTCGCGTGCGGTTGCGGTTGCTGCGGGAATACTCCCATAGACCAGTGCTTGTATCATTCTAAAGGCGATGACCTTGAGAAGATCAAGACGGATGATGAGATATCCCGAAAAAAGGCCGATTGCGCCGTTGCTGGATGCAGTGCAGGTGTGCGCTATCATTATTGTGACTAAACACGAGCGTATAAGTTTTAGTTAAACTTTTTAATTTTTATTTTCTATGGAAAAAGTTATTGTTACGGGCGGAGCGGGTTTTATCGGTTCGAATTTAGTCGATGCGCTCATTGAAAAAGGATATGAGGTTCATGTCGTCGACAACCTCGTTGCGGGGAAGCGTGAGAACGTTCACACGAAAGCGGTGCTTCATGAAATTGATATTCGAGACTTAAAAAAGCTCCAGGAAGTAATGACCGGAGCGAAATATGTTTTTCATCTGGCGGCGCTTCCGAGAGTTCAGTTTTCTATCGAAAACCCGATTGAAACGAATGACGTGAACGTCGGCGGGACACTCAACGTGCTCAAGGCGGCAAAAGATGCGGGTGTGTCCAAAGTTGTCTATTCGGCATCAAGCTCTGCATATGGCGATCAAATCGAAATGCCGCTTCGTGAAGATATGCCGGCTAATCCGAAAAGTCCGTACGGATTGCATAAATATATCGGCGAACTCTATTGTAAGTTGTTTAGCGATATTTACGGTTTACCCACGGTTTCTTTTCGTTATTTCAACGCGTACGGTCCGCGGCTTGATCCGAATGGGGCGTATGCGCTGGTTATCGGATTGTTTCTTCGTTTGAGAAAAGAGGGAAAGTCTCTCACTATTACCGGCGACGGAATGCAGACGCGGGACTTTACGCACGTTAAAGATATCGTTCGTGCGAACATTCTCGCGGCCGAAAGTGATGCTGTCGGGAAAGGGGAAGTCATAAACATCGGTGCGGGGGAAAATCACACCATCCTCGAATTGGCTAAACTTATCGGCGGGGAAATAGAATATATCGCCCCGCGTCTTGAACCGCACGATACACTCGCAGATATCTCTCTCGCTAAAAAACTTTTGGGCTGGGAACCGACTGTGTCGTTTAAGGACGGCATCGCTGAATTGAGAAATTTATTTGGTCTTAATTAAAAATAAAAAATGAGGAAATATATTTTGTGGATTTTGTTAGTGGTTGCGATCTTTGCTGTCGCCGGAATGTTTGTGTATCTGAGGTCTTATACCCCGATTGCTGTAACTTCATTTTCCGAATATTACCAACAGTTGGCGGACCAATGTAAATCTTCGGTAAGCGATGGTTGTTGCATGACTTCGGTGAATACGATGAGCGATGGCGGATACAAACTCGCAGAAAAAGACGGGAAATGTGCCGAAGGGTTTTCTGTTAATATGTTCAAGTGTAAAGGAAGTTATCGTTGGTGTGAACAAAACACTGGCAACAATGAGCCTGTCATTTCTAGTCAGGACATCTCTGCCGGTTATTATGATTCTCTCTCGGAAAAATGTGCCGGAAGTGGCTGTTGTCTTTCCTCTGTAGACACGATGCGCACAGGAGGTTACGAGATCGCGGAACGAGGTGTTTGCCCCCAAGGCTTTTCTGTGGACATGCTGAGGTGTAAAGACAGTTTGCAGTGGTGCAGAATCTCTAACTGATCGGGTATTAAAAAGGCCCGCCACGCTGTGAAGCGGCGAGCCGTGCTGCGTTAGAGGAGAGGCAAAATGTCTACATCCGCACGAAGCTGGACGGTAGCTTTTTCGCCATCGAGGGCGAATTCGACCTCGCTCAGAGCTGCGCTGTCGATCAGAAGGAACGTTGTTCCCCCTGACCAAGATTCTGTGTCTGCTCCGTGGAAAGGAACTGCAGTTCCTTCCTGGAATTCGGAGAGGTAATCGGGACTGATCCGAAACCTCGTTTTTGCCGCCCCCCTTTCCTTGAGGGCGCATTTTCTTCCATCCTTGGTAAAACTAACGTTGTCGAGACCCTCGATGTTGAATATAAGGGCGTGACCCGGACCATATTCCGGATCGTGGAAGGGGACGGGGGTTCCGTTTTGGAAATCCGAAAGGTTTTCGAACGAGATTTTCAGCCTAGTGTTCATGTTTCCTCTTTTGGTCTCATAAGAGCAGTCTTGTATTTAAGATCACTATTTTTGTAATTTGTCAACGTTTTAAAAACCGTTCAGATGATCTATTCTGGAACGAGAAAAAACGAGGAGTGTGATAAATGATGAGGTATCCTTGTCGGTGTAAGAAATGCGGAGCAAGAAAGACTTTCGCCCATTCTCCTGATCGGTATGTCAAAACAAAAAAATGTTTTTGTGGTGGAGAGTATCGCATAGATTGGTATAGAAAAAAGAAGGAAAACAAAAAGAACGTGTGCCGATGTGACGGGTACTGGTTTCCGCACCGAAAAGGATCCAAGTGGTGTGTACATTATAAAGGCACTATTGATGAGGAAGAATATCGCGAGCGATGCCATGGTGTTCACTGGAACTATGGATAAACGGGCCTTTTGAGGGGCTCGTTTTTTTAAAGATTCACTATGATGCTGGAAAATGAACGGGATTTTTGGAATAAAGAAGACCGTGCTTCTATTATTGAGAAACCCGCGTTTTTAAGGCGCGGGTGTTGGGGTAGTCTACGCAACGCGAACCTTTAATCGTCCGCGGACATTTATCTTTCCTTCCGCCTGTGCGGGTGTCTTGAACTTCACGAGCCAAGATCCTTCACCGAAACAAGGGTCGGGGTTCGGCTCTATCGAGGTCACGGTGACCTCATATGTCCATGTGAAGCCATCGCCGAAGCGGATGTTTTCCAGCCAACGCCATACATGGGTGTTTCCGTTATCTACATATTCCTCGCCGAGGTCGTTTCGCTTTTGCGCGTTCATTTTGTCTCTCTGTAAAGCACATGTTTGATGTGGTATGATTCTACTATCAATTTTTACTTATGTCAATGCCTTGAAAAACCACAAAAATAACGTATAGTAAAGGGCAATGGAATTCAAAATCCTTAAAAGATCGACTAAAAGCAATGCGCGTTTGGGTATCTTAAAAACGGAGCACGGCGAGATCGAAACGCCGGCTTTTGTTCCCGTGGCGACGCGCGCATCAGTCAAAACGCTTACGAGCAAAGAAGTCGAGCGCACGAATGCACAGCTCCTCATTTGCAATACTTTTCATCTGCATTTGCGGCCGGGAGAAGATATCGTAAAGGCGGCAGGCGGGCTTCATAAGTTCATGAACTGGAACCGTCCTCTTATGACTGACTCGGCGGGCTTTCAGATTTTTTCGCTCGGTTTCGGCGCCGATCTCGGCGTGGGGAAAGTTCTCAAATATTTTCCGGGGAAGAACGATACGAAAGTGGAAAAAGGAACCGTTTCAAAAAATGTCCAGATTACCGATGACGGTGCGTTCTTCCGTTCGCCTGTCGACGGGCGCAAACTTTTTATCGGTCCGCGAGAATCGATAAAGATGCAGGAAAAGCTCGGTGCGGATATTATCCTTGCTTTCGACGAATGTACTCCGCCGGTTGCGACGCGCGAGTATATCGAACACTCGCTTGAGCGGACGCACGCTTGGGCGAAAATTTGCCGCGAGGCGCACAAATCGGGAAAGCAGGCGCTTTATGGAATTGTGCAAGGCTCGCACTATAAAACACTTCGCGAAAAAAGCGCGAAGTATATAAACTCGCTCGGTTTTGAAGGATACGCGATCGGCGGCGACATGGGGTCAAGTAAGGCGATGATGTGGAAGATCCTCGATTGGACAACCCCTCATTTGGACGAGAACAAACCGCGACACCTCCTCGGTATCGGGTATTTGGAAGACATGCAGCCCGCGATGGAGCACGGCGTGGATACTTTTGATTGCATTGTCCCAACGCATTATGCGCGGCACGGCTCCGCGTTTACAAGCGTCGGGAAACTCAATATACGACAGACGGCATTTTTGACCGATAAGAGACCGCTCGACCCGAAATGCAAATGCGAAACGTGCACGAACTATACGCGAGCGTATATCGCGCATCTTTTCCGCGCGGGAGAGGTGACGGGAATGCGATTGCTGACTGAGCATAATCTTTTTTACTTTAATGAGTATTGTGCGGCGCTCCGTAAAAAAATAAAGCAGGGGAAGATTTAGCAACTTTGTGCGAGCCAGCTTTTTATGTTTTAAGCGACCTGTCTTTTTGGCGATCTTTGCGGTTGTCGGCTCCGGTGCAGCTCACCGTACATGCGAGTACGGCACCACGGAGAGTACTTCTTATTTTCTAACTCACTTCGTTCATAAGAAAATAATGTCGCTCGCTCTGCTCCTCGCCTCCGCCCGCAAATCTCATCCAAAAATCCTAGGTCGCGGGAAATTATTAAAAACACTTTTATTGTATGCAACAAGTTATTTATATTATATTAACAGCAATCGGAGCCATTATTGGTGCTTATATTCAAAATTTTTTGAATAGAAAAAGTTCTATTGAAACAAAAGTTCAAGAGATAAAGGAGGAAAGGTATCGTTCAACTTTGGTTTATATGAGGTGCTACTTAAATCCTGAAAACATAAAACAATTTTTAATGAATGATCCTTTTATCCATAGTCTAGATGACAAGTTTGAAATAAAAAAGCACTGCAAAAGAAAAGTTGTTGAGTTTTATTATAGTTCTATTTTATTCAGCTCAGATAATGTTTTGTTGAAGATGCGAGATTTTACAGAGAATCCTTCGGAATTGGCTTTTCTTGAAACAGCCTTGGCAATGAGACGAGATTTGTGGGGAAATAAAACAAGATTAGAAGTAAACAATCTTTCTTTAAACGATTAATTATTTTCTTTGGACGAGAGAAGGTATGATATACTAGAAAAATGAAAAAAGAGAAAGTTGGACAAATAAATAAAGGCGGGTTGATTATTTACCAGACGCCAAAAAAGGATGTCAAAATTGATGTTCGTTTTGAGGGTGAAACGGTGTGGCTTACACAGGCTCAAATCGCTGAACTGTTCGGTAGGGAACGTTCCGTCGTTACTAAACATATTAAGGCGATTTTTAAAGACGGCGAGGTTGAAGAAAAAAGCAATGTGCAAAAAATGCACATTGCAAATTCCGATAAACCCGTTGATTTTTATGGATTGGATATCGTTTTGGCGGTTGGATATCGTGCAAACTCGGCTAATGCTATCCATTTCAGACGTTGGGCGACCTCTGTTCTTAAAAACTATCTCCTCAAGGGGTATGCGGTGAATGAATCGCGGCTTTTGGAGGTGCGGGGGCGGTTCAATGAACTCCGGGAGACGGTTGCTTTCTTGAAAGAAAAATCTGAAACGGAAAATTTGAAAGGTCAGGAAAAAGAGATTCTTGATCTGCTCGGAAGTTACGCGAACACCCTGACCTTGCTCGAAAAATATGACGCGGGCGAACTCAAAGAGGCAAAAAGCGGAAAGCCGGAATATGTTTTGACGGCGGAAGAGGCTCGAAGCGTAGCGGTGCAAGTAAAGAAAAGTTTGTCGGACAAAAAAGAGGCAAGCGAACTTTTTGGGAATGAAAGGGAAGCGATGTTTGAAAGCGTTATAAAAAATTTGTATCAGACTTTCGGCGGTAAAGAATTATACGGAGGACTCGCGATCAAGGCGGCGCATCTTTTGTATTTTATCATCAAAGATCATCCGTTCACCGACGGCAACAAGCGTCTCGGGTCTTTTCTCTTTGTTTATTTTTTGGACAAGAACAACTCGCTCTACCGCGAAGGAGGTGAAAAGAAATTGAACGACAACGCGCTTGCCGCACTCGCACTTCTTGTCGCCGAAAGCAAGCCTGAAGAGAAAGAACAAATGACGGCATTGATAACTCAGCTCATAAAATAGTCATGACCAAAATAAATCCTGTAAGAAAAAGCGCCGACTATATAATGAAGCGCGCTAAACATGTAAAAATAAACCCCGGCAAAATCGCCGAGCGGGCGGATGTGTGGGTGAAAGAAAAAATTTCCGTTCCCGGATGGCAGGAGGAATATCATTTTGTTTCAAGGGACGAAGAAAAACTTTTGGATTACCTCATCTTACTCGACGGGCTTAATTTTTGTTTTTGGGCGCTTCCCGGAAAAAAGAAATGGCATATAACATACGGCGGAAAAAAGTATAATGGGTATTATGCGCTCTCGCTCTCGCTCAAAAGATTTTTTGAAGAAAATTCCGACAAGGCGTCATTGCGGTATTTTTCCGGCATTTCTTTTGCGGAATTTTCAAAGATGCTTTCGGGTGAAGGGGATCTCCAATTCTTGAAAAAACGTTGGCAAACGGCGCGGGAACTTTCGTCTGCGGTATTGAAAAAAGGCGGTTCCATTAAATTCGTTCGCAGTGCAAAAGGCGATATATCGAAACTCGTCGCCGCGATCTCAAAACTTCCTTCGTTCGGGGACTTCGCGGAATACGGCGGAAAAAAGGTGGCGATACTCAAGCGCGCTCAAATTCTCGCGGGCGACATTTATGGTGCATTCTACGGAAAGGGGATCGGAGTGTTTAAAAATTTGGAATATCTCACGGCCTTTGCCGATTACAAGCTCCCTCAAATTCTTGAATATTGGGGAATTATGGAATATTCGCCGACACTCCGAAAAAAGCTCGCGGCGGAAAAACTTTTGAAAGCCGGAAGCGCCGAGGAGGTCGAGTTTCGCGCGGCAACAATACTTTCAGTTGAACTTCTCCAAAAAGAATTTGCGCGCCGCGGTCTCTCCCTTCTTCCGTATCAGATCGATTGGGTGCTTTGGAATGTAAGCCACGAAATCGACCTGCCGCTCCCCTATCCGAAGGTGAGAACGGTCTTCTACTAGTGCGCGTTGACTTTTATTGGAAAAATGGTAGGATAGCCTTCGATCGTTCCATCAATAAGTCTAGGGGAAAATCATGGTCGAGGCAGGTCTCGTCGTTCTGGTTGTTTTGGTGGCATTGGCCGTTCAGTATGTCCTTGCGTATACTGGAATCGGGGAAGCCTATCGTCAGGAGAGGGTCGGACGGATCACTCCTCGCGAGATGGCGCCTTCCGTTGTTCGGGAAGACATTTGCTGATCTCGGAGTAACAAACACTCGGGGTTTAAAATGAAGACCAGGATTCTCTTGGTCACTCTCGCGGTGGTCCTGATCCTTGCTTTGTTCAAGATCATCCCCATTCTGCTGCTTGGTGGTTTGTACACAGCGATATTCCTTGCTGTTGGTTGGTTCATATATTTTCGGATCGTCAGACCGTATCGCCGCGCACACCCGCGGCGGCGGTAAGCGTTCGGCGCCCCGACCTGGTCGGGGTGCTTTTTTGTATCCACAAGAGGGAATGGGATACAGTTGACGTTTATTAAATATATGATAATGTAACGTTCGATCGAACACGAGGAAAAGTTAAATGACACCCGAGACATTCGGATACATTGCGGTCGCTTGCTCCGGTTTTGCGGCGGTGGTCAGTTTGGCGGCAGCGCTCTTTGCTGTCTACTGGTGGAAAAAACCCTATAATCAACCGATCCGCGACAGAGGCTTCATCGTCTTGCCACGAACACCGACAGAGCTCAAGGTCCCGAATTTTTCGCCGCCGCGGACGGGCTTTGGGTGGAAAATGAGAGACCTCAGCGGTGAGACTGTTTCGGTTCCGGAACTGGCTCGAGGAAAGGTCGTAGTGCTCAGCGTTTTGTTATCTGATAACGCCGCCAGCCGTGCACAGGTGAAGGCTCTGCAACGGTTGGAGCTCATGTTTCTGTCCTACCCCAAGGGAAAAAAGATATGTTTCATCCCCTTGATGTGTGAAGACGGAAAGGTGAGCCGCTTATACGCGGAAAGGGAAGACCTTTCCTTGCGTCTTTATACGGCAGATGGGCCGTTGCCGCCGGAATTCAATTATTCCGTCGTCCCTGTGACGTTCGTCATCTCTCCTTCGGGCGAGATTCTGTCCCGGCATATCGGTGCCGCAAGGTGGGACGATCCGGCGGTCGTAGAATATCTCTTGTCCCTTACCGAGTAAGGAATGGCGCCCCGACCTGGTCGGGGTGCTTTTTTGCATCGGATTATCGTTTTGGGTATACTGGAAAAACCATGAAAGACAAACAAATAGAACAACTCATAAAACGCGAACAGGAAAGACAGAAAAAAGTGATCAACTTGATCGCTTCGGAGAACATCGTTTCGTCGGACGTTCTCGCGGCGCTCGGTTCGGAATTGACGAATAAATATTCGGAAGGGTATCCCGGCAAGCGGTATTACGGCGGGAATGAAGTATGCGACGAAGTGGAAACGCTGTGCCAAAAGCGCGCGCTCGAACTTTTTAAACTTTCACCTAAAAATTGGGCGGTGAACGTTCAACCATATTCCGGTTCTCCTGCGAACCTCGCCGTATACTCGGCGATTGTCCCGCTTGGGGACAAAATAATGGGAATGTCTCTTTCGGCGGGCGGACATCTCACTCATGGACAAAAAGTATCGTTCACCGGTAAGGCCTGGAAATCAATCCTTTACGGTCTCGATAAAAAAACAGAGCGGCTCAACTTCGAAGATCTCACTGCGCAAGCAATGCTCGATAAACCCGATATCATAGTCGCGGGCTTTACTGCCTATCCGAGAAAGATTGATTTCAAAAAGTTTCGCGAAATCGCCGACCTCTGTGGCGCGATACTCATGGTGGATATGTCGCATTTTGCCGGACTTGTTGCGGGCGGGGTATATCCGACGCCGTTCAAATATGCCGATGTTGTAACAACGACAGTACACAAAACTCTTCGCGGTCCGCGTGCGGCACTTATCTTTTCCAAGCGTGATGAACGCGGCATTCCGGAAAAAATCGATAAGGCAATATTCCCAGGACTTCAGGGTGGCCCTCATATGAATGCTATTGCTGCTGTCGCCGTTGCTCTCGGCGAAGCGAACACTCCTGCTTTTAAACTTTATGCGGCGCAAGTGATAAAGAACGCGCAAACGCTTGCGGCGGAATTGAAGAAACGGGGTTGGCATATTATTTCCGGCGGGACGGATTCACATCTTGTCCTTGTGGATGTTTGGAAAGACGGAAAAGGAATTTCCGGCGGGGAAGCGAGCGCTCGTCTTGAAAAAGCGGGGATCATTGTTAATAAGAACGCCATTCCTTTTGATACCCGCAGTCCGTTCGATCCGTCGGGACTTCGTCTCGGAGCCGCGGCCGAGACGACCAGAGGAAAGAAAGAAAAGGATTTCATGAAGATCGCGGAACAGATAGACAAGGTTTTGAAGGCATAAAAAACACCCGAGACCTTGCGGTCCGGGCGATCGTTTTCAGGGTTATTCCTCTGTTAACTCGATGAGCCGATCAAAATCGCATGCTTTTCTCGCCGCGATAATGTTTCGCGCGCACTCGAGTACTTCTTCAGGCAGGGTGCCTTGCCCATCCTTCGCGTGTACATACTCCCGCGCCCTAGGTACGAAGTCCGCTAATTCTGCGAACGTTGTTTCTGACACTGGCTGGGCGTTTTCATCGGTGACATCGATGAAATATTTTTTCCGTCCGTGTCGTATGAAGACGATATGGTGTCCATTCGTATAAGCACTGCCGAAAAAGATTGCTTTATTCATCGCAGACAGCCCTCGTTTGTGGTCGAAGAATCCTTTTTTTAAGGTAACATTTTTTCCTGGATAAGTCAAAAAAACCGCCCGGGTCGAAACCAGGACGGCGTACGCAAAAATCAAAGGACGGCAAAGAGCTTATTTTTTTCTGTCGAACGGCAGCGGCATCTCTGGCGGACGGATCTGCTTTTTGACCAGGTCTCTTACCGTCGTCGGCGGAAGACTGAAACACTCGACCAAAAATTCCGCGTCATCATACCGTCTCCATGTGTCGGCGAGGTCTTTCACTGCTTCCATGGCATTCTCTTGCGTGTACGATCGTTCCGCGATCTTTTTGACTGTATCTCGCGGCAGACCATAATAGTCCGCGAGCTTTTTCGCGTCGGCATATCGCCGCCATGTTCCGGCGAGATTGCTTAATACTTCAAGCACTTTTGGCAGAACCTTGATCTTCTCCGCCTGTTGTCTTTTGATCTCGGTGTTTTTTGCCTTTATCCGTTGCAGGCTTTTCATGGCGGGAATTGCCCGGGCACATTTAAGAACGGCAGGAGGAATAAATTGATCTTCCACGAAGACCAATTCCCGGATAGCGGTCATCGTGGGATATTGTTCGCATAAAGCGCGATAGATGGTCTCATCAGCCATCGTCGTTTTGCAGCTGCAAATATCTATAAGGTACTTTTTTCCTTCGTGGTGGATCAAAAGATACGTGTGTTCTTTGTCGTAGTACTGCCCCAAGACCTCCGGTCTTGGGACTCTCTTTCTTGGCATGCCTCGCACCTTTTTGGGTTAGGGGAAATCTTTGAAAAATATAGCATTTTGATGTAATAGTGGCAAATGCGCGTCCTTTGACTTCTTTGACTTTTATTATCATAAATTGTATAATGCAATTATAAGAACAGTCCTTTGACAAACGAAGGACGCACTCGCTCCCAAATGAGCTCTTTTCTTGGGCTCGATCAAGAACCCTTGCTCTCCGTCCACAAAGCGGGGAAGCGCGATCGTGCGCGGGTTTTTCTTGGTTGAACGCTGTTCCGTGGAGAAAAAAATGAGAGGATATGGTTTTCCGTACGAGCTCCCTATCGACGCGAGAGAAGAGGATTTTCTTTCTCTCGTTCGTTCAAATCAAGTAGTCATCCTTCGGGGTGAACTTGGGTCCGGAAAGACGACTCGCGCCCCGATCATGCTTTACCTCGCCGGGTATGGCGAACTCGGCATTATCGGAGTTACCGAGCCCAGGCGCATTGCCGCTGTGTCGGCCGCCGAGTACATGAAGGTACTCCTTCCCGGCGAAGAAGATCGCGTGGGATACAAGGTGCGTTTCGCCGATACAACCGACAAACACACCAGGATCAAAATGCTCACGGACGGCATGCTCCTGCAAGAGCTACGAGGTGATCGCTTGCTCTCGAAGTATTCGGTCATCATGATCGATGAAGCTCACGAACGCAATCAGAATATGGATTACCTTTTCGGGTTGCTTAAACGTGAGATCTTACCGAAACGGCCTGACTTGAGAGTCATCATTTCTTCTGCGACGATCGATGTCGGAAAGTTTTCCCGCTTCTTTGGGGATGCCCCGGTCATCGAAGTCTCCGGAAGGGTGTGGCCCGTAAAAAGGGTCTTCTTGGAAAGTGAAGTGTCGCACATCGGCGAGGCTTTGTCCGACGCCATGCTGAATGTTCATCGAACCGGCGAATCGGGCGGTATGCTCGCGTTCGTTCCGGGAAAGAGGAACATCGCGTCGGTTTCCAGAGACCTTCGCGGAGCAAAACCCGAGGATATGGAAATTCTGCATGCTTATGGCGATATGAAACTTGCCGAGCAGCAACTTATCTTTGAGGATTATCCGGGTATGCGCAAGGTAGTCGTTGCCACCCCCGTCGCAGAATCGTCCCTGACCATTCCGGGTCTGAGATATGTCTTTGACTCCGGGTTGGTGAAGGAGGTCCGCTTTAATCCAGAAACGGGGATTCAGAGTCTGGTCGTTTGCGAGGCTTCGCATTCCTCGTCCGATCAGCGTATGGGACGCGCCGGACGTGTTGAGGACGGAATCTGCCTCTGCATGTACACCGAGGAGAATTACAAAGCGCGGTGCCCGTATGCGATCCCTGAGATCTGCCGGATGGGCGTGGCGAATGTGATCCTCTCCATGCTCTTAATCGGCATCTCTGATATCGAGAACTTTCCGTTTATGGATCCACCGGACCCTGTGGTCCGCAACGAGGGACACAAACTGCTTCGCAGTCTTGGTGCCACCACTTCGGACGGAAAGATTACCGAGCTTGGAAGGCGGATGGCTATTCTCCCGCTCGAACCGAGCAAGTCGTATATGCTGCTCGAAGCTGACAAGCGGAAGTGCGTCAATGAAATGGTTACCATCGCGGCTTTCGATTCCGTGCACGTGTTCCTGGAACCCCCGGAACTATTAATGATCGCCGAAAAAGCGCATAAAAAGTTCCGCGATGCCGATTCGGACGCGGTTACCTACCTGAATGTGTGGAATGCCGCAGTTGCGCACGAATTTGACCCCGCGTGGTGCGATGAGAATTTCCTGTCATTGGAAGACCTTCTGGAAGCGCAGAACATTCGGAACGAACTGCTGGAAATTCTCCAGGATTTCGGGATCGAACTGTCTTCCGCCAAGAAGATGGAAACCGTGAAAAAGACTGTCGCTGCCGGCTTGATTCGTAATCTGCTTCATGCGGATGAACGCGGATGGTCTTACGCTCTGGCGAATTCGGATGTTGATTGCGGGCAGGTCTTTATCCACCCCGGTTCCTCTGTGCATGCCGCGAGGCCGTCTCCTGAGTACATCGTCGCCGGTGAGATATTTGCGACGACGAAGACCTGGGCCAGCATGTGCGAGGTTGTGCCCCCCGAGTGGTTGCCGGAACTTTTGCCGGAAAAATTCTCGTTCGGAAAAGTGACCGGAGCGAAACGCCGCGGAAATGCCGTTCTGGGAACATTGCCCGTGCTCTACAAAAATAAGCGCGGGGGATATGAGACGGTCGGCTTCGGGGAGAAAGCGATCTCCCCTGACGAGGCTCGAGAATTGCAGTGCGAAAACACTCGCAATGCGGAAGCGTCCGGTCTTAAGGAAGTGACGCTTCAAAAGAAGGCGGGCCGATCGAATGCGCTCGTCGCGTATTATGGATCGGATTCCCACGACATCTCGGGCCACTCGAGCGAAAATGTCAACATCAAAGAAGGGGGACATTATTACGCTCGTCTCTGGAAAGAAAAAGTGAGAGGACGAATGGAGTATTTCGCAGAGCTTTATTTCCAGGTTCATGACTTCGGAGAACAAAAAGAAAGAAAAGAAAAACGCCGTTCTCGTCGTTAAGGGGTAAGAAACCAAGGAGAAACACGCCGGTCGCGCAAGCGGCCGGTTTTTTATTGGGAATGAATAAAATATTTTTTATGATATACTGTTCGCATATCATAGGGAACTCAAAATAGAATGACACAAAAAACGAATTTAGAAACCTTTTTTCAGCCGCGTTCCGTAGCGGTTGTCGGGGCAACGGATCAACAGCATGAGGACGGCAGTAAAAAACCGGGGCAGGCGATCTGCGAGAACATCCTCGGAAGCGGCTATGCGGGCAATGTGTATTTTGTAAACCCGACTCGAGAGATCGTTCTTGGAAAGAAGACATTTCCGAACATCGGCTCGTTGCCTGAAACACCGGACCTCGTTGTCATTGTCACTCCGGCGGCAACGGTCCCCGGAATAATCGAAGAATGCGCCGCAAAAAGAGTTCCTTCGGCAGTGATCATCTCCGCCGGTTTTATGGAGGCGGGAGAGAAGGGTATTGAGATCGCAAAGAGAACGCGGGAGGTCGCTCTTTCCGGAGGGGTGAGCATTCTTGGACCGAACGGCGTCGGTGTTGTCGGAAAGAACTTTAATGCAACTTTTTTGACGCAAGCGAAAGTCGGATCGGGAAATGTCGCTCTGGCAACGCAAAGCGGAGGTATCATGTGCGGATTGAGCGATCTCGCTTTAGATGACGGTATCGGTCTTTTGAAGGCCGCATCCCTCGGCGGTATGCTTGGAGTTTCCTGGAAAGAGATGCTCGAGAATTTTTCCGAAGATCCTGCGGTGGCCGCCATTGTGTTGTACATGGAAACGATAGGAGAGAATGGACGGGATTTCCTTGCGGCTGCGACCGAGGCCTCTCGAAAAAAAATGGTCATTGCTATCAAAGGGGGAAAAAGCGCAGCTGCTGCGCAGGCGACGCTTACTCATTCCGGTGGGCTTGCCGGTGATAACGACGTGATTAACGCCGCATTCAGACGTGCCGCGTTGGTGACGGCGCGTGATAGTCAGGAACTCGCATGGCTTCTTGAGTGGAACAAAAAACCTTTACCGAAAGGGAACAGACTTTCCATTGTGACGAACGGTGGCGGACCCGCTATTCTTGCCGTCGATGAACTTATAGCGAGCGGAGGGGTTCCTGCAAAGTTGCCGGAGAGAATGAGCGCTGACCTCTTGAAAGTATTAAGTCCGGACCCCGAGAGACCGCGGGCGGTAAGCATCGGAAACACCATTGACATCATGGGTGATGCTTCTCCCGACATGTATGAAGCGGCGGTAAAGGCGGCGCTCAATAATCCGGAAAGCGACGGCGTTATCATTACGTTCGTTCCGGTTGCGGTCGTTGATGCGAAAGTTATCGCCGAGAAGATCGTCCCTCTGTGCGAAAAGGCGGAAAAACCTGTGGGTGCATGCTTTATGGGAGAGAGGTCTGTCGGTCCCGCGCGAAAGGTTTTCCATGATGCGGGAATTCCGGTGTTTAATGATCCGGCGGTTGCAGCCAGAATGTTCGGCAGATTGGCAGAGAGGGAGAAGTGGTCGGACGAAGCAAAAGAAGCCGCGATCGTCATACAAGAAGCGATCTTGCCCACCACAGAAAAGAACGAAGTTGATGAATTGCTTCAGACGATCTCTGACTCGGGAAGAGTGATCTTGACGGAATGTGAGTCCAAACGAGTGCTTCGCGCTTACGGTATTCCTGCGAATGAGACAGTGATGGCGGAGACCGAAGACGCGGCAGTAGTCGAAGCGGAAAGACTTGGTTTTCCGGTGGTTCTCAAACTCAATTCTTTTACGCTTACACATAAGACCGAAGCGGGGGGTGTGGCTCTCGACCTGAAGAATTCGGACGACGTTCGTGCTGCTTTCCGGAAGATCCAGAGTTCGGTCGGTGTGAAAGGTTTTGCTGGGGTAAGCGTTCAAAAAATGGAAACCATGAAGGGCGCCGAGCTTATTCTTGGGGCAAAGACGGATCCGAGTTTTGGCCATGTTATTGTGTTTGGTGAAGGGGGAATTTTGGCAGAATACCGAAAAGATACCGCGGTGAGCCTTGTTCCGGTCGATTCGATCCGCGCGCACATCCTACTTGAAAAAACTAGAATTTATAGTATATTGAAGGACGGGTGGCGTGGAAGTGTCCCTGCAGACATCTCAGGCCTACAAAGGGTCATTGTTGCCCTTTCCCGTTTTTTGGAAACACATTCGCACGTCGATTCTGTCGACATAAACCCGCTCATTATTTTGGGCGATCGTATGTCGGCGCTTGATGCGCGAATCATTTTAAAAAAGTAATCAGCTGGCAAAATATGTTTAAACGTATGGAGGGCGGAGATATGCTCGTCTATTCTCATGAAGCCCTGGAACGAGCTAACCTGACCGAGAGGGATCACCGGGTTGAAGCCTGGCGCAACTATCTTGGTCAAAAGGCTGAAGGAGAGCCTGCATACAAAATGGTTGTTGTGTATCCCTGCGACCGAGTATCGCTCCTTGGGGCTGTTGAAGCGAGAACTTTTGGTACCGTACCGGTTTTGGTCGGTCCGAAAGAACGGATTCTCAGAGCAGCTGAAAGCTGTGGTCTTACTGCTGAGGTCAGTGGTATACAGATTATCGATTCGGGTTTGGACTTTGACGACAATGAGGCCGATCCTCATGTCTTGTCGGAATGCAAGCATGCTTCAGAGGTTGCCGCCGCCGATTTAGCAGTGGAATCGGCCAAGGATCCAAGCGTCGAGATGGTAATGAAAGGAAGTCTTCATTCCGACAATTACGCTCGTGCGCTGATCCGGATCAATAAGGCACGTGCATTACCTGAAGAGCAGGTTGAAGGGATCAAGTCTCGCAACAGCGGTGTCTTTACCTATTTTCAGGGGACACCCGGAGAAGAAGATATGCGGCTCTTCATGGTGACGGATCCGTCCGTGATCGTCGCGCCGACCGAAGCGGAGAAACTCTCTATCATTAAGAACGCGATCGATGCCATGCACGCGCTTGGTGTCGAGCGGCCGCGAGTTGCGATACTCGCTGCGACAGAGGAATTGAATCCTAAAAACACCGTAACGCTTGATGCGGCGGAACTTGCAAAGAAATGCCGTGAGATCTTTGGTGATCAGGCTATCTTTGATGGTCCGGTGTCGTTCGACGTGGCTTTATCAAGCACGGTTGCCGGGGTCAAGAAAGCTCAATCACCGGTTGCCGGTTGTGCGGACATCTTTGTCGTTCCGGAAATGAACGGCGGAAACTTCTTGATCAAGGCACTCAACCTCTGTTCAGGAATGCCCTACGCCGGGTTGGTATTGAGCCAAGGACTACCGGCGATACTCACCAGTCGTGCCGACGGTGATGAAGCAAGGGAAAATTCCGTACTGCTGGCGCGGGCGATCAGGGCAGGGAAAAGGCATGGAAAAAACTCTTGATCTGTTTGTTTAAGACCGAGGCTTCCTCTAAAAAAGGGCCTCGGTTTTTTTGTAGATGTTTTTGACTTTTTATGAAAAATATTTGACATAATTACATTTTTATAATACAGTAAAACTCGGTTTCTTTCGAGGATATAACGTTGATGACCAAAGAAGAGATTCGCAAGCTTGTGGTCGATGGGTATGCGAGCGCTCAGCTCCAAGGTGGAGTTCGCGCTTTGCAAAATCATAAATTACTGGTAGATGCGTTATCTGCCGGGGTGTCTGGGCGGAAAGTGGCGGCACTGTCTGCCATCTATTGGGGTGCGCTCGCTACCGACGTCGAAGCATCGGCGGGTAGTGACACGGTCGCTTCCGCCGTAGAAGCGATCTATGACATCTTTTGTACGTAGCCTTCAGGAGAAAAAAGTGTTGGATCTTACCTGTACAATTAATCGAATTCTCTCTGCGGATCGTGGGTTTTGTTCACTATCCGAACACGAGATCTGTGTCCTTCTTGGCGTTGCGTGGTTGGCAAAGTCTAATGGCGACTTTACAACCAATGAGATGCACCAACGGCTTCTGTAGGGCATCTCTCGACATGGTGCGCAAATAGAAACCGCGGTTGGTCACATCTATGTGACGGAATTTCTGGGAAATATCGAGAGCATGAGGCTCGATGATGTCCCGAAATTCGCCCATAAGCTCTGGATGGCCTTATACGAGGTCTAGCCCTTTCGGTCGAGACCTACCATGGCCTCGAAGCGCTTCCTGAGATCGCCCATAATATTCGGCTGCTGACACAGTAATAAGCAGTCCAACCGATCGTTTATCGCCGAGGTCCCCCTGTGGACCTCGACTTTTTGTACCCCGGGTTATTTAATTGTTAACATTGCAGCAAAAGAGTTTACACTTTAACAATGAACTCTTTTGATTCGCAATATATGTCGTTAAAGGAAACAAAACTTCAAGAAATTATTCAAAAAGTCAAAACGGTCACTGCTG